>PVMS01075168.1_pt1 | contig 10809 bp, 11 predicted proteins | sample 1853461 | NCBI WGS metagenome assembly PVMS01 (sample SAMN08582032, study PRJNA380276) | Marine sediment metagenome, whole genome shotgun sequencing project. | isolation source: ocean sediment barecode stripped | collected 2017
TACGAAGCGGCCAACACGTTAATTACGTCTGCACTGGCGGGTGTCAATTTCATGTTGCATACGGCCGGCTGGCTCGAAGGAGGGCTCGCCATGGGGTACGAGAAGTTTATTCTCGATGCAGACCAGGCCAACATGATCGCGATATTACTGGGCGGGGTCGATCTATCCGAAAATGGCCAGGCAATGGATGCACTGCGTGAGGTTGGTCCTGGGTCCCATTTTCTGGGCGCGGCCCATACGCAGGCCAACTTTGAAACCGCGTTTTACCGCTCGCCGATCGCCGACAACAACAGCTTCGAGCAATGGGAGGAAGAAGGCTCGCTGGAGGCGGCTCAGCGTGCCAACAAAATCTGGAAAAAAATGCTGAACGAATACGAGGCGCCGGCGCTGGATCCCGCGATCGATGAGGCGCTGCTTGCATTCATGGCACAGCGAAAATCTGAATTTGCAGATCGGGAATACTGATGGCCGATACCATACTTGTCATCGCATGTGGTGCGTTGGTTCGTGAGATCACGGATCTGAAGGAAAGCTATGGCTGGGATCATCTGACGCTGAAATGCATTGATGCGAAGTTGCACATGCGACCCGCACTGATCCCGGATCGGCTGCGAGACATGATTCGCAAGTACAAAGACGAGTACGACGAAATATTCGTCGCTTATGCGGATTGCGGTACTTGCGGTGGAATTGACCGCGTCATTGAGGACGAAGGTATCCAACGATTGCCGGGGGCACACTGCTACCAGTTTTTTGCGGGCACCAAACGGTTCGCCGCATTGTCGGATGCCGAACCCGGTACGTTCTACCTGACAGATTTCCTGGCACAGCATTTCGACCAGTTCGTGACCAAGCCGCTGAAATTTGAGGAACACCCGGAGCTGCGCGATATGTACTTCGGTAACTACCGGCGGCTCGTGTATCTGTCGCAGAAAAAGGATGAGGCCTTGCTTGCGGCGGCGCGGGCGGCCGCAGCAAAACTCGAGCTCGAATTTGAACATGTTCATGTTGGATATGGCGAACTTGAAAGCGGTCTCAGGAATGTAGCCGTGAGAAAGACCGTTGGTTAAACAGACATTAATCTATTGGCGTGATATACCCGCGCAAGTCATCGTGCAACGAGGACGGAAAAGGGAGAAAGAGAAGTTGAGTGCACGTTTTCAGGAGGCGATCGATCGTGCCGCCATGCGCGCCGGGAAAGGCAGCAGCGATGCGTACCTGTCCGAGTGGCGTCGCATTTCATCGTCCATTGATTCGGATGCCGCACTGCGTGAAATTGCGGAGCAGGAAGCAAGCCGGCTGGAATCGGAATTTTCAGACGAACTCCTGTTACAAATGATTCGCAATCACGGATCGGCAAGCGAGCAGTAACGATGTATAGAATGCGATCGTGGTCTGTGCGGAACGCGCGCTGGCTCAAGAGTTTTTATAACGGCATTGAGTCTGCGTTGACATCTGCCAGCCCACTGCTCAAACGCATCGGATATGAGCGGCTCGACAAACCGTTCCTGTTCGTTGAGAAGGTGACGAAGGGGTTTTTGCTTGACTCTCAGAGTTGTGGTCAGTGCATCGTCGGCTTTACCGGACTGTCCTGTCCAATGAATTGCCCGAAGACAATGCGCAATGGCCCGTGCGGAGGCGTGCGCCCGGATGGCAAGTGCGAGGTCAGACCGGATATGAATTGTGTCTGGGTACAGGCCTGGGAAGGAAACAAACGCCTGAAAGAGGACGAGTATCCCATTCAAATTGTGCAACCGGCGATCGATAATCGCAGAATTGGCAAATCCGCCTGGCTGTACGAAGTGCGAAAAAATGAAATTTGACGACGAACCGCTGATACCGGGCGAAAACCTGCCGATGCGCGACGGCCATGATTCCCATGGCCGCCTCGAACGTGTCCTTCGCGGCGGGGCATTTGCCGTGACAGCCGAAATTGCGCCGCCCGATTCCGCGGACCCCGAGGACGTGTATGAGCGTGCGGCGCGGTTCGATGGTTGCGTCGACGCCATCAATGCGACAGACGGGTCGGGAGCCAACTGTCATATGTCGAGCGTCGGCATGTGTTCGTTGCTGACTCGGCGCGGCTACGCGATGGTAATGCAAGTGTCGGCGCGCGACAGGAACCGAATAGCAATCCAGGGCGACGTGCTTGGCGCAGCGGCGATGGGGGTATCCAATATCCTGTGCCTGACGGGTGACGGTATCGAAGTTGGCGATCATCCGGGCGCGAAATCCGTTTTCGACCTCGACTGTATGTCGATGCTGAACATGCTGCGCAGCATGCGCGATGACAATCAATTCTTAAGCGGCCGAAAACTGGATAGCGGGCCGCCCGTGTTTCTCGGCGCGGCAGCCAATCCTTTCGGACCACCACTTGACTACCGGCCACTCCGGCTCGCAAAAAAAGTCGAAGCTGGCGCGCAATTCGTGCAAACGCAGTATTGCTTCGATATCGATACTTTTCGCAATTACATGAGCGTCGTACGCGACATGGGACTGCATGAGAAAGTGTTTATTCTTGGCGGCGTAGGTCCGCTAGCATCCGCCAAATCCGCGGAGTGGATACGCACCCATGTTCCGGGCGTGCATATTCCCGATCACACGATTGATCGGCTCAAAGGTGCGGCGAACCAGAAGGAAGAGGGCGTCAGTATTTGTGTTGACATGATCCGTGAAATGAAAGAAATAGAGGGCGTCAGCGGCGTTCACATCATGGCGTACCGTCAGGAGGCCCGTGTTGCTGAAATCGTTGAGCGCTCAGATGTATTAGGAGGTCGCGAGCTGTGGCATCCGGGAATCGCCCGGGACACGGATCCGGCCATCAATTAGTCAAGCCTGGAGAGTTTGGAAATGACGGAAACTGTGGTGAGTTCGGCCAATAAGGAAGTCCGCATCGGCTTCGATCGTCCATTCGTCATCATTGGTGAGCGTATCAATCCGACAGGACGAAAAATCCTCGCCGAGGAAATGAAGAATGGTGACTTCAGCCGCGTCGAAGCGGATGCATTGGCGCAGGTGGCGGCAGGCGCGCACATGCTCGACGTCAACGCGGGCATTCCACTGGCCGATGAGCCGGCGATATTGGCCGAAGCCATACGACTCGTGCAGTCGGTGACCGATGTGCCGTTGTCGATCGATTCATCAATCGTCGCTGCGCTCGAGTCCGGCTTATCCGTTTACCAGGGCAAGGCGCTCGTTAACTCCGTTACAGGCGAGGAAGAACGGCTTGAAGTGGTATTGCCATTGGTTGCCAAGCACGGGGCCGCGGTGATCGCCATTTCAAATGACGAGACAGGAATCTCCGAAGATCCGGATGTACGCTTCGAGGTCGCGAAAAAAATCGTCGAACGGGCTGCAGACTATGGCATTCCCGCTGAAGATGTTGTCGTCGATCCGCTGGTCATGCCGATCGGTGCAATCAATTCGGCGGGCAAACAGGTTATGCACATCGTTCGCCGTTTGCGTAGCGAACTGAAAGTTAACACCACCTGCGGTGCGTCCAATGTCAGTTTCGGACTGCCGAACCGCAATGGCATTAACAGCGCGTTCCTGACGATGGCGATCGCGGCGGGAATGACTTCGGCGATTACAAGCCCGCTGCATGCAGAGGTGATGCAGGCGGTGCTGGGTGCCAATGTGATGATGGGTAACGATCCCGATTGCAAGAATTGGATCAAAAATTACCGCGAGCCGAGTGCCGACGGCGAGTCGCGCGGCCGTGGTGGTCGCAAGCGACGGCGGCGGTCAGCGTGATGTGAGCAGCAAAGAGTCAAAAATCGTGTTTACGCCGTCCGGCAAGCGTGGTTCTTTCGCGCAAGGTACGGCGGTTCTCGACGCAGCCCGCAGTCTCGGAGTTGACGTAGATTCGGTCTGCGGTGGTCGCGGCCTCTGTGGGCGCTGCCAGGTGATTTGTGCCGAAGGTGAATTCGCGAAGCATGCAATAACATCAAAGGCAGATCACCTGACGCCGGTCGGTGAGGTCGAAACCCGATTCCGGGAGCGACGCAAAAATTTCAAAGCCGGTCGCAGGCTTTCGTGCCAGGCGAAAATTCAGGGCGATCTTGTCATCGACGTTCCTGCCGAGAGCCAAATGCACCGGCAGGTTATTCGAAAGAGCGCGGAGCACCGCGATATCACGCTCGATACCGGTGTGCACCTGTACTTCGTCGAAGTTCGTGAAGCCGACATGCTTGAGGCATCCGGCGATGCGCAACGCTTATTACAGGCGTTGGCGACGGAATGGGGGCTGACCGATCTCAAGTGTTATTCGCCCGTATTGCCAGGCCTTCAAACAGCGCTGCGCAAAGGCGAGTGGCGAGTAACGGTCGCTGTGTACAAAGAGTCATGGGTGATTGCGGTCTGGCCAGGTTTCAAGCGCGACGCCTACGGGCTGGCGATTGATATAGGGTCTACGACGATTGCCGCCAACCTGATTAATTTGACCAACGGAGACGTCGTCGCGACTGACGGCATTATGAATCCGCAAATTCGCTTCGGCGAAGACCTGATGAGCCGCGTGTCGTATGTCTTGATGAATCCTGAAGGTGCGGCGGAGTTGACCAGCACGGTGAGGGAAGGTGTCAACGAGTTGATTCACTCACTCGCTCGCGACGGCGGCGTGGAGCCTGATGAAATTGTTGAAGTCACCATTGCGGGCAATCCGATCATGCACCACTTATTCCTCGGGCTCAGCCCCGCTGAACTGGGCACCGCGCCGTTCGCGTTGGTCACCGATGCTGCCCTGGACCTGACGGCAGTCGAGCTCGGGCTTGAAATTAACGCGGGCGCGACGGTCTACGTGCTGCCGTGTATCGCAGGCCACGTTGGCGCGGACGCGGCGGCCATGATATTGGCCGAAGAGCCGCACTTGCTGGAAGAGACTTCGCTGATCGTTGATGTCGGCACTAACGCCGAAATCGTTCTCGGCAACCGCGATCGCTTACTCGCGTGTTCGAGTCCCACAGGCCCGGCTTTCGAGGGTGCACAAATAAGTTGCGGGCAGCGGGCGGCGCCAGGGGCGATCGAAAGAGTGCGAATCGATCCGGAGTCGCTCGAGGCGAGATTCAGTGTGATCGGTTCGGATCTCTGGTCGGACGATCCGGAGTTCCCGGAGTCGGTACAGGCATTTGGCATCACAGGTATCTGCGGATCCGGCATCATTGAAGCTGTCGCTGAGATGTATTTGTGCGGCGTCATCACCGAAGACGGCGTAGTCGATGGCTCGTTATCCGAACGAAGCGACAGACTTCTAAAAGATGATCGGACCTGGTCATTTCTGTTGCACGACGGCAAGCAAAAAATTGTTGTTACGCAGAACGACGTACGCCAAATTCAGTTGGCCAAAGCTGCACTGTATGCGGGCGTAAAATTGCTACTCGATCGGGCCGGTATTGAGTCTGTAGACCGGATTCGGCTCGCAGGCGCTTTTGGCAGTCATATTGATCCCAAATATGCCATGGTGCTTGGACTGATTCCCGACTGCCCGCTTGAAAAGGTTGAATCCGCCGGCAACGCCGCGGGTACGGGCGCGCGCATCGCGTTACTCAATGTCGCGGCTCGGGCGGAGATTGAGTCAGTCGTCCGGACGATCGAAAAAGTCGAAACAGCGATCGAGCCGAAATTCCAGGAATATTTTGTCGATGCAATGGCATTTCCCAACAAGACGGACGAATTTCCAAATCTGTTTTCGGTTATCGATAAACCGGAACCAAAAACAGTCAGCAACGATTCCGGGCGTGCCCGGCGTCGGCGCCGCAAGAAGGTCTCGTAGTCGTGAGCAGTAAAGTCTCGTTCACGGCAATGGAGCAGGGCACGCAGGAAGACTACGATGTTATAGCCGCCGATGAACTGGCGAATATCGCCCGGCTGCCGGACCGGGTGCTCGGTTGGTTGCGGCAAATGGATGGCGATTCCCCGTACCAGATCAGCCGGCTCGATCATTGCCTGCAGACCGCGACTCGTGCCGAGAATGACGGTGCAGACGACGAAACGGTTGTGTGTGCATTGTTGCATGACATTGGCGACATATTGGCACCATCCAATCACTCGCAAGTTGCGGCGGCATTGCTTGCACCTTATGTCAGTGAAAAAAATCACTGGATCGTAAAACACCACGGATTGTTTCAGGGCTATTACTACTTTCATTTCAAGGGAGAGGACCGTGAGGCACGCGAGACGTATCGCGACCATCCACACTACTCGGCTTGCGTAGATTTTTGTGCCAACTGGGATCAGCTGTCGTTTGATCCCGATTTTGATACTCAACCCATTGAGCATTTTGAAGCCCGGGTTCGGGCGCTTTTTGCGAAACGAGCATACTCCTTGTACTGACCGTGCCGGGCTCACCCGTGCAGGATTGAGGTATTGAAAAAACAAGCGAAAGTTGTCGTTATTGGAGGTGGCGTCGTTGGTGTCAGCGCGCTGTATCACCTGGCGAAAAAAGGCTGGGGCGATGATGTCTTGCTAGTCGAGAAATCCGAATTGACATCGGGTTCGACGTGGCACGCGGCGGGGCTGTTACCGCTATTTAATATGAGCTACAGCGTCGGCCAGATACACAAGTATTCGGTCGAATTGTACAAGAGTCTGGAACAGGAAACGGGCCAGTCGGTTGGTTTCGCGCAGGTGGGAAACCTGCGGTTGGCGATGAACGATGATCGCATGGATGAGTATTACCAATACGCGGCGACTGCCAAAACTATCGGTGTCGACGTACAGTTCTTGACGCCCGATGAAATCCTGAAGCTCTGGCCGATGTGCAATATCGACGGCCTTGTGGGCGGCATTTATCATCCGGATGACGGCTATATTCAGCCTGCTGATCTGACCCAGGCGTTAGCGAAAGGCGCGCGAGCTCATGGCGCAATGGTCCATCGACATACGCGCGTATTAAATATCGAGCAGGCATCGTCCGGTGGCTGGCTCGTACAGACTGACAAGGGCGATATTACCTGTGACCATGTCATCTCGGCGACCGGCAACTACGCGCGCAAGACGGGTGAGATGATCGGCCTCGATATTCCGGTCATCCCGGTGGAACACCAGTATCTCGTGACGGAGCCACACCCGGAACTGCAAAAGCGTCGAGCTGACGGCTTACCCGAAATGGGTGTGTTGCGGGAGTCTGACGGATCCTGGTACCTGCGCGAGGAGAACGCAGGATTCATTCTTGGTCCCTACGAAGAAGGCGCACCTTGTTGCTACGTAGACGGACCTGATCCGAACGCCGAATACGAACTGTTCCAGGAAGATATCGAGCGCCTCGAACCGCACATGGTGGCCGCAATGTCACGTGTGCCTGCTTTCGCGGAAGTTGGCATCAAGCGGGTGTACAACGGCGCTATTGCCTACACGCCTGACGGCAATCCGATCATCGGTCCTGCCTGGGACGTCGACAATTTCTGGCTGAGCGAAGGCCATAGCTTTGGAATCACGGCGGCCGGCGGAGCAGGATGGCAGCTGGCAGAGTGGATTGTCGAAGGTGAGCCTACCATCGATATGCTTGGCGTCGAGCCGCGCAGATTTGGCGATTACGCGACCAAAGACTATCTGATCGCGAAAAATGAAGAGACCTACGCCAACGTGTTCGTTATTCATTATCCGGATGAAGAACGTCCCGCAGGACGGCCACTGCGGACCGCGCCCTGTTACGAGCGCATGAAGGACAAGGGTGCCGTATTCGGACAGCGTTTCGGCTGGGAAAGACCCAACTGGTTTGCGACCGACGGCATGGAACAAGTCGATGACTGGTCTTTCCGGCGTTCGAAGTGGTTCGAGGCAATTCGCAAGGAAGTCGCCAATACGACCGAGAATGTTGGCGTACTCGACATGACGGCTTTCGCAAAGTGTCGCATTTCGGGGCCCGGCGCCGAGACCTTTCTGAACTATATGGTTGCGAACAGCCTGCCGAAAAAAGTCGGCGGCATCAGCCTGTGCCACTCACTGAATAAAAACGGTGGTGTGCACTCCGAGTTCACGATTCGACGTGATGCAGATGATTCTTTCTACCTGGTGTCTGCCGGCGCATTGCAGCGCCTCGATCACGACTACCTCAAAAAGCACATGCCGGGTGACGGAAGCGTCAATTTCACCCAGCTTACAGATGCGATCGGAGTTTTAGTGCTCGCGGGGCCCAAGTCGCGAGACCTATTGCAGAGGGTGAGTAAGTCGGACTTTTCGAATGCAGCGTTTCCGTGGTTGACGGCGCAGGACGTCGATGTCGACGGTGCGCCGGCCAATGCGATGCGCGTCAACTATGTCGGTGAACTCGGTTGGGAAATTCATCATGCGATGCAACATCAAAACCAAATATTTGATGCCTTGTTCGCGGCAGGTAATGATCTCGGATTACTTCCCTTCGGTATCCGGGCAATGGACTCGATGCGCCTTGAGAAATCCTATCGCATGGTCGGCACTGAGCTTTCCATTGAGTATTCGGCTTATGAGTCTGCAATGGATCGCTTCGTGAAACCCGACAAGGGTGACTTCCTCGGTCGCGATGCGCTCATGGCGTGGAGGGAATCCGGCAACAATAATCAGCTTGTAACGCTTGTCGTATCGGATATTGATGACGCTGACGCATTGGGCAACAATGCGCTGCTCAAAGACGGTGAGATCATTGGGCGGGCGACGGGAGGCGGCTTCGGCTTTCGCATCAATCGGTCATTGGCGCTCGGAATGGTTCGCCCCGACCTTGCAGCACCAGGCACCGAGCTCGAGATCGAAATTCTTGGCAAGAACTATCCTGCGAAAGTCGTACCAGATAGTCCATTTGACGCAAAAAATGAGAGGCTCAGAGATGTCAACGGAGCAAACAACTAGCGCAACCGGTAGTTGCCTGTGTACTGCGGTTCAGTATGAGGTGAGGGGTCCCTTACGCTCTGTCCTCTTTTGCCATTGCGAGCAGTGTCGCAAAACAAGCGGGCATTTTGTCGCTGCAACAGCATGCAAGTCTGGGGATTTGCATTTGCTGGCAGACGATGGCCTGCGCTGGTACCGATCGTCACCCAAAGCTGAGCGCGGTTTCTGTTCGAGTTGTGGTGCCAGTCTTTTTTGGCGCCCGGACGGTGAGGACCGAATTTGTATAATGGCCGGTACGTTGGACAGGCCGACTAATCTGCAGGCAATCGGACATATCTTCGTGGAGATGGCATCCGATTACCATCAAATCGCCGACGGCTTGCCGCAATATGAACAGAACGATCCCAGGGCCTGGGCAGAAGAGCGGGATTGAGTTCACCTGACGCGCGATTCATACTTCAGTCGTCGCAGGAGACAGCGCCGCCGATGAACCCGTCCGCCCCCGCCAAATTGCCGACTCACTTCGGTTTTCTGCTGATCAACGATTTTACGTTGATCTCAATGTCGTCCGCCATCGAGCCGCTGCGCATGGCGAATCGCATTTGCGATAGAGACATTTATCAGTGGAAGGTGATCTCTGAAACGGGTGCGCCGGTTTCCGCGAGCGACGGCTTGTCGGTCAACGTCGATTGCGGCATCGATCACGGTGACGTGATTTCCGGTATTGACGTGCTGATCGTCTGCGGCGGCTGGAATGTTGAAAAAAACACGACGGCCGCAGTTGTTCGCTGGCTCAAGTCAATTGCGCCGAGCAATGTCGGCTTTGGATCAACTTGTACTGGCAGCTATGTACTCGCGGAGGCAGGATTGCTGGACGGTTTCCGTTGCAGTGTTCATTGGGAAAACATGGGCTCGATGACCGACCTTTTCCCGCATGCCCACGTCAGTCGCAGTGTTTATACCATCGACCGCAATCGCTACACCTGCTCGGGTGGTACATCACCCGTGGATATGATGTTGCACCTGATCAGGCAGGAGTGCGGTCCCGAGGTCACTGCGGGTATTGCTGAGCAATTCATTTACGAGCGAATTCGCCATTCGAATGACAAACAGCGTGTGCCGTTGAAACACGTGGTCGGCAATCAGTCCGAGAAGTTGATCGTCGCAGTGGAATTGATGGAGGCGAACGTCCGAGAGCCGATCAGCCAGTCAGACATCTCATTGTATGTGGGAGTCTCGCGGCGCCAGCTACAACGGCTTTTTCAACGCTACCTGCTGTGTACGCCGACACGCTACTACTCGCAGATTCGCCTGGCGCGCGCGCGTGAGTTGCTACATCAAACAAGTATGAGCCTCGTCGAAATCTCTGCGTTGACGGGATTTGTTTCAAGCTCTCACTTCAGCAAAAGTTACAAGGAACTTTACAGTCATTCGCCGAGTGCTGAGCGCAAGCGCTGAGGTTATTCGCGCTCAATGAGTCCCTCGGACTCCAGTACTTTGCGGGCCACGCGGAAGCAGGTAAGCGCCTGCGGCACCCCACAGTAAATTCCGATAACGTGCACGATTGACCGTATCTCCTCCTTGGTCACACCGTTCGTCAATGCTCCGCGGCAATGAATTTCCCACTCATGCATTTTATCGAGTGCCCCAATCATGGTCAGGTTCATCATTGATCGCGTTTTCGCGTCGATCGTGTCGTCAGACCAGCCGAAACCCCAGCACCAGGCTGTCATCGCCTCCTGAAAATCGCGCGTGAGCTCGTCGGCGGCCTCGAGATTTTTCTCAACGTATTCTTTGCCGAGCGTCGCTTTGCGTCGCTCCAAACCCTTATCAAACAAATCATTGTCCACTGTCACTGCTCCCGTCGTGATCTTCCTGGTAGTGCATTTCTTCTTCGTAAACCTGCGATGCCGTATGTGCCGTGGCGAGCGCGTCGCTGAACGCAATGTGCTGATCGGTTGGCGCACTGCTGCGGCGGAAAATTCTTAACAAGACATACACCGCCAGTGA
>PVMS01140873.1_pt1 | contig 10809 bp, 10 predicted proteins | sample 1853461 | NCBI WGS metagenome assembly PVMS01 (sample SAMN08582032, study PRJNA380276) | Marine sediment metagenome, whole genome shotgun sequencing project. | isolation source: ocean sediment barecode stripped | collected 2017
ATCGTCCTTCGACGCAAACCTCTGCCCGCACCGTGCCTCCCACCACCGAAATACGAACTCAGGGACTTCTGTCGACCGATAGTCAGGATGGATGTAGTTGTCGTGGAATGCCCGCCATTTCGTCGTGGCGATTGAGGGCACATATGCCCAAGCAACGGCAACGATGTCGCCGTTCTCCTTCGCGGCCACAAGTGAGTCCTCTGAAACGCTGCTGAAGTCGGACTCCCACCGATCCAGGATCTCTGACTCCACCTCGCGGTAGCCACCATCAATTTCAAAGCAGGCGTCCTGCAGGGCAACGATCGCTGGCACGTCCTGCTTACTGGCAGGCCGCCAGGTGATCCCGCGAAGCAGGGGAGGTTCCGGGAGAGGACTGGGCATGGGGGAACAATACGTCGGGACTATTCGCTTGTCGATTGGTCCGTCGGATCAACGAACCGCTTGCGGAAAACGAATGGAATAGACACGAGTGCGAGGAACAGCACCAGCGCGAGGCCATTGAGAATCCAGCTGTATTCAGGCGTGCCCCAGTCGACGAGTCCAACGAGTACCAGCACCTCAGTGAGGACGATCGAGATCACAATTGCGATGGCGATCGAGGCCAGGAACCAGCCCACCATCAACACGAGAAGCTTCCGCGTGGGCATCACCTAATTCGAGAAGGTGAAGGATTGTGCCATGAACCAACGTGAGGCGACCGTCTCGTATTCACGTTGTGATGCTTCGCCATCGCCGCGCTCGAGGGCGAGGAGGCTATTCCTAACGTTCTCAACCGATTCATCGAGGACGAGATCGGCGTCTGAGAAGATCCTCGCCGTGTCGGAGTAATCGAGCTCGACCATGGAATCGGCCGAATACTCCATCAGCCACCGTTCGACGTCATTGACGCGCTCGACGACGTGATCGGGGAATCCTGTGTTCGCGAGCACAGTTGCGCCCCAGTGCACTCGATCGATTGCTTCTCCGATCGATGTTCGATACCGGATCGATGGTCCCATGGGTGTTTCGTACAGATCTCGCTCGGCGGGAGCGAACGCCGAGAACCACCTCAGTGGCACATGCCAGGGGGACGAAAGGATGTAACCGCGCGAAATCGCGGACATTGCCCTGAGACCTGCGAGCTCGGACATGAGCTCGAGCCGATCATCGTCCGAGACGACGCGCATCGACGGATACGTCCTTGTGAAGGCAAGAATGCCCTCGATCATGCGGAGCCTTGTGCTTCGCGGACAGGCGTATTGCTCATTCTGCCAAACAGTGAAGATGGCATCCTCAACAGTCGATTCTGTCCACATGAACGTTCCGTCGTGCTTGAGGCTCACGCTTGGCGTCACCTCACGCGCCGGTGGCAGCGACCCCACTCGCTCGGCAGGCATGTAGGTGCGTAGGTAGGCCGTCTTGATCATGTCCCCGATGCTACGCCTTCATCAGCAGCTGAGTAGCCAGATTCACCCTTACTAACATGAGTGCACGCGACACGATGTTTTCAGCACCACTCACGGGAGGCCTGTCTTGGGAGTTTTCGAGACTATCGGCACTGAAACCCATGAGTCCGTGCACTTCTGCGAGGACAAGGCAACGGGTCTGCGTGCCATCGTTGCCATCCACAGCACTGTCCTTGGCCCCTCTCTTGGCGGCACCCGCTTCTACCCCTACTCGAATGAGCAGACGGCACTTGTCGATGTGCTGAGGCTGGCACAAGGAATGACCTACAAGGCTGCTGTTGCCGGCCTCTCCCAGGGGGGTGGCAAGGCGGTCATCATCGGGGATCCTGCGCAGCTCGCAAGCCCAGAGCTTTTTCGGGTGTATGGCCGGTTCATCAATGGGCTCGCCGGGCGGTACATCACGGCTGAGGATGTCGGCACCACGGTTGAGAACATGGAGCATGTCGCCACACAGACGCCATTCGTGAGTGGATTACCAATGGCCGATGGTGGCTCAGGCGACCCATCCCCCGCAACGGCTCGTGGCGTGGTCGCTTCCATCAAGGCAGTGAGCAACCACCTCTGGGGTACAGACGACTTGGATGGTCGGATCGTTGCCATCAAAGGTGTCGGAAAGGTCGGATTCTCGCTCGCAGAGATGTTGGCTTCAATGGGAGCCAGGTTGGTCGTTGCCGATGTGGACAGTCGAGCGACCGAGGTAGCTTCGATGCGGTTCGGGGCAAAGGTTGTGAGCACCGATGAGATCCACGCCGTTGAATGCGACATCTTCTCACCGTGCGCTCTCGGTGCAGATCTCAACGAGGCAACCATCCCACAGCTTTCCTGCACGGCGATCGTTGGTTCGGCCAACAATCAGCTTGCTGTTCCAGCGGATGCAGAACGACTCGCCGAGCGAGGAATTCTCTACGCCCCTGATTTCGTTGTGAATGCAGGTGGAATCATCAATATCGCTGCTGAGACCGGCGGATACAACGTCGAGAAGGCGGATCGAATGGTGAACAGAATCTACGACAATCTGACGAAGGTCCTGCACGCATCAGATAGGCTCGGCATCAGCACCGAGCGGGCAGCTGAGCATGTTGCCGATGCAAGGATCGACGAAGCCAGGATGCAAGGAGGCACATCGTGACGCTGGGACTTGACAGCGTGATCGACCACACCGCGCTCGGCCTGAGCGAGGAAGACCTGGTCGACCTGTACCGAAAGATGCTGCTCGCCAGAAAACTCGATGAGCGCATGTGGGCCCTTAACCGTCAGGGAAGAGTCCCGTTCGTCGTGTCCGTCTCAGGGCACGAGGCAACCCAGGTAGGTGCGGCAGCAGCCATCGACCCCTCAAGGGATTGGTCGATGCCGTACTACCGCGATGTCGCGTACGTTCTGGCGGCTGGCATGTCCGCAGAGGACGTGTTCGCTGGCGTCTTCGCCAAGGAATCTGACCCCTCGAGCGGTGGGCGGCAGATGCCAAACCATTGGTCGGAACCAGATCTCAATATCTTCACGCAGGGATCCGTCATTGGGGTGCAGTACCCCCAGGCCTGTGGTGTGGCGTACGAATTGAAGCGCAGTGGAAGTGACGCGGTGGTCGTTGTCGACGGCGGCGAGGGTTCAACGTCTGAGGGTGACTGGCACGAAGCGATGAATTTCGCTGGAATCCACAAGCTTCCCGTCATCTTCCTCATTCAGAACAACCTCTATGCGATCTCGGTGCCTGCCGCCGATGAGTTCGCAGGAAAGATCGCAGATAGAGCCCTTGGCTACGGCATGCCCGGAGTGGTCGTCGACGGCAACAATGTGCTTGAGGTGTACGGAGCGATGTCAGCGGCCGTTGCACGTGCACGCGCTGGCGACGGTCCGTCGCTCATCGAGGCCAAGACCTACCGCTACTACGCCCACACATCTGATGACGACGACAAGCTGTACCGAAGCCGGGAGGAAGTGGAGGTGTGGCGTCGCAAGGATCCCATACCCAATTTCCGGCAGTACCTCGTCGAGCAGAGGATCCTGACCGAGGCGCTCGAGCGCGAGATCGAAGCTGAGGTCGTCGAGGAGATCGCCGCCGCGGTGAAGGCAACCGAGTCTTCACCGGATCCAACAGATGCCATGAGCCACGTGTTCATGAAGGACATCATCCCTGAGACACCCGTCACCGCGGTTGAACCGGACCCCGACGGCGAAGAAGGCAACCTCATCACCGCCATCAATCGATCGATGTACGATCTCATGGCAGATCATGACGACATGATCGTGTTCGGTGAGGACGTTGCTGATCCGAAGGGCGGAGTGTTCAAAGCAACGAAGGGTCTCACGGAAGCATTCGGAGAGGATCGATCGTTCAATACCCCAATCGCTGAGGCGCTGGTCATTGGCGTGGGCATCGGGACCGCAGCGACAGGAACCATGACGCTTGCCGAGATCCAATTCGCCGACTTCATCCATCCCGCGTTCGACCAGATCATCTCAGAGGCCGCACGCACGCACTATCGGTCAAACGGGCGCTGGTCACTGCCTTTGACAATTCGCAGCCCCTACGGCGGTGGCATCCACGGGGCTCTGTATCACTCCCAGTCCATCGAGGCGTTCTACACACACGTACCAGGACTGAAGGTCGTCATCCCATCAACACCCGCCGACGCATATGGACTCCTGAGATCGGCGCTGGAGGATCCTGATCCGGTGATGTTCCTCGAACCCAAGAAGCTGTATCGCCTTGCGAAGGGGCCGCTTCCTCCAGCTGGCTACAGCATTCCCCTGGGCAGGGCAGCACTGCGTCGGGTCGGGAACGATCTCACGATCATCGCCTACGGCACAATGGCACACTTCGCCGTCGAGGCCGCCGACCATCTGGCAGAGCAGGGCATTGATACAACGGTGCTTGACCTTCGCTCTCTCAAGCCGCTCGACTGGCCGTCAATCGAGGCAGCGACCCGGAGGACATCAAAGATTCTGATAGTTCACGAGGACAACCGTTTCCTGGGATTTGGCGCTGAAGTGGCTGCACAGATATCCGAGAAGGCCTTCGAATGGCTTGATGCGCCGGTCATGCGCTACACGGCTCCCGATATCCCGAGCTTCCCCTTCGCTGCGTCCCTCGAAAAGCAGGTCATGCCATCCGTCGACGGCATCATCGAGCACGCAGAGAAGCTCCACCGCTACTAGGGGCTGGCTCCGTGCAGTTTCGTGAAGCCACTCATGGGGATGTCGAAGAGATCATCGCGTTCACGACGGACACATTTGACTGGGGCGACTATGTCCCGGAGATGATCTCGGAGTGGATCGATGACCCCACTGGCGTCGTCATGATCGCCGTTGACGACTCGGGCATCATTGGACTCGCACGAACGGTTCTTCTGTCACCGACCGAAGCGTGGAACCACGCTGCCAGGGTCCGGTCGGACCGTAGGGGTGAGGGCATTGCAGGAGATCTCGCCGACGTACTCCTCGATTGGACGCGAACGCATGGGATTCGGATTACGCGTCTCCTCATCGAGGATGCCAACGAATCGTCGATCCGCCACATCCGGAAACAGGGTTTCCGCAGGGTCGCCACCGTCGTTAGGGCAAGACGTGCAATCGGTGGCGCCACACCGAATCCCGAGGGCAACGGTGGCCGACGGACATCCTCGGTCCCCATTGCACGCCCTGTCAACGCGGCCGACGCACCGATGCTCGCAGCGGGATGGCCGCTGTCTCGGGTTGGCCGGCCACTCAGAGGTCTGGTCGCGAATGGATGGAGATTCCACACGCTTACCGCAAATGGTCTCGTCGATGTTGCCCATGAGGGCGACCTCTGGCAGGTCGGATCATCATGGGCAATCGCGAAACAGGTGGGTACCGAGTTCGACATCTCCCTGCTCGAGACCAATCCGGATGAAGCTTTCGACACCATCAGATCCTTGATCGACCTCGCGAACGGGCGCGGAGCCGAGGACTTCTGGATGTGGCTGGCGGACATCGACTGGCTCACACAGGCTGCGCGGCGTGCGGGATGTGAAATCTCTTCGAACGGCATCTGGGTATACAGCTTGTAGCGCGGGATTCAGGCTCGCAACCCTGCCCGATCGAGTAGCCAGCGCGCGATACGTGACCTGGATCTGTCAGCTGTCACCAGAGATCCTCGCACCAGTGATGCTGCTCGCGTAGAACTCCACAGGGTGCCTGACGACATACCCGTTGTCGAGAAAGCGACGGAGTTGCATCTCACATCCGACATTTGCGGACGCCACGAGGTTCGTGCCGGTCGACACGACAGCAGCGGCCTTGCTTTGACCGAGAACTGCGCTCGTGTCCGGGTGATCGATCAGGTACGTTCCCGCCGCGCCACAGCACAGTCCGCCGAAATCTGCATCCACGACCTCATACCCACCAGCGCGTAGAACAACCCGAGGTTCCTCAACTATGCCCTGGCCGTGCTCGAGGTGGCACGGGTCCTGGATGGCAACGACCAGTCCGTTGCTCACCAGAGTGGGCAAACGCCCATTGTCAATGGCTCCAACCACGAACTCAGTGACATCTCGCACCTTGTGGCCAAACTCGGGATCTGACTTGAGATGGGCACCGCAGCCTGCAACATCCACAACAATGACATCAGCATCCCGAAACGCTGCCCTGTTGTCCATCGCCATCTCTTCTGCTTGATCGATGTAGCCGTCGTGGGCGGCCAGCGCTCCACAGCAGGTCTGGTTCGCTGGCGCATCGACCCGGTGTCCGGCGGCGAGAAGGACTTCGATGGTTGCCTTGTGGATACCGGAAAACCACGCGTCGGCAACACAGCCGATGAAGAGAGTTGCAGTTGGGGCATCGTCGGGCCCCCAGTTCCCACCACGTGCCGAATGCTGGGGAAGCGGGATCGTGCGGAGTCCTCGGTCAGGTGCACCGAGCCGCTGCACCAATCCAATCGCTATGGAGCCACTGCGCAGGAGCAGTGGGTTTGTCAGTGCCGTCGATACCCCGAAACGACGGAGGTGGGAATCGGCAGATGACCTTCGGGCGGCGACCTGCGCGGTCGCTTGCTCGATGATCCGGCCAAAGGGCACGAGAGAAGGGCAGGCAGTCTCACAGGCGCGGCATTGCAGGCAGAAGCTGATGATCTCCTCGAAGCGTTCGTCCATCTCCGCAAGACCCTGATCGACCGCATCTATCGCGGTGAGTCGACCTCTCGGCGATGCTGTCTCATCACCCGTGAGCCGATACGTTGGACAGACGGGCAGACACAGTCCACAGGTGACGCACGCATCCAGGTCGACACGTTGGGGAGCATGGGCTGTGAGCCAGGGCATCACACTCCTCCGGGAAGTACGCCAGGGTTACACACCCGGTCCGGGTCGAAGAGGGCCTTGAGACGTTGCTGGATGCCAACAGTGGAGGGGACCGCCCCCCACCGCGAAACCAGACCACCAAGGGAGCCGCTCCTGTGTATGACGAGCGATCCGCCTTGTGACTCTGCCCATGCCCTGAGAGCAAGGATCTGTGCATCGCCAACCTCATTCCAACCAGCATCGACAACGCCAACACCATGCTGAGCCACGAACCGTGTCGCTCCGAGATCACGCACGCGATCGATTGCATCGGACACGAGCCGTGCCGGCACGTTCACCGCGACAACTGTGGCTTCCTCCAACGGACTCGGCCATGCATACCCCTCCTGCGCCGGACCCTCCAAGAGCGGATCCTGAGGGCCACGGACATAGACGAAGCCGCCGGTCTCGGTCTCAAGTGCAGCCGTCGGCTGGTACAGCGTCATCCTCACAGCTCCCGGATCCTCGACCTGGACTGTTCGGTGAGCGGGAGGAACCGGCCAGAGCTTGAGGGAGATGTCCACGATGAATCCCAGCGCACCGTGTGAGCCCGTTATCAGGCGCGGGATGTCATAGCCAGTGACATTCTTGACCAGTTGCCCACCGGCGTGCACGACCTCGCCGTACCCGGTAACGATCCTGATGCCGATGACTCTGTCCCTCGTGGGCCCGTATCGCAGGCGCCGATATCCGGACGCGGCCGAAGCGATGACACCTCCAATCGTCCTCTCGGAAGAGGTCTCTGGCAGCACCGCTGTGTGCCCGCGCCCTCGGAGTGCCTCGTGAAGTTCAGCGAGTGTCGTCCCACAGCGGACCACAACCGTCAGGTCATCCGGCCGGTAGTCGACGATCCCCGACATGCCGCTTGTCGACACGATTGTGTGCTCAATCGGTGTCGGAGTGGCACCGGATCCTTTGAACCACAAAGGAATTCCGTTCTCCCTCGCATCCCTCACAAGGGTGACAACCTCAGCAACAGAAGAGGGGACCGCCACATTCACAGCCGCACCCCGTTGCCGTCGAAGCATCGCGATCCCTCTGGGAGCACCGTGAGGGGGTTCATGATGCCCGCATCGTCAAAGGCTTCGCGAACGCGAGCCTGGGCATCGAGGTCGATCTCGGAGAAGACAAGTCCCATCAGATCCCGCTTCTCGATTCCTATACCATGCTCACCTGAAAGTGACCCACCAGCCTCTATGGACACCTCGACCATCTCCATAGCAGCCGCCTGGACACGATCCAACATGCCCGGTTCCTTCGCATCGAAGGCCACGAGGGGGTGCAGGTTGCCGTCCCCGGCGTGGAACACGTTGAGCATGAGCAGGTCGTACCGATCACCGATCTCGTAGATCTTCGTCATCACATCAACGAGTGCCGTGCGTGGCACAACAGTGTCATGCAGGTAGTAGTCAGGTGCTGCCTGAGCAACAGCTCCGAACGCCGCCTTTCGACCCTTCCACAACAGGGCGCGCTCATTCGTGTTCGTCGCGACACGAACATCGGACGCTTCGTTGCGCCCAGCCACAGATCGGATCAACTCGATCCCATATATCACGTCCTGAGGCGTCCCGGTCACCTCAGCAAGGAGCACCGCTCCTGCATCGGTGGGATAGCCTGCGTGCACGAAGTTCTCAACGGCTTCAACCATCGGCTGATCCATGATCTCAAGGGCAGCGGGGATGAGACCCGAGGCGATCACACCCGACACGGTGGCTGCTGCGCCTTCAATCGTCGCGAACCCGATCAGCATCGTGGCAACATCCGGCGGATTCTCAGTGAGGCGGACGAGTACTCTGGTCATAAGACCGAGCGTTCCTTCTGACCCCACCACCACGGCCCGCAGATCGAGTCCGGGTTGGTCAGGTGCGGCACTCCCCACAGTGACGATCTCGCCAGTTGCTGTCACGAGCTCGACGGCAAGGATATGCGCAATCGTCGTTCCGTCGGCAAGGCAGTGAGGGCCACCAGCGTTGGTCGCCACGTTGCCACCGATGGTGCACGCCTGCTGAGACGAGGGATCGGGTGCGAAATGCAACTCACGGGGTTCGAGCTGTCTTGACAGGTCGAGGTTCACCAGCCCGGGGCCAACCCACGCCGTTCGCGCTAGTTCGTCAACTTCATGGATAGCGTTGAGTCTCGTGAGGATGACCAGTAGGCCAGGAACCGCTGGAACAGCCCCACCCGCAAGACCTGTACCCGCACCCCGGGGCACTATCGGGGTGCCATGACGCCTCGCGATCCGCACAATTGCTCCTACCTCCTGTGCGGTCTCTGGCAGAACCGCAGCCACGACATAACCCGTTGTCACACCGGAGTCCTTTGCGAACACCACAAGGTCGAGGGGATGGTGGCGTACCCGATCGGGACCCAGGAGGGCGATAAGCTCGGGTATCAGTGCCATACACCGAGGCTAGACCACAACGCGGTCCCCCGATATGGTTGCAAGTCCGTGCGCGGCAGATCTCCTCGGTCGGCGTGGAAGTCGATCGCTCTGCCCTCATGGCCGGTCATGACTACGATTCGGACGCGACGAGAGAGGAACAGTTATGAGCATCACGGTCGAAACTACACCAAACCCGCGGGCGATGAAGTTCAATGTTGGCTCACCAGTAGGGGATACCGCCACCGCAACGGGCCAACAGGGGGCGGACGAGAGAATCGCCCCGCTTTTCGGTATTGGAGGTATCACGTCTGTCTTCATGACCGCGGATTTCGTAACGGTGTCGCGAACCGAGGATGCGTCGTGGGATCAGATAATTCCAGAGGTTGTCACGGTGCTCGAGAGATCCTTCAACTGAATTCTCACAAGGCGCTCACAGCTCTAAAGGCAGTGAGACGACAACGACCGCTTCGTCCAGGTACTGAAGTGATAGCAACACGGTCCTTACAGGATCGCGGACGAATCCGTCCTCTGTCTCTCTGATGGCCCTGTATACAACGGTGACCTCGATGCCGTCATCCGTCATCTCAGAGCCCACCGATCTCGCCCATTCGACAAAGGTCACAGGCTCGTCCTCGGCTTCGTGAGGCATTGCAGCGACTTCGAGCGTCGGAGACATCACTTCCCTGATGGAACGGATCGTTTCCGTTGAGCCATCACGCGTGAACCAGTCGGTCACGAACCACTCCGCCGTCACCGCCACCAGCACGTCGGGAGTCTGCACCGATACAGGCTCCTCCACCCTCAGGTCCGCTTCCGCGATGATCATCGACATCGGTGGCCCATCTCGCGGATCCACCGCTGTGATCGAAGTGGAGGGTGGCTCGGCGAGCGCGGCCTCGATCGGTGGTGGTTGGGATCCGCCACCGAAGAGACGCATGCCGAACACGGCGACGACGAGTATCCCCACAAGACCGGCGGCGAGATAGATCCGCCGGTCAATTCCTTCAGTCTGTTCGGCAACGAGGCTGGCCCAGGGGATCTGTTCGAACTCTTCGGATTCCATGTTCACCTTCCCGGTAGTTGGAGAATCTGACCCGGATGGATCAGATTGGGGTCGTCACCGATGAGTTCACGATTCAACTCGTAAATCGATCGCCAGAGTTCTGAAACGCTGGCACCTGTCGGCTCCGGTTCCTCGGTCGATAGGACTGAACGTGCAATCCTCCAAAGGGATTCGCCCTTGGCCACCTCATGGGTGGCTGAGATCGGTCCGATCGAATGCACCGGAGCAACAACCTCGGGGGCGTGAGGAGGGGCGGCAACCAGCGCATCTGCCATCTGCTCCATCCTCTGGTTCGCAGGCCCGACACTCGCGGTCGCTGTTCCCGCTCGCACGACTCCCAATAGCAGTACCGACGAGATCACAAGGGCCATCAAGGGTCCTGCTGTTGGGAGCAGACTCCCCACGTGTTGCGCAGCGGAGAGCGCAGGCCGCACAACCGATGCCATCAACCAGACACACAGGGTGCCGATGACGTAGAGCAGGAACGCGGTGGCTGGATCCATGCACCCACCGTGCCAAATCTCAACCCTCGTTTCAAGACTTCTGATTCGAACCAGTGTGAGTGGAATTTCCAAGGAACACGCAGTGTTCCCCAACTCCCAAGGAACGCGAAGCGTACCCAAA
>PVMS01175604.1_pt1 | contig 10809 bp, 10 predicted proteins | sample 1853461 | NCBI WGS metagenome assembly PVMS01 (sample SAMN08582032, study PRJNA380276) | Marine sediment metagenome, whole genome shotgun sequencing project. | isolation source: ocean sediment barecode stripped | collected 2017
CTCACGCCAGATCGATAAAATTATACTGGAAGAAGTTAAACCCTCCAGTCGCGTAAATCCGTACATTCACTTCGATCAAGATAAAAAGTTGCATCGACAGGCACTTGAAATCGACAAGCTGGAACAGGGTTTACGCGACTGGAGGGTTTAACTTCTTCCAGTATAATTTTATCGATCTGGCGTGAGCGTGAGGTTGCCTGGCGTGCTTTGGAGGCGTTGGCAGAAAAGCGCGCGACGAAGGCTTTAAGTTCGTTGATTTGTACCTTTTTCTTGGCATTGTCTGCCAGCGTGCGAGCGCGAGCCTGAGTGGCGGCCAGCATATATTCGTCGTAATTACCCGGGAATACGCGTAGTTCGCCGTAATCCAGGTCAGCCATGTGCGTGCATACGCTATTCAGAAAGTGTCGATCGTGCGAGATAATAATCATCGTGCTTTTACGCTGGTTTAACACGCCCTCCAACCAGCGAATGGTATTGATGTCGAGGTTGTTGGTCGGTTCATCCAGTAGCAGAATATCTGGGTCTGAAAATAGAGCTTGTGCCAGCAATACGCGCAATTTCAGCCCGGGTGCTATGGTGCTCATTAAACCGAAGTGATCGGCCTCTTCAATTTCCAGCCCCAGCAATAATTCGCCCGCGCGGGCTTCAGCGGTGTAGCCATCGAGTTCACCGAACTCAACTTCAAGATCAGCAACCGCCATGCCGTCTTCCTCGCTCATCTCTGGCAGGGAATAAATACGGTCTCGTTCAGCTTTTACTTCCCAGAGCCGATCATTGCCCATGATGACGGTATCGATGACGCTGAACTCCTCGTAAGCAAACTGGTCCTGGCGTAATTTACCCATGCGTTCGTTTTCGCTGAGCGTGACGGTGCCGGAGCTGGGTTCGAGGTCTCCACCCAGAATTTTCATCAGTGTCGATTTTCCGGAACCGTTAGCGCCGATCAGGCCGTAGCGCATGCCCTCGTTGAATTTGACCGAAATATCTTCAAATAGCGGCTTGGGCCCGAATTGAATAGTGATGTTAGCAGTAGAAAACACGACGAACTCCGAAAGGCAGAAAAAAAAGACGCTGGATTATGTCATTGAAGGCACGTACAGGCAATGATAAACCCAAATCTCAACAAAATAATTACGATGGCAGCGCAACCGCTTCAGAGTCACTTTAAACGGCTATAAAGCGCGGCTTGCGTGAAGAACCCCCGGATCTTTCTTCCGCTTTCGCGATCAAGGATGTGTGAGTGGCATGATTAAGGCGTTCGGTCGGCCAGAATGGTCGCCAGCAAATGCCCGTCTTCGCGGCTAAGCGGGTGATCCTGCGATACGATATACGTGTGTGATCTGCCCCTCGATGCGGGTACGTTGTTTAAATCCTGGCTGTCTGCGCTCACCAGCCAGTCTTTATCATAACCGCGGCGGTCTTCCCGGACTACCGAAACGTATTTGATATCGGGATGCTCCTGTTGATTGAGCCAATATAAAATGTTTGGGTTGCGTCGACTCGGCGGGGTAAAGTCGTAGACCAGATCACGCGAGTGACGCACGGTATTGTATAGTTTGCCGCCGAACATATTGCGTACTGCATCCACGGGCCCAAATATAGGATCAGTCAATTGAAGTGCGTCAATCGCGCGCGGGGTACCCAAATTAGGCGCGGCGATACTAACCAGTCGAACGACAGAGGGTTTAAAATACTGTACCAACCACAGGCGGGCAACCAGCGCGCCTGCAGAATGCCCGATCAGGGTGACATTTTCATCGGCCCGCATTTTGAACACGCGTTGCATGGCGACCTCAAGGTAATCCGCTTGTTCATCCAGTGGACGCATCCAGGGCATATCGATAACGTAGGAAATATTATCAGCGCGATCACTCGACAGACGATGTATTGGGTCGGGAAAATACTCCCGCGTGTCCGGGATGATTAAGCCACCGCGTTGCCATCCCTTATCTTCCAGCAAGTCATTGATACCAGACTTCTCCCAGGAGGTAGGCGAGCCCATGTAGCCATGAATCAGGGCCAGAACCTCAGCGTTTGCAGAATTTAAAAAGCCGGTTAGCAACAAAACAGACAGGTATTTGAATAACTGTTTTGTTGAAGTGAGCATTCGCGCGGCCTCTGTTTTCAGGAAGGTGTAAGCGAACAGCTTACCATAGAGACGCAAATATCATCAGGCAAAGACATGAAAATTGTTACTGAGAAACCGGCGTAAATTCGGTATCCTACGCGGTCTTTCAATTTGGTGCAAAATCCGGTGATGGAATTTAACGAAATCCAGTCAATCCTGAGCGATTCAAACGAGCGTCTACTGACACTCAGGGGGTATCTTTGACTACGATAGCAAGCAGGAGCGACTCGAAGAAATTAATTTGCGCCTGGAAGACGCCAGCGTTTGGGATAACCCCCGTGAGGCCCAGGCCTTAGGCCGCGAAAAATCCGAGCTTGAAAGCCTGGTTATGAGCGTAGACGATTTGTCGCAGGGCACAGAAGATTCACTAGAACTGCTCGAGCTCGCTAAACTCGAGGACGATGTAGAAACGCTGTCACAGATTGCAAAGGATGCACGGCAGATATTAAAAGGTGTCGAAGCGTTGGAGTTTCGCCGCATGTTCTCCGGTGAGGCGGATGCGAATAACGCTTTTCTTGATATTCAGTCCGGTTCCGGAGGTACCGAAGCGCAGGATTGGGCCGAAATGCTGTTGCGCATGTATTTACGCTGGGGTGAAGCTCAGGGGTATAAAGTAGAACTTATCGAAAAATCGCCTGGAGATGTGGCAGGAATCAAAAGCGCGACAATCAAATTTACGGGCGAATATGCCTACGGTTACCTGCGCACTGAGCTGGGTGTGCATCGTCTGGTGCGTAAGAGCCCGTTCGATTCGGGCAATCGCCGACACACCTCATTTGCAGGGGTATATGTGTATCCTGAAATAGATGATTCGTTTGAGGTCGAGATTAATCCTGCCGATTTACGCGTCGATACGTATCGTGCCAGTGGTGCAGGCGGCCAGCACGTAAATAAAACCGATTCGGCCATTCGCATTACGCATGAACCGACAGGTATTGTGGTACAGTGCCAGAATGATCGTTCGCAACACCGTAATCGGGATGCTGCGATGGCGATGCTTAAAGCGCGCCTGTATGAACGCGAAATGCAGGCACGACGCGAAACGCAGCAGACCGCAGAAGATGAAAAATCAGATATTGGCTGGGGCAGTCAGATTCGCTCGTATGTGCTGGACCAATCGCGCATAAAGGACCTGCGAACCGGGGTTGAAACGGGTAATACTCAGGCTGTGCTCGATGGCAGCCTGAATCAATTTATTGAGGCCAGCCTTAAAGCAGGTCTATAAAAACGTATTTAAAATCATGTCTACACCTGAAGAAAACGATCAATTAGCGCAGCGCCTGGCGAAGCTCGACGCTATTAAGGCGAAGCGCAACGCGTATCCCAACGATTTTAAGCGCGAACAGGATCTGGGCGACCTGGCTGATGCGTACGGAGCCATGCCAAAAGAGGCGCTTGCAGAAGAAAACGTTAGCGTCAGCGTGGCGGGCAGGATCATGACGCGCCGCATTATGGGCAAGGCCAGTTTCGTGACCATTCAGGACATGGGAGGGCGAATTCAGTTATTTCTGCAGCGCAATGCGCTGGGCGAGGATGCCTACGCAGAATTTAAAAAATTCGATATTGGCGATATCGTGGGTGTTGAGGGTATGTTGTTCAAAACGCAAACCGATGAGCTGTCGGTACGCGCATCTAGCTTGCGCCTGTTGACCAAAGCACTGCGCCCGCTGCCCGAGAAATTCCACGGCCTGACCGATCCGGAAATTCGTTATCGTCAGCGATACGTGGATTTGATCATGAATCAGAATGTGCGCGATATTTTTCAGAAACGCGCAGCTACCATTCAGTACATCCGCAATTATCTGGTGAATGAGCGGTTTCTTGAAGTGGAAACGCCGATGATGCACCCCATTCCCGGCGGTGCGGTTGCACGACCGTTTAATACGCATCACAATACGCTGGATATACCCCTGTATTTGCGCATCGCGCCGGAGTTGTATCTTAAGCGCCTGATTGTCGGTGGTCTGGAACGTGTATTTGAGATTAACCGTAGTTTTCGGAACGAAGGTGTGAGCACGCGGCATAATCCCGAGTTCACCATGCTGGAGTTTTATCAGGCCTATGCCACTTTTGAAGATTTAATCTACCTTACTGAGGACCTGCTGCGAGGGCTGGTTCGTGAAATCACTGGCAGCGCCGTGCTCAATTATCAGGGCGAAACGTTGGATTTTGAAGCGCCATTTACTCGCATGACCATGATTGAGTCTATTTTGCAGTTTAATCCTGATCTTAGCCTGGCGGATATTGATAATCTAAAAAGCGCGAGTAAAGTGGCTGCGGCCATGAAGCTTGAAATTAAACCCAGCTACGGCCTGGGCAAGGTACAAACCGAGATATTTGAGGAAACCGTTGAACATTGTTTAATGAACCCGACCTTTATTACCAATTATCCCGTTGAAGTCTCGCCCCTATCGCGGCGAAATGACGAGCACCATGAAATAAGCGATCGTTTTGAATTTTTCGCGGCGGGTCGGGAGTTGGCCAACGGTTTCTCTGAGTTAAACGACCCAATTGACCAGGCCGAACGTTTTCGTGCTCAGGTGGCTGAAAAAGATGCGGGTGATGCGGAGGCAATGCACTTTGACGCGGATTATATCCGCGCACTGGAATATGGCATGCCGCCTACCGCCGGTGAAGGCATTGGCATCGACCGGCTGTTGATGTTGTTAACGGATAGCGCTTCAATACGTGAGGTATTGCTATTTCCGTTGATGCGGCCCGAAGTTACTTAGGTTTATTTCAAATTCCGATGCTACAAACTGGAATGGAGCTGGCTCTAGAATGGAGTTGGGGCTTTAGCCCAGCCCGCTGGTGAATGCCAATGATTAGTGCGCTCGAATTAAGCATTGGTTTGCGCTACACGCGCGCCAAACGCCGAGATCAATTCATCTCTTTTATCTCGTTGGTATCGATGTTGGGCATTGCGCTGGGTGTGTGGGCGCTGATCACGGTGCTGTCTGTGATGAACGGATTTCACAATGATTTGCGTGATCGTATTCTGGCAGTAGCGTCCCACGCGACGGTTTCAGAGTATTCCGGCCTGCTCAGCGACTGGCCGTCTGTAGACGAAAAAATTTCGGCGCATCCCGACGTCATCGCTACGGCGCCTTATGTTCTGGGGCAGGGCATGATTACGCGTTCAAGCCGGGTGCAGGGCGCGTTGATTCGGGGTATCGATCCCAAGCGCGAAGCCAGGGTATCGCAGATATTGGATAACATTGTTCTGGGCAATGTTGATGCGCTCAAGGCCGGGAATTTCAGCATTATTATCGGCAAAGCCCTCGCGCAGCAGCTGGGCGCTCAGATAGGCGATAAATTGACCCTGGTGGCGCCGAAAGGGCGTGTTACGCCGGCGGGATTGCTGCCGCGAATGAAGCGCTTTACCCTGATTGGCCTGTTCGAGGTGGGCGCTTATCAATACGACAGTGCGCTTGTGTTGTTAAATATCGAAGACGCCGCATTGTTTCTGGGGCTTGGAGACAAAGTAAGTGGCATTCGCCTGGCGCTTTCCGACACTTTTGAGGCGCCGCGCATACGCTATGAGCTGGTGACGCAAACCGCTGGAGACTATTATATACGTGACTGGACACAAGACAATGTCAGTTTTTTTAGCGCGCTGAAAGTTGAAAAGCGCGTGATGTTTATTATCCTGGCGCTGATTATTATGGTGGCCGCGTTTAATATTGTTTCGACACTGGTGATGCTGGTCACCGATAAACAATCGGACATCGCTATCTTGCGTACCCTGGGCATGGCGCCAGCGAGCGTGATGCGAATATTTATGGTGCAGGGCACGATTATCGGGGTGACGGGTACACTGGTGGGTGCGGGATTTGGCGTGATCACCGCGCTTAATGTGGCTGATATTGTGGCCGTGATTGAACAGGCCTTCAATGTCGAATTTTTCCCCAGTGACGTTTACGTGATCAGCGGGTTTCCATCTGAAATGCGTTTTAGTGATGTGATGGGCGTTATTTTAATGTCGCTTGGGCTTAGTTTTCTGGCAACGATTTACCCCGCCTGGCGCGCGTCCAGGCTTGATCCGGCAGAGGCGCTACGTTACGAATGAATACGCCGATATTACAGGCGCTTGCGCTCTCAAAAACCTTCAGCGATGGCCAGCTGAACGTCGAAGTACTAAAAGCAATTAATTTCGAGGTATTGGCAGGCGAGCAAATAGCAATTGTCGGCACTTCTGGCTCCGGAAAAAGTACTCTGTTACATTTATTGGGTGGTTTAAGCAAACCAAGCCAGGGTGAAGTGTGGGTTGATGGCCAGAATATTTCTGCATTGACTGCCAGGCAGCAAGGGGTGTTACGAAACTACGCGTTGGGCTTTGTATATCAGTTCCACCATTTGCTGCCGGAATTCAGTGCGCTGGAAAACGTTGCGATGCCTTTGTTGATTCGTGGTACGGATAGACATGAAGCTGAGGACCGCGCCGCAAAACTTCTGCAGCAAACCGGCCTGGGCCAACGCCTTGAACACAAGCCGGGAGAGTTGTCTGGTGGCGAACGTCAACGCGCCGCCGTTGCCAGGGCGCTGGTCACGCAACCCAAATGTGTGCTTGCAGATGAACCAACCGGTAATCTGGATCATCAGGCCGCGGACCATATTCACGGCATGATGGCGGAGCTCAATCAGCAATACGGCACAGCGCTGGTAGTGGTAACCCACGACCGGCAGCTTGCTGCGCGCATGCATCGCCAGATGCGCCTGGTCGACGGGGTGCTGGAAGCTGGGTAAACGGTTTATGCTGCTGGCACTGAGACACTCCTGTTATCGGCCGTTTCGGTCTCGGCATTTGTCATCGCAAGCATCGTGCACTGGCCGGAAGCGACGATAATGATGTTTACCGCAACCATTGGAGCTTACGTTGGCACGCGTCCGGTGCGCAAACTGCCCGCAAAAAAGGTAAAATCTGTTGTGGTTATGGTCGGTTTACTTATGGCCATCGCATTTTTTGTATTGTGACACTAACATAAGCACAAACCGATGAGTATCAACTGGTTAACTCTTTCAGAAGCCGAGCAACAACTTGATCCCGTGCTGTATGAGCACTTGGCAGATAATGGTTCCCTGACGCGCCGCGTGAGGCTGGCGTGTTGTGGCCAGTTTGAAGTCGAATTGATTAGCCATGAAACGGTGCAAGCGGATGATCAGGAGTGCAATTTGCTTGGTTTGCCGATTGCTGCGCAGGCATTGTCGCGGCAGGTGTTTTTATGTTGTGATCAAAAACCTCTAATTTTTGCCAGAACCATTATTGCTCTGCTTGGAAAAAATCGCCCGTTAACGGAACGAATCGAAAAACTGGGTGCGCATTCTCTCGGAAGTGTTTTGTTCAAAGATCCGCTTGCGATAAAACGCCAGATGCACCTGGCGTGTATATCTTCGGATCATGCTTTTTTTACGTCGGTCGATTTGCCGGAATCCTGTCTTCGCAATGAGCTGTGGCTACGTCGTAGTTTGTACGATTATGAAGCTTGTGATTTGATCGTCTATGAAGCGTTTATCGCATTTGATGAGATTGCGGCTTGTATCGATTGAACTTGGTGTTTTATCCGATGAGTAAGGTTTCGTAGAGTAATTTCTGATGGCTAAACATTCGACTAAATTAACTTAAGAATCCGTTTGCAAAACAGGGCGTTTTTGCCCGAAAATACTCCGCCTTGATGCGGGGTGGAGCAGTTTGGCAGCTCGTCGGGCTCATAACCCGAAGGTCACAGGTTCAAATCCTGTCCCCGCTACCATTTCAAGCGATGAGTGTTTGGTGAGCTGATCGCAACGCGGCAAATAAGAATGGGCTACACGCCCATTTTTTTGGCTTTGAATTTTGCGAGTTTTGCTCGCATCGACTTCAATCAGGAGGGTAGATAGTGCAGGCAAATATGACCGATTTACACGGTTTGCTGGAACCCTCGATTGAATCACTGGGTTATGAATTGCTGCTGCTTGAGCAAACGCATAACGATAATGACGCGGTGTTGCGCGTATATATTGATGCGCCGGGTGGGATTTTGCTGGAAGATTGTGAGCAGGTAAGCCGACAAATCAGCTTGATTTTGGACCTTGAAGACCCGATTCGAGGGGCGTATGCGCTTGAGGTGACTTCGCCCGGAGCGGACAGGCCACTGGTTAAGGCAGCGCATTTTGAGCGGGTGCTGAATCAGGAAATACGCATTCTAGCGCGTGATTATATTTTAGGCCGGCGACGTTTTAAGGGGCGCCTGGTTTCGGTGGATGACGAACAAGTGGTAATCGAAGTGGATGGCGAAGAATACGACATTCTGCTGACGGGTATTGAGACGGCACGTCTGGTGCCAAATTTTGACGATTAATTAGACAAGAGAAGGACGGAAGATGGCGATTAGCAATAGAGAAATTCTGTTGATGGCAGACGTGGTCTCGCGTGAGAAAGACCTCGGGCGTGAAATTATTTTCGCGGCGATAGAAGCGGCGCTGTCAACGGCAACACGTAAATTTCACAAGGATGAAATCAACGCAAGTGTCATCATCGATCGCGAGACGGGCGACTATGATACTTTTCGGGTGTGGGATGTGGTTGAAGATGACTTTGAAGAATTTGATGAAGAGCTTCATATCAAGCTATCTGATGCCAAAAGCTCGGATGAAAACCTTGAGATCGGTGATCAGATTCAGGAAGCTATAGAGCAGGCTGAATTTGGTCGCATTCAGGCACAGGCGGCTAAACAGGTTATTATGCAGCGAGTGCGTGAAGCCAGTCGCGAGCAGGTTGTTGAGCGCTTTAAAGATCGTGAAGGTGAAATGGTATCGGGCACGGTTAAACGTATGGAGCGCGGTGATGTAATTGTAGATCTGGGCGAGGCCGAGGCCGTATTGCAGCGTCGCCATCAAATTCCGACCGATGGTTTGCGTACTGGTGATCGGGTACGTGCGTTGCTGCAGGAAGTTCGTGCAACTAACCGTGGCCCGCAGTTGTTTTTAGACCGCGTATCGCCGCAGTTCTTGATTGAGTTGTTCAAAATCGAAGTGCCGGAAGTCGGTGAAGGCATGATTGAAATACATGGCGCTGCACGGGATCCTGGTATACGTGCAAAAATATCCGTGCAGGCGAGAGATAAGCGCATCGACCCGGTAGGCGCTTGCGTCGGAATTCGCGGTTCACGCGTGCAAAGTGTGTCCAACGAAATCGCGGGTGAGCGCGTGGATATAATTGTCTGGTCAGATCAAATCGCTGAATTTGCACTCAAGGCGCTGGCGCCGGCGGAAATCGAATCCTTGTTGATTGATGAAGAAAAACGTTCCATTGATGTGGTGGTTAGCGAAGAAAACCAGTCACGCGCGATTGGCCGTGGTGGTCAAAATGTGCGTCTTGCCTCAGAGTTGGTAGGTTGGGAGCTTAATATCCTGACCGATGAAGAAGCCGAGCAAAAGCAGGCTGAAGAAATATCTGAGCTGGTTGATCGCTTTCAGGAGAACCTGGGAATCGATGAGGACGTGGCGACGGTACTAGCCAACGAAGGTTTTAACACGGTGGAAGAAGTAGCCTACACCGAAAAGCAGGATCTGGTCGATATTGAAGAGTTTTCCGAAGAAATGGTGGATGAATTACAGCGTCGTGCACAGGATATTATGCTCACACGTGAAATCGCAGAGCAGGCCGCGCGCGTGCCACAAGATGATTTACTCAACATGGATGGCATGACTGAAGAGATGGCAAAAGAACTGGCCGGCAAGGGCGTGCGCTCGATGGAAGATCTGGCGGAATGTGCTACCGATGAGTTGATGGATTTAATTGAAATTGAAGAGCAGGATGCGCAAACGCTAATTATGACAGCACGCGCCCCATGGTTCGAGTAATTCACGCTACAATACGCGAATAAATAGAGGTAAGAGTTAATGTCAGAAGTAAAGATCAAAGAATTTTCAGCGCAAATCGGTTTACCGGTTGAGCGTCTGCTTGATCAACTTGCAAATGCGGGGATCAAGGGGAAGACCGCAGCGGATGGGCTGACAGACGGTGAGAAAAAGACGCTGCTCGTTTATTTGCAAGGCCAGGCTGCGTCCAACAGAAAAACTGTGCCCAGTGCACGGTCTCGAACCAAAGGTGAAATTCGGCAAACTTCCAGAACTGGCGCGGCTAAAGCCGTTCAGGTAGAAGTGCGCAGAAAGCGGCGCGTTGTTTCACGCAATGCACCCACCGACCAGGGAACGGATGAACTGGAGCGTCTCGAAGCAGAGAAAAAACAACGTGACATCGATCGTGCAAAGGCGGAAGAGAAACGCCAGGCACAGACGGAACGTCTGAACGCTGAAAAAGCAGTAGAGCAGGCCAAACGCGAGGCAGAAGAAGATGCTTCACGCCAGCGTGCCTTGGAAGAAGAACAAAAACGCCAGCAGGCGGCGGATGAATTGGTCGCCGAAACCAAAGCGAGAAAAGAAGCTAAACAGGCCAGTGCTAAACCGGAAACTAAGGCCCCTGAAAAGACAGCTGCAAAGGTTGCGCCTGCTGCCCAGAATAAAAAGCCCGCGGGCAAGAAAAACCTTGCCGGGTCTGAGTTACATGTGCGACGTAAACATCGCGGTAATGTACGGCGCCCGGCGCCCACGCGACGACCTATTTATTTGCATGCTAGCACTGCCGCCCAAAACGACTTTGATCCCCTCCCTTACGCTCTTCCGATCTTAGCGTAAGTGAC
>PVMS01020589.1_pt1 | contig 10805 bp, 8 predicted proteins | sample 1853461 | NCBI WGS metagenome assembly PVMS01 (sample SAMN08582032, study PRJNA380276) | Marine sediment metagenome, whole genome shotgun sequencing project. | isolation source: ocean sediment barecode stripped | collected 2017
ATTGTGATTCTTAGCGTTCTTACCTCGATCGCAGCTTTCAAGCGAGAGGAACTCTTCAACAAACTTGATCTCTCCCCTGCTCGTATTGTGCACAAGAGGGAATATTCTGTAATATTCCCTCTTGTGCACAATACGTGCAGGGGAGAGATCAAGTTTGTTGAAGAGTTCCTCTCGCTTGAAAGCTGCCACCGAGGTAAGAACGCTAAGAATCACAATAAGAATGGTAATCACAGGCAGGGGGATTAGGTGTGGAAAATTTTAAAGATCAGCTCCCGGGTTAGTTCTCTGGCCGGGGTGGAGTTCCCTTCGTATCCCTTGGAGCGCATATCGTAGACTCGTAAGAGGGAAATGATCTCCACCAGTCTGGCGGCCGAGTAACGCCTTGCAGCAGCTTCGTAGTCTTTAATAAAGAAGGGATTGACCTTCAGCGTTGCAGCCAGGTTCTGTTTACTTTTGTCCTTGGTATAGTGGAAAAGCAGCAGCTTGGAAAAGAAGTAATAGAGCGAGATAATGGTCAGGGGAAAAGGGTATTTTTTCTCGTTCTCAGCAAAATAGTTGATGATACGGTTCGCCTTTAATACATCCCGCCTGCCCAGTGCATCCTGCAATTCAAACTGGTTGAAATCCTTGCTGAAGCCAATGTGTTTTTCCACCAGGGCAGGAGTGATGGTCTCGCCCTTCTTCCCGATGGCCATCATGAGTTTCTCTACTTCATTCACGATTTTAGAGAGATCACTCCCCAGGAACTCCGCCAGCAGAGCCGCCGCCTTGGGTTCTATGCGGTATTGCTTCTTGGAGGCATAGCCGGCGATCCATCCCGGAACCTGGTTGTCATACATTTTTTTAGACTCGAACCAGACTGCCTGTTTCTCCAGGACCTTGAAAATCTTTTGTCGCTTATCGGGTTTCTTGTACTTATAGTTGATCACCAGCAGGGTGGAGGGCTGGGGTTTCTCTATATAGGGGAGCAGGTCCCCAAAAGTTTTCATTTCCTGGGCCTCTTTAAGGATCACCACCTGGTGAGTGGCCATCATAGGGAACCTGCGTGCCAGGTCTGATAACGGTCCGGCCTCGCTATCCTTTCCATACAGGACACTCTGGTTAAAGCTCTGCTCCGCTTCGCTAAGTACATTTCCTGCTATGAAGGAGGTCACCAGGTCGATGTAATAGGCTTCCTCTCCGCACAGGAAATAAATCGGTCTGTAGACCTTGTTCTTCAGGTCGCTGATCAACTGCTCGAAGCTCATTCCCAAAACTACTTAAAATCTGAGGTGTTTCACCGATTCCCTGTGGTCGATGATCTCATGCAGTGAGTCTATTCCAATCTCCAGGTGCATTTTTGCAAAATTCTTGGTCACCATTTTGTCGCTCTCCTGGGTCTTGACCCCCTCCGGAATCATGGGCTGGTCGGAGACCAGAAGCAGGGCTCCTGTGGGGATTTCATTGGCAAATCCCACGGTGAACAGGGTCGCTGTCTCCATATCGATGGCCATACTCCGCACCTTTCTCAGGTACTTTTTAAATTTATTATCATGTTCCCAGACCCGCCGGTTGGTAGAGTAAACAGTTCCGGTCCAGTAATCCATGCCCAGGTTCCGGATGGTAGTGGATACAGCCCGTTGCAGGTTGAAGGAGGGGAGGGCAGGTACTTCGTGGGGCATGTAATCGTCAGAGGTTCCTTCGCCCCGGATGGCTGCTATGGGCAGGATAAAATCGCCCAGTTCATTCTTCTTTTTTAATCCCCCGCACTTTCCCAGAAACAGAACGGCTTTTGGATTGGCTGCTGCCAGCAGATCCATCACTGTGGCGGCATTGGCGCTGCCCATACCAAAGTTGATCATAGTAATCCCGTTGAAGGTGGCCGTAGGCATAGCAACATTTCGGTCCACAATCTTCGTATTTCCAATGGCACAAAACTGCTCGAGATAACCCTGGAAGTTGGTCAGCAGTACATATTTTTCAAATTGGTCTGTGGCTACTCCTGTATAGCGAGGTAGCCAGTTATCTGTTATTTCCTTTTTCGTCTTCATAAACCTCTATTTTCGGGGCCATACCCGATTTTTCGTCCGATCTTTATTATTTTGTAAACTAATGCGAAGATAATCCATTTCATGCGAAAACTGAATCTTCCGGCATATGAATTCAGGTACAGGACCGAAGGTGAGATGACTCTGGTGCTGGATGTTTATAGGAAACGCTTTGTGAAGCTCACCCCCGAGGAGGAAGTACGACAGCGTTTTGCCCGCTACCTGGTGGAGGAGAAAGGATTCCCGGCCTCGCTGATCATGACCGAATATTCGCTGAAACTGAACAAACTCTCACGCAGGTGCGACATACTGGTACATAAACCGGCCGGTCATCCTGTCCTGCTGGTGGAGTGCAAAGCGCCGGAGGTAAGAATCAGTCAGGCTAGCTTCGACCAGGTGGCGCGTTATAACCTGGCCTTCAGGGTAAGCTACCTGATCGTTACAAACGGATTGAAGCACTACTGTTGCCAGGTAGACTTTAATACTGAAAAGATTAGCTTCTTAAGTGAGATCCCGGCTTACGAAGCATTAACCTTCTGAAAGAGCAATTCATCCTCGTAGGTGCTGCCACTGATGAGCCATTCCCTCTTTCTTCCGCATTCTACAAAGCCCGCCTCTTTAAACAGTTTAATGCTGGCGCTGTTCCCGGCAGAGATGTTGCAGTAGACCTGATGCAGGTGAAGCACATCAAAACAATAGGTGATCACGGTCTCCAGTGCTTCCCTGGCATAGCCCTGTCTTCTGTCTGAGGGTTCAGCGATCAGAATCCCGATGCCGGTGCGGCGATTATGTGGATCAAAGTCGAAGAGGTCAACTGCACCAAGCGGACGGTGATTTTTCTTCAGCTGGATCATCAACCTGAGTTGCTTTACCTCGTAGATATCTTTTCCGGCATGTTCCAGGTATTGTTTTAATATGAACCTGGAGAAAGGTACGAGGGTACCGCTTACCTGCCAGGTGGCCGGCTCATTCTCCCAGATATAAAGCAAATCCAGATCTTCAGGTTCAGGAGCTCTGAGGGAGATGGTATTATTCTCCAGGATATTCACGCTACTTCTGCTTATAGGAGATCACCTTATAGCTTGACTTTTCACCTGCCAGCGCTTTGAAAGAGTCGGTAGCTGCATCGTAGAGCACTTCGATCTCTTCTCCGGTCTCCTCATTCACCAGTATGATGGCAAAATCCTTCTGACTTATTTCGGGTGGTTCTACCGACAGGGTGAGCCCTTCAGCCACAAAATCTTCCGCATCGAGAATCTCCACATACCACAGATCCTGTTTTCCGATGGCCTCATTGGTGAAACGGGTATAGAGGGCCTGCATTCCGTTGTTCATGGGAACATAGAAGGTATTATCGCTGGTTGTATTCAGGGGATAGCCTATATTGGTGGGCTGCGACCAGGTGGTATTTTCTTCCAGTTCGCACCTGAAAATATCATATCCCCCCATGTTAAAGTGTCCCTTGGAGGCAAATATTAAGCGTTCTCCATTGGGCGCTACAAAGACAGAAGTCTCGTCTTTATCTGTATTGATTTGATCTCCCATATTCACGGGCTTACCCCATGTGCCATCTCGCTGCCTGTCAGAATACCAGAGGTCAAGACCACCCTCTCCACCACGCCTGTCACTGGAGAGATAGATGGTTCGTCCATCCGGACTGAAAGAGGCGTGGTCCTCGTTGGAACCGGAGTTGATTTCTCCCTCGATCGGTTCGGCCGGGGCCCATATACTACCATTGTAGTGACTGATCCAGATATCGGTGTTGGCCCTTTTGTCACTTTTCACCAGCAGCAGACTTGTTCCGTCGAAGGAGAGGCCTGTCGGCAGAAGGTTGCCATCCGAAACAATCTGGGGTGTGATCAGTTCAGGAACTCCCCATTGATTATCCTCCCGGGCTGACATATAGACCGCCTCGTAAAAGGTCTTGCTGTTGGCCCATATCATCATCCTGCCATCTCCGGAGATCACCCCGTTGTAATCATCTGAGGTGCTGTTGATGGGCTCATTAAAATAGAGTCCTCGTATGTTAATGGCTGCATCCTTGATAATCTTGGCCCGTTCCACAGCCAGCACAGCCTCTTCAGTGATCCGTGCATTATATTTGGAATTAAAATCTTTCAGCCCCTTGAAAGTATTCAGGGCATCAAGCGCTTCATCCATCTGGTTGGTTTTGCTATAGGCCTCCGCCAGGTAAAACCAGCTGTGGTGTGGGGCCCTTTTCTCCTTATACTTGTTCTTCTTGTATTTTGAAGTGATGCTATGGGTGGATTCTATGAAATAAGGAATCCCCTTGTGTTCCTCTCCCCGGATGTTGTTGTAGCACATGCCAATTAAGTATTTGGCATTGGCATTGTTGGGCTCTTTGCTGAGCACTTCATAATACAGGTATCGTGCCTCCTGATAATCCTTTTCCTCTTCATAAAAATAGAGGGCATCATAAAAAACATCCTCCGTGGTCTGGGCCAGAAGGGATACTGCAAAAATGCATAATAGAATGGACAGGAACAGGTGTCTTCTCATACCTAATAGGATTTGGGAACTACTCATCCAGCTTCAAATGGTCAGGGACCTCCACTTTTTCCATTTCAATTATCACACCCTCCAGGAGGCTCACCCTGAATTCAACCCTCCGGTTCAGCATCCTTCCATCGGGAGCATCTCTTTGATCCCGGGTGGTATTCCTTGCCACAGGATCATTTTCACTCATCCCGGTTACAGCCAGGCGATCCCTGGCGATTCCATTAAGTATCAAGTACTTGTATACAGATTCTGCGCGATTAACCGAGAGGCGCTGGTTGTAGGCAAAGGGGCCCTTGGCGTCGGTATACCCGGTAATCTCAAGTTTTAGGCTGGGATGCATATCCAGAATGGAGGTCAGAATATCCAGTTTTGCCATTCCATCTTTGGAAAGGGTATAGCTGTCGAAGTTAAAATAGATGGGTCTCAGGTAGTATTTTTCCGGTGTGGCCTCCACTTCAGGCTCCGGTTCCGGGATTTCCTCTGCCACCACTTCTTCCACCACCTCTTCCTCTACCTCGGTTTCATCCATGCTACCGGTACCGGTACCTGGTTGCGACCTATCATCTCAAATTTAAAGAGTTGATATTCCGCTATTTTCCCATGGGAAAAAATAAAGGAGCTGTTCTCCTCAGTTGCCCCTTCCGGTGAGTAGGTGTAATCATCATCGGAGGTGTTCAGCGGATAACCAAGGTTCACAGGGACATTATGAAAGCTGCCATCAGCAAGCAACTCTGAATAAAATATATCGAATCCTCCCATGGTACTGTGACCCTGCGAACTGAAATAGAGTCGCTTCCCATCCGCACTCATGGTAGGAGCTTCCTCATTCAAAATTGTGTTGATACCCGGTCCCAGGTTGACAGGCTCTCCCCAGGTACCATTTTCCAGCTGATCGCTACGGAAAATATCCATGCCACCCACGGATTCCTTGCGGTTACTTGAGAAGTAAATTGATTTACCATCGGGTGAGAAACAGGCATGAGCTTCATAATACTTGGAATTGATGGGCTTGCCCAGGGAGACAGCCGGGTTCCATCGTTTATTCTCGTATGTTGATACATAGATATTGCTCGTAAACTGGTCCGTAACTGCAAGCAGCATCTTTTTTCCATCGAAGGACAGGCCAACCGCATCCATATTTCCATCGGAGGCAACGGATGGAGTAATGTTCATGGGTTTGCCCCAAACCTCACCATTTTTAACTGCTACGTAGATTCCATTGTAAAATGGATTCTTTCCCATAAAAGCCATGGTCTGAAGGTCGCCCGATACCTGCATATTGTATCTTGAGGAGTGAGTCTCCTGGAGCTGACCAAGGTTTCCGATTCTTATTTCAACGGGACTGGCAGTACCCACCAGGGCATTTCCGCAGGCAATAATCTGCTGGTCCACATAGGCCTGCAGGGTTACATCCTTGGGATCAATGTATTTGGCAAATGCATTGTACTTTTCAATGGCTTTGTCAATTTCCATATTGATCCTGTACGCGTTCCCCAGGTATAGAAGTGCATCGGGGGGCGCATTCTTCTCATCAAATTTCCCCTCCTTCACAGAGGTGGAAATACTTTGCACAGCCTTTTCAAAGTATGGGATCGATTCCGTTTTTCGGCCCTGAATATTGATCAGGCATAAGCCCATTCGGTAGTTAATGTATGCATTGTCCTGATATCCCTTATTATAAACTTTCCCGAAGGCATAAAGAGCTTCCGTGTAATCCTCTTCAGCAAGGAAGAACTCACCATCATTAAAGTCAACCTTGACATTCTGGGCAAGGATAAGGGAGGATAGAAGACAAAGCGACGTAAACAAGAACAGCCTTCTCATTTCGGTGGATTTAGCGTGTATATTACAAATTTAAAAATTTAATTGACAGTACAATAGAATTGGAGAACAGAGATTTCCATAAAAACGTTGCTTATTCCCCCTGTTTTTGCTCCTTTTCACGACGCCTCCACCTGGCGATGATAAACCAGATGAGCCCGGATACCCCAGCAGCAAGCAGCAGTAGTAAGGGCCATGCCCTATTACTTCTCACCCCAAACAGTTCACTTAATATCTGTTTCTGCTCTCTTTTACTCAGGCCCTTCAGGTCCAGCTCCCTGGAGATCAGATTAATTAACTGATCCACAGTATAGATTCCATTCTCCCGGAGATCAAGATCTTCCAGGAGAGCTCTGACGCTCCCTTCACTGTTCAGTAGCAGGTCTTCATAGAGGCTACAAACCTCCAGCGGCTCCTCCAGGCTTTCCAGCATTACTTTCCTGATTTCTTCCATGCTGAAATCCTCAGCATCAGCCACCTTTTCCAGATGCCTGAGTAAGTCTTCATCGCTGCGGATGCCTTCTGCTTCCAGGTCCAACTGTTCCAGGTAGGCCTTCAGGGGATCGGAGGCCTGTTCTTTCAGCTGCTGAAGCAGCAGTTCTGCATCACCACCCGAAAGGGTTTCAGCAAGCAGTATGTCAACCTCTTCATGTGTATAGCCCTGGGCATTTGCCTGCTCGTAGAGATGCGTAAATAAGTCCTGTTCCGTGGCGATTTCCCCGTCCACAGAATCGAGTCTGACCAGTTCGGCCTGAAGGGCTCCTGCGGACAAGGGCCGGAGCTCTGAAATCAAATTCCCAAGCGGATCTTCATGGAGGGGGTGATCCGGACCTGGCTCATCCATAGCTTCCGGAACTTCCTCCTCCTGATCGTCCTCCTCCCCAACTGCGCTCCCCACCACAATCAGCTTGTTCCTGTGAATGTTACCCTCCTTATCGGTCAGTTCCAGTACAATTAGACTGATGCCTGCCAGGGTCTCCAGCTGCAGATCGGTTTTACGTTTTTCTGTCACCAGGGTATCTGTGCTGATCAGGACACTATCCTGATAAGTTTTTACCACCAGGGTACTCCCTTTAGGTGCAATTACGGGAACAATGAGGGCCGCTCCGCTCAGCCCTTCGAACTGCTTATTCTTCAGTTTTATCTGGCTCTCTTCGCCTTCAAACACCATAGCCTCCTCTATAGTATCGGCTTCCTCCTTAACTAAAGAAAGAACCATAGGGTCATCCAGTGCGATCCCTTGCTTATTCGAAGCCTGTGTGATTTGAAGTGGTCTGATCAGCTCATCATAGGCCTCGCCGCTGAAATGGAGCTCATAGATTCCCTGTTTCAGCTGGAAGGCGAATGCCCCCTCCTCGGTGGGATTGGTATATAGGAGCGTGTCACCGCTCTCGGTATCAATAACATAGACAAACACCCGGGTGGAATCCAAACTGCCGTCTTCGGTGCTGAGATTGCCGGTAACATAGTATAGCCTTGGATTGTTAACTGAATAAATGTTCATGTAATAGATGTCGTGCTTCCCGATGCCCCTGGGACTGTATAAGGAGTAGTAGGCAGAATTGCCATTGTTGACAGGCTGGAAATAGAGATTGTCGTCCGTTGTATTGATAGGGTAACCCATATTGACGGGTTCTGCCCAGCTTCCATTTGAATTTTTCCTGGAGTAGAAAATATCATATCCGCCCATGTTGTAATGGCCATAGGAGCTGAAATAGAGGGACTGTCCATCCTGACTGATATAGGGGGATTCCTCGTTGTAGCGGGAGTTGATGGACTTACCCAGGTTTACCGGTGGACCCCACTTGCCGTCGGCCTGCTTCTCAGAAAGGTAGATATCCAGTCCGCCCTGGCCTCCCTTTCGGTTGCTTGTAAAATACAGGCTTTGACCATCTTTGCTGAAACTTGCATGGGACTCCCAGTACTTGGTGGATATGTGTTCACCCATCTTCACGGCCGGTGTCCAGAGTCCATCCTGCATCCGGCTGTAATAAAGGTTTCCAATGTACGCATCATCGTAATACAGAATCATCTCGGTCCCGTCGTAGGAAAGGGCAACCGGATATACATCTTCATCAAAGCCCAATATCTGAGTAATCATTTTGGGGTAGGACCAGCCATCGGCAGTCTTCTCGGTATAAAAGGCTCCATCGTAAAATGGCAATTCGGTAACAAATACCATTCTTGATCCATCGCCCGATACTACCGGGTGTATATCCGGATAGCGGGTATTGATAAGTGAATCAATCAGGGTAAGGTCGATATCGACTGGCATGGTACGCAGACGCTGTGCATTTCGGCAGGATCTGATCTGGGCCAGAACAAGCTCTTCATCATACACTGCGTGGTCCATCATCTCCAGGAACTCCTCGTAGGATTCAATAGCACTTTCCAGCAGCTCATTCACCAGGTAGGCGCTGCCCAGGTAGTAGAGCACATCGGGTGGGGCTGTGCGTTCCTTTAAGCTATTCTCTTTATAAGATGGGTTGATATTGTGACTTGCATCGAGCAGATACTGAATGGCTTTGTCCTTCTGGTAAGGATCGTTCAGCAGGCAAATTCCAATTTTGTATTTGAGCATGTCATTGCCCGGGTCTGATTTAAGAAGCGACTCGTAGAGGGGAAGTGCTTCGCCATATTCTTCGAAGAGGAACCAGGATTCTGCATCCAGGAATACATTGCGAACCGTATCTCTTTGTGCGAAACTAAGGGCTGGAAATAATAGAAATATAAGGAGGGATGAAAACAGTACTCTTCTCATACAGCAAGCATTTCGATAAAAATAATCAAAAATGCAGTTAGATTTTCCTGAAGTTTTGGACGATTATTAACAGGTCATTGAGGACGCGGTAATCTTTGGAATAGACCACATTAATCTCATTTATTCTTTCGGGGCTAAGTCTTTCAGCTGTGAGATGGCTCCCGGGAGTAAGAATTCCTTTTTTAATGCGGGGCAATGCGGGTTGTTCCTGGTGTTCTGCGTTCAGGTAGCCGACCCAGGTACGGAAGCCCAGCAGAACCCAGAGTGTGTTTCCAACACTATTGAAGTGACCCTTCACAAATAGGAACCAGAGTGGAAAGGTGAGCAGAAGAAGTAAGGAGCTTAGCAGGTCAAACAGCCTTTTGTTGCGACGGTTTGACTCCTTTCCAATGGAATTGAAGTGAATGGTGTAAAGGTCGCCCGAAGTATTAATAGAGTTACTGCCGATGACCGAAAGACTCTCTGGCGGGGCGATTTTGAAGTCCAGAGAACTTCCGATAAGCCGGGTCATGATCTTGATGATCCGTGTTGAGGATAGATCCTTGGAACAAAATACAATTTCATCCACCCGGTTGATGGCTGCAATTTCATCGATCTGGTCTATATATCCTACATAGTCCGGATTCTCATCTCCGTATGGCGTCTCCGATGATGGGGAAACGAAACCTATGATCTCGGGCCGGGCCTGTGTCTCTTTCAAAAGGCTGCTTACCCGGCGTGCTTCTTCTTCCATACCCACGATCACCATCCGTTTTTGCCTGTTCAGATCGATTTGATAATCGGCGACTCCTGCCAGGTGAAGAACCAGTCTCAACGCCAGTGTACCCATAAGGGCCCAGAGCGAACCCAGGAAGATCAGTGCTCGAGAGTACCTCCACTCCATTGGCAGCAGAGCATATATGACCAGAATAAGCAGCGTGCCCGCCAGATGCCCTTTCAGAAAGGATAAAAAGCGCATCGGTTTATCATACACTCCGCTATAGTAAAGGGAAAGCAGCCAGATGAGAATGTAGGCAGGCACCACCACCTGGAGAAAATGGGGAGGGAAGTAACCCACCGTATCGAACCTGATCTGTTCCCATAAGGGGAGAACAAAGAGGTAGCCCAGGTAGATGATTAGCCCATCCAGTAAAGGTTTGTAAATACTACTGACAAAGCGCTTTGTCAGGGAGAGTGCTGCCCGGAAATAGATGGCAATATTGATCAGAATGCTGAATATACGGGCCTTCCTTGAACTAAAATGTTTACCGGCAAAGATGATCATGGCCTGGTAAAATATCTTTACATAATTGAGCGTACCTTTTCGGGTACTCTCTCCTTTGTAATGAATGATTGTGCTGTGAGGAAAGTAATAGTTGCGGTATCCTGCTTTGGTGATTCGGTAAGAGAGATCGATGTCCTCTCCGTACATGAAGAAGGTCTCATCCAGGTAGCCGGTCTTTTCCAGGGTCTCTTTTCGCAAAAACATATATGCACCTGCAAGTACATCCACAGGATGGGTGCTGTCCTTATCCAGATGGCCCAGGTAGTATTTTCCAAATCGCTTTGACCTTGGAAAGAGAGATGCGAGCCCGAACATTTTATAAAAGGAGACCTCAGGTGTGGGAAGCGCACGTTTTGATTCGGGAAGATATAAGCCTTTTCCATCAATCATCTTAACCCCCATGGCCCCTGCA
>PVMS01074000.1_pt1 | contig 10805 bp, 8 predicted proteins | sample 1853461 | NCBI WGS metagenome assembly PVMS01 (sample SAMN08582032, study PRJNA380276) | Marine sediment metagenome, whole genome shotgun sequencing project. | isolation source: ocean sediment barecode stripped | collected 2017
CGGAGTCTTCTATCTCGCCTGCTTCTTCACGCCGGTCGGCTTGCAGCGTTTGCTCGAGTTGTTCTCGTGCATTTTTGGCGATAGAAATTAACGCCGCTTCATCATTCAGACTACTGACTTGTCTTTGCAGGGTTTCCACATCGTGCTTGACGTAAATGTCGACCAGTTTCTCAATCTTGCGTTGGCCGAAGCCAAGTGTCTCCAGGGCTTTTTTGCCCATTTCAATGGCAGAGTAAAACGCCTCCCGCGTAACTCCTTCGACTTTTTTATCGATCAGGTACATTGCATGGGTCCGGTCCCTGGCTCTGGCAATTATGGTCAGGTTTGGAAATTCTTCCTGTATCATCGCAACAGCCTGGTTTGTGGATTCCGTTCCTTCGCCTGTGAGAATGATCAGTTTGGCCTTTTCGGCACCAATGGAATGTAAAATGTTATGTCTGAGCACATCGCCGTAATATGTTTTGTATCCGAACCGCCTTACCCGCTCAATATGATCCGGATCGTGGTCGATGACGGTCGGGATGATATTGTTTGCATGCAGCATTCTCCCTATTACCTGGCCAAAGCGGCCAAAGCCCACCAGAATGACCTGATTTTCTTCGTCAATAATTTCATCCATAGGTTGCTCCGAAGAAGAAATATTGCGTGGTTCGATTACTCTGTCATTGAAGAGAATCAACAATGGTGTGATAACCATGGACATCGCAATCACCAGTATCAACTGGTCAGCAAGCAGCTGATCCATGGCGTTTGCCGTAGCGGCAAATCCAAAAAGCACAAATCCAAACTCCCCGCTCTGGGAGAACAGGAAAGAAAAAATACCGCGTTGCCTCCTGGGTATCCCCGTTATTATTGAAACCAGATACAGAACAAGGATTTTTATCAGCACAAGAACAAGTGTTAGCGACAGAATGAAAACAGGTTGGCTGATCAATAGTCCAAAATCAACAGACATGCCCACTGATATGAAAAACAAACCCAATAGCAGTCCCTTGAATGGTTGTATGTCAGATTCCAGGGCATGACGATATTCAGAGTCCGCCAGAATCACGCCACCAAGAAATGCACCGAGCGCCATGGAGATTCCGATGAAATTCATAATTGCTGCCAGCCCACATACCAATAACAATGAAAGCGCTGTAAACAGTTCCGCCAGATGGGTCGCTGCGACAAACCTGAATATATGTCGCAGTGCATAGCGGCCAGTAACAAATATCCCTGCAAATATGCCGAGGATCAGTACCGCTGAAATATTCCCCGCCTTGGGTAAAATCGAAGTCGGCTCAATAGCCAGTAAAGGAATCATAGCAATTATGGGAATAACCGATATATCCTGAAACAGTAAAATCGAAAATCCGGTTTTCCCCATCGGGGTTGATAACAATCGTTTTTCATTAAGAATCTGAAGGGCGATGGCGGTCGAGGAGAGTGACAGGCCCAGGCCGACGATAACCGCTGTTTGCCAGGGCATTTCAAAGAGTATGGCGACTGAGAAAATTGCAATACTTGTCGCAACTACCTGGAATCCGCCAGCGCCTAAAATGGGTTTTCGCATTCCCCAAAGCTTCATCGGTTCGAGTTCCAGCCCAATCAAAAACAGTAACAGTACGACGCCGATTTCAGAAAAGTGCAAAATATCATCAACATTTCCGATAAACCCAAGACCCCAGGGCCCGATGCAAATTCCGGCAACAAGGTAACCGAGGACGGAGCCCAGTCCCAGTCGCGTGAATAGTGGCACGAAAATCACTGCTGCTGCCAGGTAAACGATCAGATTACCCATAAAGCCAAGACTGTCCATCGGAATCTCCTATATTCTAGATTTCAGTATAAAATCGGCTGCCCGCTCTGCAACCATGATTGTAGGTGCATTGGTATTACCGGAAATAATGTTGGGAAAAATCGACGCGTCTACAATACGCAGGTTACCGATATTGTGAACCCGTAGTTGATTGTCGACCACAGAGGACTGTGGGTCAGGACCCATTCTACAAGTGCTGGTTGGGTGATACACGGTGTCGGTTCGATTTTTTATGTCATTAATAATATCGGTTTCGCCCACGATCGCCATCCCCGGGGTTATCTCTTCCAGAATAACATCTGCAAAAGGTTTCATGGTTGCCATACCCCGCAGAAACTGAAATCCCTCCACCATTTCCTGGATATCTTCATCGGTGGAGAGGTAGTTTGGTTGTATTCGCGGGTGAGCAAGGGGATCAGTTGATTGAATCTCGATGTAACCACGACTGGTTGGCCGGCACTGGCATACTGAATTTAAAAATGCCGGGTAGGTGTCAGGCTGCATTAGCGGACGTTCTCCATGCGGTGCCGTAATGTATGTCAATGCGGCAAAATAAATCTGTAGATTTGGATCTGGCCGATTCGGGGCGCTTTTGAAAAATCCTCCAGCCTGATTAATACTTAATGATAATGGGCCTCTGCGAAATAATGCATACTTCATGCCTGCATAGATTTTTCCCCACCACGGAGAGAGCTGGTTGTTCAATGTAGGAACTTTCGATCGGTAGTAATGGCTCAAGGCCAGGTGATCCTGTAAATTTTTCCCAACAAATTCACATGGTTGGACAATGGTGATTGCGTGATCAACGAGTAATTGTTTTGGCCCGATTCCAGATAATTGCAGTATCTGGGGAGAATTGATTGATCCCCCTGAGATTATTACCTCCCGGTTTGCATAGGCATGTTGTATTTTTCCACTTTGCAAAAATTCCACGCCTGTGGTTTTCCTGTTTTCAAACAGGATTCTGGTGGCGTGGGCTTTTAACTCGATTGCGCAATTCTTGCGTTTCAATGCAGGCCGCAGGTATGCTTTGGCGGCAGACATGCGAAGTCCATTTTTTGTCGTAATCTGGTACGACCCTACGCCTTCCTGATAGGCCCCATTAAAATCCGGATTGTAATCGAGTCCATATTCATTTGCAGCCTGTATAAACGTGTTACACAATGGATGGTAGTTCTCGCTCGCATCATTGACGTACAGGGGTCCGCTGTCGCCACGAAAATTATTGCCGCCACGGGAATTGGTTTCTGACTTGATGAAATAAGGGAGAACATCGTTCCAGCCCCAACCGGCATTTCCCATTGCCAGCCAGTCATTGTAATCCTTGTGTTGTCCGCGGATGTGAACCAATGCGTTTATTGAACTTGATCCACCAACAATTTTGCCCCGGGGCCAATAGCTCTGCCGGTAATTCAATCCTGATTGTGGCTCGGTCAGATATCCCCAGTTAACTTGTTTATCATAAAATGTTTTACCGTAGCCAATCGGTGTCTGAACCCAGAATTTTCGATCATTTCCTCCTGCCTCCAACACCAGCACAGTATGTCGGCCATTGCTGGTCAAACGGTTAGCGAGCACACATCCGGCTGATCCTGCACCAACAATAATATAATCAAAATTTATTGTCATTGTTTAGTTGTCACTGTATAAATTTATTGAAAGGAGAATCACTGCTTGCCAGGGAACCATTTGATCAAATCAAGCGCGATCACCTTGTGTCCAGACCATATCAATATTTTGGTAGTCTCAGCGTCGCCTGCAGGACCCAGGTGAGGGGCGTGAGCAGAAGCGGAAGCTTTCCAAAACTTATTGCTTGCCCCGCTTTTATTGTCAAGGGCATCTTGAACTTGATTTTTTTCAGGTCTGTGACGGCTGTTTGGAAGACTCAGATAACCTGGAAATCAAATGATACAAAAATACCATTATAAATCCATAGGTCGTTGCAAAACGGACATTCATAAGTGGGGCCTCAGTGATCCCGCAAATAATAACAGCTACCACGATCCCGAGCCCCCCCATGGAGGCATATCGAATTTCATTTGTCATGTTTTCTCTCAAATGACGGGCAAAAAACCTGAACGGCAGGATATACAAGAGCAGGATTGCGAGCAGACCGAGTAATCCTCTTTGTGATAATGCGTTTAATATTTCATTGTGGGATGAGCTTCGACCATCTTTACCAATGTAATCGCTTTCCGGGTGGCGTCTTCTGTACATCCTCATTAAATGTCTTCGTTCACCATAGCTTATGCCCCAAATCGGGCTCCTGAGGAAACCTTCCATTGCAATACGCCAAAAATCAAGTCGATAGCCAACAGAGGTAGCGTGGTTGCCGTGGTAGAATGCTTTAACTTCGTCTACTGTAAGGTCAACCCGTTGGCTAATCGAAGGTATCGCGACCACAGAAATCGCCAGCACAAAAATACCCAAAATTGTGTAAGCAATTTTTTTACTTTTTGGGAGGGGCACTATCAAAAAGAACATGTAACAAACGACAATAATTGCCGGCCAGGTTCCGCGGGTACCCGTTTTTACCGCAATTGTTATCGCACAAATTGAACCGACAATACCGATAAATCGCCACATTTTCTTTTCCTTGTCAATAAAGACCTGGGCAAGAGACAACGAGAGTAAAATCACGGCTATATATCCCGACTCCAAATGACCGACGCCCCAATTTACCCGGGGTTCCGCAAATTGATGGATATTTAACAGTACCGTTAAGATTGCGCCTACGCTGGCAGAACGAAATATTACGCTGCTTTGAACGGGGAACTGATACAAACCAATCAGGCAGATTGATGCTGCAACGTACCTGGCGCCAGCGGATAAAGCTTCACCAGTCCCGCTTTCAATGAATAGTGGAATAGAAGCTATGACTGGCCAGATTAATGCGAACAGCCAAAGTTTTGTCGTCCGTGTAAATTCGGGCTTTTTGCTAAAGCAATAAGGCAGCAGTAATATAAGTAATAACAGACCCGCAGGTTGACTGCCATGTTTATGAAATACTGAAATTACGATCAGTAGCGAAATCGATGCAGCTACCGCATAGGAAACATAAGTTTTGAATTTAGTTGGGGCAGACAACATTTAGTAGAAAAATTAATATTCGATTCTTGCAGGGTCTTGTTCTCGTTATAAATCTTGAACATTGAGATTGTCATCGATTCCATCGATATCGGCACAGTTTCAATACGATTCCTCGCCAGCCATATAAATCTGGTCAATCCTGACTGCACCAATTTTTGTGGGCGACTTTATAACGATGCCTGAAATCTTGCCAGCGGGAATCGGAATTCTTACATAATCGTAACTATCCAACATTGGGCGCATAAAACACAGGCATTATAGTTTAACTGGAGTGCTTTGGCGTAGTGTTGCTAATCAGTCTGTATGTAATTATCATGGGATTTGTATTGTAAACTCCAGTGTCGACGCCACCATGTGTCGGGTAATCAACGGCGCTGAAAAACTGTAATATAATCGATGTTATCAGCCATAATTGTTACCAAAGACGAAGAACATAATATTCGTGATTGCCTGGATTCTCTCAGGTGGGTTGATGAGATTGTGGTTGTTGATTCGGGTAGCACTGATAATACAATCAATATCTGTAAGGAATACACTGAAATCGTCATTGAGTCGAGTTGGTCGGGTTTTGGAAAGCAAAAAAATAAGGCGCTCAGTTTAGCGAAAGGGGACTGGGTATTGTCCCTGGACGCTGATGAGCGGGTGAGTGTAAACCTGAAATCGGAAATCATGGGCATCCTGAAGTTGGAAGATAGCGAAGCAGCTTACAAGATTCCCCGCGAATCACAGTTTTGCGGACGTGTAATGAAATACTCTGGCTGGTATCCTGACTACGTTTTGCGCTTGTTCAAGAATGGTTGTGCAAATTTCAGTGACGACCTGGTGCACGAGAAAGTGATCACAAAATATAATGTGGGAACACTGAATAACCCCATCGCACACTACCCGGTAAACAACCTGGAGCAGTCAATTGGGAAGATGAACTTCTATTCGACGCTATCTGCGCAGGCAAAATATGATAAAGGTGAGCGAGCATCGATTTACAAGGCCTGCTTCAGGGGTTTTTGGACTTTTTTGAACGTCTATTTTTTTCGATTGGGTATTTTGGATGGATCACAGGGTTTGATGCTGTCGATAGCCAATGCAGAAGGCACTTATTACAAATACCTGAAACTCGCGCAGATGAACCTTGATATTCAGCGGGGCGAGGAGTGACTCTGAAAGTATCGCTGGTTATTACCACTTACAACTGGCCGGAGGCGCTGGAGACGGTGCTCAATTCGGTTACGATGCAGGATGTGTTACCCCACGAAGTAATTATTGCCGATGATGGATCCAGAAATGCCACAAGGGAAATGATCAACAAATTTAAAGAAACATTTCCTTGTTCTCTTCACCATGTCTGGCATGAAGATGATGGTTACCAGGGATCCAAAATACGAAATAAGGCGGTAATGCTCTGTACCGGAAATTATCTGGTATTTATTGACGGAGATTGTATATTGCGGCAGGATTTTATTTCTCGGCACAAACATCTGGCTACCCCGGGATTTTTTGTGGCGGGAAACCGAATTCTCCTGACTCAACAGTTTACTGAAAGCATATTGCGGCAATCAAAGAGTATAAACACCTGGAGAGCCTTTTCATTTTCGACTGCCCAGGTGAATCGCCGCTGGTCACTGCTCCAGTTCCCACTGGGTGTGTTTCGTAAACTGCGATTCAATCGTTGGCAGGGTGTAAAAACCTGTAATATGTCGCTATGGAAGAGCGATTTTTACTTAATAGACGGATTTGATGAACAATTTCAAGGCTGGGGATATGAGGATTCAGATCTAACCGTAAGGCTAATCCGACAGGGAGTAAAAAGGTTAAGCGGTCGATTCGCTGTAACAGTTCTACATTTATGGCACCCGACCAGCAAAGGTGAGTCGAAGCAGGGAAACTGGCAGAAATTACGAGAAACCATCAATGGGTCCAGGTGTACCGCGATGCAGGGCTTAAGTCAATATAACTGAGAGCATCTGGTCTATTCTGGGTGCAATATGATCGTCCATGAATTAATCGGTGGTTCCCATACTGTATTTTTCTACCGCAACACTCAGGTAGAATTACGGACTAATCTCCAGAGTTTCCTAAAATAACTACTCGCTTCTAATGGATTCCCATAACCCACGGAATAGTGAATCAGCGATTTCGGTTTACATCCGACTGCTCAAGTTCATTAAACCGGATACTCACTACTTGATCATCGGATTTATCGGATTCGCTGTTTATGCTGCCTGTGACTCTGCGTTTGCATGGTGGATGAAAGAACTGGTTGACAATATAGAAGCACAAAACACGGAAAAGCGATGGTTTCTGGCAGGTTTTATCGTAATAATATTTTCAATTCGGGGAATCGGTGGCGTCGGTGGCGCTTACTGCACTGAGTTCGTTGCACGGCGCGTGGTAAATAAAATTCGTGGCAATTTGTTTGCACATATACTGGAACTCCCTTGCCAGTATTACGAGCAATCTACTTCAGGAAGTATATTATCAAAGCTTATTTATAATGTTGAGAATATTGCGGCAGCTTCAGTAAATTCACTGCGTATCCTGGTACGCGGTGGTTTGACCGTCCTGGGCCTGCTTGGCTATATGTTTTACATTAACTGGTTGCTTACCATCCTGTTTTTGATTGTGACGCCACTTATGGCCCTGATCATTCTGGTCGTTACAAAAAGATTTCGGAAAATTAGTCACAAAATCCAGAATGCGATGGGTAATGTAGGGGAAAGGGCCGGAGAAGTAATGCGGGGATACCAGGTTGTCAAAATTTTTGCCGGCATGGATCATGAAAATAGAAAATTCAGGGAAATTATCGACAACGATTTCCGGCAACGTATAAAACTTGTAATCACAAATGATGTAAGTTCCACAATTGTGCAAATGCTGTTTTCACTTACGTTAGCGGCACTGATTGTAATCGCTATGCAGCCGGCAATTTTGTCAAATATGACTTCAGGGGAGTTTGTTTCATTTGTTACGGCGGCAGGGTTTATTTCCCGCCCGGTTCTGCAATTAACGCAGGTCAATTCAATCATCCAGCAGGGGGTGGCGGCGGCACAAAGTGTGTTTGATGTGCTCGACATTCCTCCAGAACCGGATTCTGGAAAAATTGAACTTGAAAATTGCCAGGGAGAGCTCGAATTCAAAAACGTCCGTTTTCGCTATTCCGATCAACAGGAGTGGATTCTGAAAGATATAAATTTAAAAATCATGCCCGGAGAAACATGCGCTCTCGTAGGACGATCCGGCAGCGGAAAATCTACGTTGGCGGGCCTGGTGGCAAGACTCTACAATGTTCAGACCGGTGAGGTTTCGATGGATGGCATTCCGCTGACCGAGTTGTCGCTTAAAAATTTACGTGAAAATATCGCCCTGGTAAACCAGAATATTTCATTGTTCAATGGTTCCATCGCAGAGAATATCGCGTACGGCGCAATGGACAAGTACAGCCGTGAAGAAATTCGCAGCGCAGCACAATATGCTCAGGTTATGGAATTTGCCGATAATTTGCCTGCGGGCCTGGACACCCAGATTGGAGAATCCGGAATGCTTCAATCAGGTGGGCAACGCCAAAGAATTGCCATTGCCAGAGCGTTTCTCAAGAATGCCCCGATACTGATTTTGGACGAAGCCACTTCTGCGCTGGATACCCAATCTGAATTACTTATTCAAAAGGCTATCCACGACTTAATGCGGGATCGCACCAGTCTGATTATCGCCCACCGGTTAAGCACCATAGAAAATGCAGACAAAATTCTGGTGTTGAAAAACGGCAGGATCATCGAAAGTGGGACGCATAAAGAGTTGTTGGACCAAAATGGTGCTTACAGGGAAATGCATACAAACAATCTGTTCTAATTGTACTTCAGATTCACTGGATTACGATTGACCCGAATTTTGACATCCGTGAGTTACTGGCGGATACCTTCTGCAACGAGATAGATATCCACGTTGCCAATCCAGTCAGGAAATCCATAATCACCGGGGTCCAGGGTGAACCATCCTTCCAGCCCGCGACGGTATCCGCCCCACGGGTCCGCACCGTGTCCAATATGCTTCGCATCAATGGTTATTGAATGCGTAATACCATGAAGCGTAAGATCTCCGGTAATACTGGCGTTTCCATTCCCGGTTTCTTCAAATGAAGTGCTGCTAAACGCGATCACAGGATAATTATTAACGTCGAAAAATTTTGAACTGCGAAAATGTTTGTCGCGTTCAGCATGGTTTGAGTCCAGGCTTGCAGCTTCGATAGTGACGTTAATAGTGGTAGCTGAGGGATTGCTTTCGTCGTAACTGAATGTGCCGCTGAATTTTTCAAACCGTCCAATAATGTATGAAAACTCGAAATGAGGGGATTTAAACTGGATAAAAGCATGGCGGCCTTCTTCATCAATTATATAATTTTCGGCCAGTGCTTGTTGCGCAGCTAAGTTCAGGAATATCAACAGCAGGGCAAAAACCCGAATGAATTGCATGGTCATCCCCTATAATTATTTTCGTGAATATTGAAACTTCAAGCGTTGGCCTGTTAATTGCAACGGACTAACAGTCGGCGACGCCAGTCCCGGATACATTTCCGGGATCGTGTAAGACTTCCTGTTTATTATTGCCACTTTGGATATAGCCGGGGCAGAATTTCAACAGGCTGTTTTTGCTTCCGCTGTTTTAATTGCGGCAGTGTTGTCAATAACTGGTGCAGTTCATCGCCTGACCAGGCTGCTGCTTCCCCTGCGATAAGCATTGGATCGATATCACCGTTTCCGTGTTTCGAGTCAGCGTAAAGGTATTTATCGAGTACTATTAACTCATTCGCCAATTCTGTTGACTTCAGCCGTTGGGATATTTCCTGGAGAGATTTCGGCGATGAATTTGGCCAGCGGGATTTAGCCCAGGCCTGTAGCATTTTTCTGGTTTGCCCGGCATCATTGTGTTTGCAGGCCTGTTTAATTTTTATCAGCAATTCATTACTAGTTTCATCGCGGCGACTTTTTAATTCAGCCATCGAATCTTTGCCAGGTTCGATCTTTATTTTCCTCAGGAAATACACAAGCGTTATCGCCCATCCTGCCAGCAATAGAATACTCGTTAATATCCAGAAATCATTGCGTGAGTTGTCAGAATTGGTCGTCTGGACATTAGCGGTGGTGCTGGTTGCGGCAGCATAATTATCCGATGGATTGGCAGCGACCTGGGAAATTGCGGTCGGATCTGCAACGACGGTAATAGTTTTTTCCGGCAATTGGGTGGTTACCAATTTTCCTGAGACAATATTCCACCACTTCAAGTTAATCGACGGCAATAAAAGCTCACCTTCTGTAGTGGCAATTACTGCGATGCTGCGATTTACCAGTCCAACTATGTCGTCGCCGTCTTGTTGTGTTTCTCGAGTGATTTTATCCGGGTATTGTTTGAAATCCGGTGAATCATGAAACTCGATTTCCGGCAATTGCTCGGCGGTTAACCCCACTGCGCGAATTTGAATTTGTCTGGTAATTGGCTGCCCAATCTGCACTTCGTCAATGACCGAGGAGTCGTCGCTGATTTCCAGGTGCTTTGCCGGTAGCCAGGTATGGCCTGTAAATGCGGGATCAGGGGGTCTGATATTTAGTGTTAAAGAGTCCGATATAGCCTTAACCCGCGTGCCCTGATTAAACAACCCGCTAAAATACCGATGTCAGACGCCTGGGGAATGATGTTCAATATGAATTCAGCGCCGGCAAAAGAAACTACCGTGTAATAGAAAGGAAATACGCATTATTTCCAGGAAAAAGCGGGCAGTTGCGGATTCCGGCAATACGTTTCAATGGCCTCGCAGAAGACAAGTCTTCTACAAGCAACCAGGTTTTTAGCGGGTTGTTTAATCAGGGCACGCGGGTTAAGGCTATATCGGACTCTTTAACACTAAATATCAGACCCCCTGATC
>PVMS01179381.1_pt1 | contig 10805 bp, 7 predicted proteins | sample 1853461 | NCBI WGS metagenome assembly PVMS01 (sample SAMN08582032, study PRJNA380276) | Marine sediment metagenome, whole genome shotgun sequencing project. | isolation source: ocean sediment barecode stripped | collected 2017
CTCTTTCAATCTCTTTTTCCCTCCCAACAACCGGGTCTAATTTATTATCTTTGGCAAGTTCTGTCAGGTTTCTACCATATTCATCCAGATAAGAAGTTTTTGATTTCCCGGGTTCGGTCACAGAACCACCTGTTTCTGCATACCCGCTTAAAAAATGGATAACTTGATTTCTTACTTTTTCTAAATCAATATCGAGATTGATTAAAACACGAGCTGCTAAACCTTCTCCTGCGCGTAAAATCCCGAGTAGAATATGTTCCGTACCAATATAGTTGTGTCCTAACTGAAGAGCTTCTCTTAAGGAAAGTTCTAAAACTTTTTTTGCTCTCGGCGTAAAAGGAATATGGCTTGAAGGGGTGTTTTCACCTCGTCCTACAATGTCCTCGATTTTTTGCCTGACATCATCAAGATTAACACTCAAGCTTTCCAGGACTTTTTCAGCTAATCCTTCTTCTTCTCTTATCAATCCAAGTAATAAATGTTCGGTTCCGACATAGTTTTGGTTTAAGAGTCTTGCTTCTTCCTGAGCGTAAATTATTACTTTTCTTGCTTTTTCAGTAAATCTTTCAAAGTATTTTTCAGCCACTATACCCTCCAGTTTAATTTTGACTAGATTTTTTTAAGATGTCAATCTGTTTTTCTTCTATATTGTTTACTGCCTCTTTATTGTATCGAACGTAAATATTGCTAAAACCAGTACCGTAATTGCTACTTTTCTGGCCTCAGGTGAGGGAAAAGAAGGACCTCTTTAATATTGTAAGTGTCAGTCAAAATCATAATAAATCTATCAATGCCTATACCTAATCCTCCCGTGGGAGGAAGTCCGTACTCTAAAGCCTGAATATAATCATAATCCATGCGCTGAGCTTCTTCGTCACCTTTTTCCAGAAGCTTAATTTGGTTTTCGAATCTTTTTTTCTGCTCCAAAGGGTCATTTAACTCGGAAAATGCATTAGCAATCTCCTTGCCGGCAACTATTAATTCAAACCTTTCTACAAGTTCAGAATTTTTTTTATTCTCTTTAGCCAGTGGAGAGATTTCTTTTGGATAGTCTATTATGAAAACAGGCTGGAAAAGATTTGGCTCAACTAATTTTTCAAATAATCCAGCAATTATCTTACCCTTTCCGTAATATTCTTGTACCTCTACTCCTTTTTTTTGAGCAATCTTTCTTAATTCATCTATTTTCATTTCAAAATTCAAATCAAGTCCTGCAACCTCTTTCAAGGCATCTAATAAAGTTGTCCTGTTCCATTTGCCTGAAAAATTTAGCTCCTTGCCATGAAATTTAATTACCAAACTTCCTTTTATTTTTTTTATAGTCGATTTTAACAAATCTTCAGTTAATTCCATTATGTCCATATAATCAGCATAGGCTTCATATAGCTCGAGCATAGTAAATTCAGGATTATGCTTAGCCGACATTCCTTCATTTCGAAAGCTTTTATTTATTTCAAAAACCTTTTCCATCCCTCCCACTATTAACCTTTTCAGGTATAGCTCCGGAGCAATCCGAAGAAAAAGATTCATCCCTAAAGCATTATGATAAGTTATGAACGGTTTTGCACTGGCACCACCGGGAATGGAGTGAAGCATCGGTGTTTCAACTTCAGAGAACCCTTTTTTTTCTAAATAATTTCGGATTTCTTTAACTACTTTAGCCCTGGTAATAAAAATTTCTTTAACATCATCATTCATTATTAAGTCCAGGTATCTTTACGGAACCTGATTTCAACATCCTTAAGGCCATGCCATTTTTCGGGTAACGGCCTTAAAGACTTAGCTAAAATTATTAAATCCTCAAGTTTAAGGGAAAGCTCACCTCTTCTGGTTTTAAATACCTCGCCTTCAGCACCTATTAAATCACCAACATCCATTTGGGATATAAATTCAAATATTTCTTCTTTTAAAAAGTCAACAGCTCCATAAAGCTGAATACTTCCACTTCTGTCTTTTAAGTCCAAAAATATTGCCTTGCCATGTTTCCTTATAGCCATAATTCGTCCGGCTATTTTAACTTTTACACCTGTATTCTCACCCGGAGATAGGTTAACATGCAATTTTTTTAATTCGCCTGTTTCGTGAGTCCTGTCATATTTTGATTTAAAAGGAATTTTTCCAAGATTTTGGATGTTTTTTAATTTTTGATGCCTTGCTTTTATTAAATCACTTCTTTCTTTTTTTAATGCCTGGTATATTTTTGTTTCTGTCTCTGTATCAACATTTGAATGCGTCATGTTTGTGCAGCAACTACAAATTGGCGATGTTTCCCGTTTTCTGACTCAGGCAAATCATTCTCAATATGAAATTCAATGCGACAATCGAGTACGGAAAGCAATTTGAAAACTTGATCAATAGACTTTCGATAGTTCTCCTCATCGAGGATTCGATAGAACTGCGCCGGCGATGTACCCAAACGCCGAATCATTTCTCTTTTGCTTAAGCCACTCCTCTCTACTAGTTTCTTAGTTTCTAGTGTGAGCCTATATAGCAATATCTCACGCATATATGCTGGGTCTTGGTTGTACTCCAAAACACGATCAATGTGGATGCTATCCTCTTTTCCAGATTTCAATGTGTAAGTAAATGCTTCCTCGCCAAGTTCTGGGTCGACAAACACATCAACAATTTTGTCACTCTTTGAAGGCTGAGTATCAAGCTTCGCATAAGGAAAATCGTACTTACCTTTGTAAGTACGGACTTCAAATACTTTCTTGTGATTGTTAGCTTTAATGCTCCTGATCTTCATAGTAAACCTTCATCTCTAAGTTCATTAATAATTTGTCGTACTCTTCTTGTAGCGCTGCCTTTCATTGCCTGTCCATTTTCCAAATCCCATTTAACAACCAACCGCCCCTTTGAATAAACATGAACATGTCTTGGGCTGTGATCACCAATCCATGTTAGAAATATGAAATTTCCTCTTTTAATTTTCGGCACAATTAATGTTACCTTATACGGTAACGTTTAGCAAGGGTGACCTGCCCCCGATCTCAGTACCACCTTATTCTTAGTTGAGCCGTCATTGTTTACGTAATTGTTCAGCCTTTTCGACTGGAGTTATGTACCCCAGCATCGAGTGCGGCCGGTGTTCATTGTAATCCTGTCGCCAGTGCTGGAGTATCGCTCTGGCATGGTCGAGTGAGTGGAACCAGTGCTCATTCAGGCATTCATCACGGAGTTTACCGTTAAAGCTCTCGATAAACGCATTCTGAGTAGGCTTACCCGCCTGGATCAGCTTCAGCTCCACACCATTCTCATAGGCCCATTGATCCAGTGCCTTGCCGGTAAATTCTGGACCTTGGTCGGTGCGAATGGCCTGCGCTCGGCGGGTGTCAGATCATCGGCGGTCCTGGCCCTTGTGCCGCCTCTCATCACCGGCGTCACCAGCGCCCGATACTTGCTGTGGGGGGCAAATACACCGTGATAACGGGTGAGATTGACTCGTGGTTTAGGAATCAGGGAAACCAGCCTGGAGAGGGTCGCTCCTGCGCATCCCTGCGCCCGCGGCATACCGTCCATCCTGAACATAAAGTCCAGGGGCTCGAAAATCACGTGGGTGGTGCCGTCGTTGTAGGGTGTTTTGAGCTGATATCGTATTCGACCGTTGCGGGTCAGGGATAAGCGTTGGGTGGACACGGCCGGCCTGACTCACACAAATGAGTCTCCGGAATACCCGGGGTGGTTCAGTTCTTCGTTCATCTCCACAGTCTCCTAATCAGATATTATTTGGAATAGACTGTCTCGTAAGGTCTGACGTATCTACAATTTGATTGATAGAAATCAAACTTTATTGATAACAATTAGATATGCCGCGAATATGAATCTTGGTGCCGGCACCAAAATTCAATTGACCCTCACCCGGCTTTTATAAGCTTGGGTAGCAAGCAGTCACGTATGGGACCCGCAACAGCGTTTGCAGAAACGTCAAGGTTAAAGCCGCTTATGAATCACAATGAAGCACATCGATCACATCGTATAGGCTGGTTGCGCGCTGCCGTTCTGGGAGCAAATGACGGCATTGTCTCAACAGCGAGCCTCATTATTGGGTTTGCAGCCGCCCAGGCCGCGCATAGCGATATTCTCCTCGCGGGAATCGCCGGCCTGGTCGCGGGAGCAATGTCCATGGCAGCAGGTGAATATGTTTCTGTGAGTTCCCAGGCAGATACAGAAAAGGCAGAACTGGAGCTTGAGCAAAGCCATTTGGACAATAACAGCGAGTTTGAACTCAAGGAACTCGCAACGATTTATGAGCAAAGAGGACTGGATTCAGGTCTGGCGCTGCAAGTTGCGGAACAGTTGATGGACCACGACGCACTCGGGGCACACGCCAGGGATGAGCTTGGCATATTCGATATGGCCAGGGCGCGGCCCATTCAGGCGGCTGTTTCTTCAGCGGGGACATTCACCGTTGGCGCAGCGTTGCCATTGCTGGCGGTACTGGCCGCTCCCGAGACGTATCTGATACCACTGGTCGCGGGGTCGTCGCTTATATTCCTGGCGGGTTTGGGCAGCATGGCAGCACGCGCCGGCGGAGCGTCAATTACCATCGGCGCCATCAGGGTCACATTCTGGGGGGCGCTTGCCATGGGCCTGACAGCGGCAGTGGGTAGACTATTTGGCATAATTACTTGAGAGGACACAATATATCAATCTTCCAATATACCAGGCAGAAAAACGGATAAGTTCAGATTGAGTAATATGGGTTCTCATGGCATCGACAGACAACCATCCCCGGGAGATCCGCTTTGCCGAGTTTCGCTTTTACGAGGAATTGAATGATTTCCTGCCGGCGGAGCAACGCAAGACCAATTTTCGCTCGCCTTTTTACGGCAGCCCGTCGGTTAAAGATACGATCCAGGCCATAGGCGTGCCTCATACAGCCATTGACCTGATCCTGGTAGACGGCCAATCGGTGAATTTTTCGCACAGGCTGCGGGGCGGTGAACGGGTTGCCGTCTATCCTGTATTCGAGCGCCTGGATATCAGTCCGCTCATTCGCCTGCGTCCCAGGCCCTTGCGCCGCACACGTTTCATCCTGGATGTGCACTTGGGCAAGCTTGCCCGTTATCTTCGCATGCTGGGATTTGACGCGGCTTATAAACGGGATCAAGACCATGTCACGATAATTGATTTATCCCTGCAGCAGCAGCGCGTCATCCTGACCCGGGACCTTGGGATACTGAAGCAGAGCCGTGTAACGCACGGGTATTGGCTGCGGCACGACGAGCCCCGACAGCAACTGCAGGAAGTCCTGCTTGCACTGGACCTGTTTCGTCAACTACAACCCTTTACCCGCTGCATGGATTGCAATGGCCGGATTCAGCCGGTCGACAAGACTGTCATTGGGGGGCAAATTAGCCCGAGCACTTTCCAACGATTCCGGGAATTCTGGCAGTGCCAGGATTGCATGAAAATCTATTGGCGTGGCTCTCATTATGAATGCATGCTCCGGCAGGTCAAAAAGCTGAGACCTCCACCACTCGGTAAACTTCTTACTTTTACTTAGTCGGCCTTTTGATGTGGACGAGTTCCGGTGGCTGTCTAGCGAGGCTCGATCGGCGTGAGCACACCTTGTTGCCGTTCGATGGCTTCCGCCGCATCGAAACAGAGGTCTTCGTGATAGCGCTGCAGGAACAGGTTCCATTCCTGGGCAATCCCGTGCCGCATCGCGCTAGCAGCCTGTCGGCTTTCCCTCTCTACGATCGGTCAAGTCCGACAGGCTGCTAATCGGGCAGGGCCACCTCGAACGGGATCGCGGCCAGTTGTTGTTCGGAGACCCCGGCCTCGGTGAGCATCTGCTCCCAACGGGGGTCTGACATGCACAAAGCCATGGAGAGTGGTCGGGTTTGTTACTATCCCTTGTAACAATGGGTGGTCTTGATGAAAATACAAATCAGCGGATGAAGCAATTGGCCAAAACGATATTTATCTGGGTCGTCCGCATTGGAATAGACCCGGATGATGATGATGACATCCGGCTGCGAAAATCGCTACTGGTGCTTAGTGCCCTTCCATTTGCATTCGCCGGGGCCGCCTGGGGTTTGATGTATTTCCTGTTCGGAGAGCCGTTGGCGGGAATGATCCCGCTTTCCTACGCTGTCATATCACTGTTGAGCATTTTCCACTTTGGGCTGACCCGTCGATATCACTTCTTCCGGTTCAGCCAACTCCTCCTGATCCTGCTACTTCCTTTCTTTCTGATGGTGACCCTGGGCGGGTTTGTCAACGGCAGCGCCGTCATATTATGGGCGCTGATCTGCCCCCTGGGTGCGCTGCTCTTCGACAAGCCTTCTCGCGCAATACGCTGGTTTCTGGCTTTTGCGTGTCTCGTTGTTCTCAGTGGACTTTTACAACCCTATGTCGGTTTTGCCAATAATCTATCAACCGACGTAGTGATCTACCTTTTTGTCCTCAATCTCATCGCAGTTGGTTCGCTTATTTTCTTCATGGTTTTTTATTTCGTTGGCCGGAAAAACCTGTTTCAAGAGAAATCCGAGACACTGTTGTTGAATATCCTGCCCAAAGAAATTGTGACTATTTTGAAGAACGAGCCACGTACCATCGCAGATCATTTTGAGGGTGCAAGCATCTTGTTTGCGGACGTAGTCGACTTCACACCCTTGTCGGCGACTATGACGCCGGATGAACTGGTGGAACTGCTTAACGAGGTTTTTTCAGCTTTTGATTTGCTTGTCGAGAAGTATGGGCTGGAGAAGATCAAAACCATCGGCGACTGTTACATGGTGGCTTCCGGTGTGCCCCGCCCCCGCACTGACCACGCACAAGCACTCATCACTTTGGCTCTGGAGATGCGCGACTATGTGAGTCGGCACGAGTTTCGTGGACACAAACTGACCTTTCGCATGGGCCTGAACTCCGGGCCGGTGGTGGCTGGTGTGATTGGCACCAAGAAGTTCATCTACGATTTATGGGGTGATGCAGTAAACACTGCCAGCCGCATGGAGTCTCACGGGCAGGAGGGGATTATCCAGATTACACGTGCCACCTATGAGTTGGTTAAAGACGACTTTGACTGTGAGCCCCATGGGACTGTGAATGTGAAAGGTAAAGGTGAAATGGAAGTTTGGTATGTAGAGAAACAGATGCCGGCGCCAATTCACAAATCTCTTCAGCGCTGAGGTCCTGCAGCGCGGTAAATCCCGCACCACTCGAACGATAAGTTTCGATAAATTTGTCGACTGACAATTATGGTCATTTTTTCTGACACATTAGGGCAAGTTACGAGCATTTTTGGCTAAAGACAATTTGGCTTGAATTCGTATCTATATGTAAATAAAAGTTTTTCTGTACTTATTACTAATTTGGCCCGCTATTTGCATGTATAGGGGTGTACCAACAAATATCCACGGATTTCAGGAGCTTTTGTCATGGATGACACAATGCGAAATACATCTCCCTCGCTGCCGCGAAGACAAAAGCACAAGAATTATCGCCACCTGCAAACTGACTATAGATCAGTAGGCATGTTTCCTGCTAGCCGGGAACAATGCTGCAGACCCGCTTGAAGACCAAGATGCTTGGGGGACAGGCAGAAACGATCATGCACACAGGGGGAACATTATTGTGCTGATCACCAAAGATGGCCGCTGAGCCGCAACGAAAGTGAAGCACTGAATCAGGCCATCAGCAGTAGCATTGCAACCCGGCGTAAGCCGGGTTTTTCTTGCGAGTAACAAGATTTGGCCCCATTTCATAGTCTTTTTCGGCCTTCAATCAGCTATTTGCAAGGTTCTGGTTCTTGAGTGGCCGGCAATTTTCTATTTGTTGGGAATTGACATCCAAAGTGTTGGGTATCAAAATGATACGTTGACGAAAGTTTGATTTTTGTGGGGAAGATCGGCCAAAAGGGATACATCTACCTGGCAGACCAAAGGATGGTCAATGATCGTTTGGATAAAAGTGTTAATAACTCGTTCAAATTTCTGAAGGATTCAGGAGTTTGATTTTTTGTTATGAATTCGAATATTTCGAGTTTTACGGAGTGAAGCCATGTTTATCATTGATCGGAATGGTCTGAATCATATAAATACAAAATCCTTTTTTACTTCATTGGTGCCAGCGACTGTGATTGCACTGGCCTCAATCGTCGCCGGTGCGCCTGAGGTCCAGGCAGCCCAGGACGCGGTCATCTGTCCGGCCGACCGGATTAACTCGAACGGCAATATATGTACCGCCTCGGACGTGCAACTGGCTGCGGCAGCAGTGGCGCTGAGCGATCTTGGCCTGGCCTGTTTACCTGGTGAAGGCGTCAGCGTGTCCATCAACGGAACCGTCAACCTTCGCAAGGGTGACCGCTTCGACATCGGTATGTGGATTGCAACGGATGGCAAGCCGATCGATCTGCGTGGCGGAAATGACCTCAATGATCCTGGTAACGTGCCGGACGATGGCGGTGCACAGAGTTGTGAAGTGTTGCCATTGCCGAGCCTGGGCGTCCCGGCCAACCTGACGCTCAGTCCAAACATCGTTGACTCGTTCGATGACCTGGCGACACCGCAGGACTGTTATGACACCAGCGGCGCGAACAACGGTGACGAGGCCAGTGGTATTCCAATGACGACAGGCCGCGACACCATTTTCCACGGCTTGGTAGATGTCAATAATGACGGCGTGATCGATGGCACAGACAATTCCGGTTTATTAGCGATCGTTGGTTTCCATGTTTTCGCCGGTTTGCTCGACATGGATGACGATGGCACCGGTGGCGAAATCAACGGGGATGATGACGGTATCTGGAATGGCTACGCGGTGGAGAACGGCGTTATTGATGTGGATGGCGACGGCATCTTTGGGGAAATCAACGGTGACGATGATTCCGCGCAGACTTTCAACGACAGTGTAACGATGTTATGTATCGCCGGCCCGACCGGCGACCTGAGGCTGGATTCACTGGTTAGCTGGAACACGCCCGCCGATGCGGCCAACGTGTGCGATGCCACCAATCCGGATACATACGGCCCGCTGTCGAGTTCCAAGTGCTCGGTCAGCAGTTCCGAGATCGAGGTCGATATCGTCGGCAAACTGACCATCATCAAGGCGGCCACGCCTGCGGATGGCACGGACTTCGAATTCAGCTACACCAATTCTCACCCCCCTCTTGCCGACACCAATGACCTGATTCCGGACCTCAGCCCAACCAGCCCGTTCACGCTGAAGGCCGCTGAGTCAGACGAAATTTTCGCAGTCATCGGCAATCGGGATTCTACCGATGGTCCCTTCATACCAGCAGAGATCGTCATCACAGAAACCAATGTGCCGGTCGGTTGGGAACTTTCGGATCTGAGTTGCACCGGTGACGACCTGGTGGCAACCACCATCGATCTTGGCACCAACACGGCGACCGTCACATTGCTGTATAACGAAGCGGACCCGGTGGCCAGCCAGTCGGATGTGACCTGTACCTTTACCAACCAGCAGCTGCCGGCCACCATCACGGTGATCAAGAACACCACCGGCGGTGACGATACCTTCAATTTTGATTGGGGCAGCACCAACAACTCGTTGGCCGCGTTCCAACTGACCACGGTGGGCGGTACGGCGACCACCAATCCGGTGATCAGTGTCACGAACGGCCTCGGCGATACCGATTTCATCGTTGCTGAAACACTGCAGGCAGGCTGGGAATTTGGCAGCGCAACATGTGTGGATGAAGCGCAACAACCGGTTGGCACACTCAACAGTATTCCGCCTGTATACGGAATCGAGGGCATTACGTTAAATCCAGGTGACGACATCACCTGCACCTTCGCCAATGTCAAGCAAGCCACGGTCAATATCATCAAGCAGACAGTGGGTGGTGACGGCACGTTTGGATTCTCCACGACTTTGCCTGATGGTCCGGCGACGTTCAGCCTTCAGACCTCTGCCGGCATGTCCAGTGCGGAAAGCCGCACTGTTTCGGCGGGCACTTACACCGTGGATGAAGATGTCATACCGGCCGGTTGGCAATTCACATCCATACAGTGTGTTGAGGACGGCGACCAGGACAGCACAAGCAATGGAACCGTGGCGACTCTGAGGGTGCAGGATAGCGAAACCATCACCTGTACCTACATCAACACGGCGGATGGCAACATCATTATCGATAAGGTTACGGCCCCGGCAGGTTCGGCCCAGGTTTTCACATTCAGTCCAAGTTGGGGCACTGACTTCGTCCTGGCGGATGCCTCCACACCACATAATTCCGGCTTCCTGACACCGGGCGCGTACAGTGTCTCCGAGACTGTGCCTGTCGGTTGGGACCTGACCAACACCACCTGTACCGGCAATGCAGCCGAAGACCCGGCTGCCATTGACCTGGAACCGGGTGAAACAGTGAACTGCACCTTTACCAATACACAACTCGGTTCGATAGAAATCATCAAGATACTCACCACGCTCGGACCTGCATCGCAAACGTTCAGCTTTGGCGGCATCGGGCCCAATGGCTTCGATTTCGGCGGTGGCTTCGACCTGACACCGACTGACGCGGGAGCAGGCGGGGCTGACAGCACCGGTTCCGATTTCATCAACCTGGTGCCGGGCGGTTACTCGCTGGTCGAGGCCAGTCCGGTTGCAGACGGCTGGGCACAGGTCAACGCCTTTTGTACCGGCGGTGATGACCCCGCTTCCATCACCCTGTCACCGGGCGAAGATGTCGTTTGTACCTTTACCAATGCTCCGCTGGGCAGCGCCACGATCATCAAGAATTCAGTTGGCGGCGATGGGCTGTTTGATTTCCTCTGGGGCACTGGTGGCAACGCCAACGTGCCCGTGGGTGAACCAGCTGCGTTTGATCTCAC
>PVMS01044116.1_pt1 | contig 10804 bp, 11 predicted proteins | sample 1853461 | NCBI WGS metagenome assembly PVMS01 (sample SAMN08582032, study PRJNA380276) | Marine sediment metagenome, whole genome shotgun sequencing project. | isolation source: ocean sediment barecode stripped | collected 2017
GACGACCTGCAGCCCGTTCGGGATTTCCTCCCGAGACTCCGGTTCGCCCATTCGGCTGCGAACCTTGGATCAGTGGAAACCATCGTGGGTCCACCGGCAACGACCAGCCACGTCGAGTGTACGGCCGAGGAACGGGCTGCCCTGGGTATTCCCGAGGGCCTCATCCGTTACTCGACAGGAATCGAAAACATCGACGATCTGCTCACCGATCTCGATGAGGCTCTGGCAGCAATCTAGGAATCGTCAGCCGGAGAGGACCGAAAACAGCCGGTCAAGGTCGCTCTCGCTCGTGTGAAGGTGCGGGGCGATCCGAATCGAGTCACCTCGAATGCTCACCGAAACGTGGGCGTCCGAGAACCGCTCGGCGAGACCGTCGGGCAATCCATCGGGGTGTCGGATACCAATGAGATGAGGGGAACGCTGCTCTTGTGAACCCGCCAACCAACCGTATTCGGCCGCCTCGGTAGCGATTCGCGATGTGACAGCGGCAAGGTTCTCAGCGATCGCTGCTACTCCCCACTCTGCGATCTGCTCGACAGCTGCGTTTGCCATTGCAACGCCGATGAAATTCGACCTCTCACCCATATCGAATCTGCGCGCTCCTGGCTCGTAATTGTCGGTGTAGTCAACAAGACCCGCAAAGTCGTCAGCGTCCTTACGGACGGCCCAGCCCTCCTCAAGCGGCTCACCGAACCGATGTTGCTCGGCGACCCACAAGTAACTGAGGCCGTAGAAGCCGAGCTGCCACTTATAACCCACCGTTGCCACAAAATCGGGGCGGATCGCTCCGACGTCGAGAGGCATCGCGCCAAAGGACTGGCTCGCGTCGATGACCAATGCTGCACCGACATCTCGCGCGGCCTCGCCTACCTGAGCGAGGTCGACGTAGCTGCCGTCGGTCCAATGACAATTCGGAACCGATACGACCGCCGTACGATCATCGATGGCTTCGACCACACCATCGGTCCATCCTGCGTCTGAGCGCTTGACCGTGACAATCTCGCCACCATCAGCTTCCACCTTCGCGCGCCACGGATAGACGTTCGAGGGAAACTGCTCCTCGAGAAGGATGACCGTACGACCATCACCAACCCGAAGATTCGCTGCAGCCACGCCAATGCCATAGGAGATCCCGGGTATCAGAGCGACGCCGTCGGCAGTATCTCCAAAAAGGGCTCCGACCATCGAACGTAAGCGCTCCACAGGTTCAAAGAAGGCGGAGGGGCCAACCTGCCACGGCGTGCCGGTAAGTTGGATAGCGCCCAGGCCCGCCGCAGCAACGCTTTTCAACCTGGGACCGAAGAAGGCCGCATTCAGGTATGCAACATCGTCGGGAACATCAAAGAGGTGTCTCTGGTCAGAAAGCATTGCGAAACCTTACCGGAAAATGGGTTAGGCCCCCGCTATGCGGGGGCCTAACTCGGGAGAACTACTTGTTCTTCCGCTTATGTCTGTTCGCCTTGAGCCGCTTGCGGTATTTGTGCTTGCTCATCTTCTTGCGACGCTTTTTGACTACTGAACCCATTCAGGTGATCCTCATTCGTAAAATCGGGGTGTGGCGGCGCGCGTCCGCAGTCGGACGGATCACGCTGAGGCTCAAGCATAGGCACTTTCGGTCGTTTCCGACCGTTGGAACCTGGCGGAGCATCGTTATCATGGGCGGATGCACCCAATCATCGGCATAACTGCTCGGCCACAGAACGTCCCGTCAGCGGGAAATGAAGTGCTTGGGTACCTCGCCACGCACACATATACCGATTCTGTTCTTCGCGGTGGGGGGATCCCCGTGCTGATCCTTCCGGTGAACACTGATTTCATCGACGCCCTGCTCGATCGGCTGGACGGAATCGTCCTTACCGGAGGCGGCGATATCGCTCCAGAGCGATACGGAGCCGAACGAGATGAAGCCGTCCGCATGGTGAACGACGAAAGGGATGAATTCGAACTCGTGCTCACAGCTAAGGCATATGAGCGCAAATTGCCAATGTTCGCGATCTGTAGGGGAATCCAGGTCGTGAACGTCGCATTCGGAGGAACCCTGATTCAGGATCTTGCCTCCCACGCGGGGGCGCACGACCATGACATCGCCGGTGAAGGTGCCTACGAGCCACATTCCGAGGCGCTGGTCGAGGAGGGTTCGAGGCTTGCGTCGATCATCGGCGCTGGTCTCCACGGGATAAACTCGATCCACCATCAGGCCGTGGAGGAACTCGGAGATGGCCTTGGTGTGGTTGCGTCGTCTCCAGACGGCACGGTCGAAGCGATCGAGCATGAGGATGACGATTGGGATCTCATCTCCGTCCAATGGCATCCCGAGTATCTCGGAGCTCGCGATCACGGCGATTCACACGACCTCTTCGCCGCATTCGTTGAATCCGCTGCCAAGTACGCGGCGAATTCCTGAGTGTGACAATCAACGTCCTATTCCTGTGCACCGGCAATATTTGCCGATCACCACTTGCTGAGGTCGCTGCACGATCGATACACGAAGACAGTTCCTTCGAGTTCTCAAGCGCTGGTACGCATGCGATTTCGGACGATGCAGCGACACCCACAATGCAGCAGGTGGCCGAGAGTGCCAACCTCGACCTGTCTCAACACCGAGCAACTCCGCTGAGCGAGTGTGAACAGCCCGATCTCGTGTTTGGTATGGAGCAGCATCATCTGGTTGCCGCCAGGGCTCAGTTCCCAGGACTCGACGTATCAAGGATCCGGCTCCTCGATCATCCGAACGCGGTCATCGATCCGTACGGCCTCGATCTCGATACCTACGAGGCGACGGCGGCACAGGTTCTCCAAGCCCTTCGGAATGTCGATCTCGATTCGCTCAGATGAGACCTTCGTAGTCAACCCTGAGGGCGAGCACTTCACCGGACATGCCGAGCACACCGCCCATTGCACCAATCACGCGGCCTCTCGAGGCACTCGTGGTAAAGGCGAGAACGCTCGGGCCCGCACCAGACCAACACACATGTGCCGCTCCCGCTCGCCGCGCTGCATCCATGAGTTCACCCGACACCGGGGACAAGATCGCTCGCGGGATCTCGTGTACCTCGTCGCCGCCGGCATGTGACAACGCGTCGACATCCCCATCAGCGAGGCCGGAGAGGAGAAAGGAGAGCCTCGAGATGGTGCGGGCCACGGCATCGTGATCCATCGACTCAGGAAGGACCTTCCTGGCATCACTGGTCCTCAGATTCGAATCAGGAACGCCGACGACAAGCTGAAGCGAGTCATCGAGTTTCAGCTGCTTGATCCCAGTTGGTGTCGCTGCAACAAAGCCTCCAAACACCGAGGCTGCAGCGTTGTCCGCGTGCCCTTCGAGCTCAGAAACGATTTCGAATACCTTCAATCGCCCTCCCTCGTCACCGAGGGATTTCATCGCAGCGCCAGCAACGGATGCGGTCACGGCACCGGAGGATCCGAGCCCTCTTGCCCTGGGAACCTCATTGGAGAGCGTGAGGTGCATCGGCCGACCAACCGCCATAGCCACTGCCCTGTGGATCATGTCATTGGGTCCGAGCCGGCTCGTCGATCCGTGCTCAGCAATCGTCATGGTCTCGGCAGGTTCAGCCGTTGCCACGCATCGGAGCGAGATGGCGAGCGCCAATGTGTCGAATCCTGGTCCAAGATTGCCTGAGGATCCCGGCGCGGATGCTTCGCCGATCATCGGCGCACCGGCTCGATGAAGATTCGGGTGGCATCGGGGCAGACCTCTCGGATCGAGCCCTCGACCAACTCGATGGCCGGTACCTCATCGGCATCTTCGTCAAAGGCCACATCGGCAGTGACAAGGATCTCATGTGGTGACATCTGCATCGTCAAAAGGCGTTCCACGTGGTGGACCTCCCCAACACTAAGAATCGCCACACGAATTGCCGTGCGGTCACTTCTTGACGCCGATTCCCCGATGAGAAGGGAATTCATCTCCTTCGCGATAACGAGGGCAACCACGCCAAGGACAATGCCGATCAGTATCGATGCCATCCCATCCCAGAAACTCGACCCCGTTACATCAGTCAGTATCAGGCCCGTGGCCGCGATCACAAGGCCAACAACCGCAGCGGAATCTTCGAAGATCACGATCACGAGTGCGGAATCCTTTGTCTCCTTGATCATCCTCCACGCTGATCGCGTGCCACGCATCTTGTTGAACATGCGCACCGCGGGAACGAGTGCAACAAAGATCTCGAAGGCACCGGCGATGGCCAGGACCACAAGCGAGAAGATGAGGCCCTCACCTTCGTGGGGATCGGGATGCTGAATCCGCTGCCATCCATTGAAGATCGAAACAACCGCGCCACCGACGAACAGGACCACGGCGACCATGAATGACCAAAAGTACATCGCCTTGCCGCGACCGAACGGATGCGTGACATTCGCCGCGTAACGCGAAACTGCGTGACCTCGGAGCAGGAAGAGTTGGTTGCCCGTATCCGCAACGGAGTGGATGGCCTCAGCAAGCATTGCCGCACTCCCCGATATCCCGGCCGCAATGAACTTGGTGACAGCGATCAGCGCGTTCGCGGTGAGAGCCAGAAGAATCAGTCGTCGGGAATCGGTTGCCATGGGCGACAGGCTACAGGCGACAGATCCCAGAAGACTGGTTCGGCCACCGGTGAAGGCTCCTTCAGCCGTCGGTGAGCTCGGTTCGCGTACCGTCTACCGTCTACCCCCTACCGTCTACTCAGAATATGGAGCGTCTGTGGCAGTTATCGAAACCTCTGGGTTAACGAAGTACTACGGAGAGACACCGGGGATCATCGACCTCGACCTCGAGGTCCGTGAAGGCGAGGTCTTTGGTTTCATCGGTCCGAACGGGGCGGGGAAGTCGACAACGATCCGGACCTTGATGAACTTCCTGTTTCCAACGCGAGGTTCGGGGACCATCTTCGGGCTCGACATAATCGGAGGATCCCTCGAGATCAGGACCAGGGCCGGGTATCTCCCCGGCGATCTCTCAATGTACGGAACGATGACCGCAAGGGAGTTCCTGACGTACTTCGCGAACCTGCGAAATGTGGATACGAAAGTCCGAATGCAGGAACTCGCTGACCGGTTCGAACTTGACCTCGATCGGAGGATCAAGGACTACTCGACAGGGAATCGTCAGAAAGTCGGGATTGTGAATGCGTTCATGTCCGACCCGGAGTTGTACATCCTCGACGAACCGACCGCTGGCCTCGATCCTTTGATGCAGCAGGAGTTTCAGAAGATGATCGGGGAGGTCCGAGACGCAGGGCGTACCGTGTTCCTCTCCTCTCACATTCTGCCTGAGGTTGAGAGAATCGCGGACCGCGTCGGCATAGTGAAGCAGAGCCGGCTGATTGAGGTTGACACCGTCGAGGCTTTCAAGGCCAAGGCACACAGGTCGGTCACCATCCAATTCGCCATGCCCGTCCCTTCGTCCCTGTTCTCTGAACTTGAGAGCGTCACAACCGTCGAGACACGAAACGACGGATCCGTGCTGAGCCTCACCGTGAGAGGCTCGATGGACACCGTCGTGAAGGAGGCAGCCAAGCACGATGTCCTTTCGATGTCGACACGTTCAGGCGAACTTGAAGACGTCTTTCTCTCCTACTACTCCCAGGACAGCAATGCTTCGTAACGTCTTCAGCAAGACCCTGTGGGACAGAAGGCATTCCGCCATATGGTGGACACTCGGAATGGTCGCCATGACCGCATGGCTTGTTGCCGTATATCCGGTCATACGCGACTCGGATGCAATGCAGTCGTTCCTCGATGACTTTCCTCCTGAGCTCATGGCGATGTTCGGTATCGACCCCGACGTCTATCTCACAGGCGCTGGGTACCTCCAGGCACAGCTGTTCTCCTTCATAGCCCCTATCATTCTCATCACGTTCGCCGTAGGGTTCGGCGTCTCCGCAACAGCGGGCGAGGAGAGGTCGGGCACCATGGACATGCTCCTCTCCCTCCCCCTCACGCGCCGATCGATCATCTTGCAGAAGGCAACCGCGATGATCCTGCTGGCTGGGATCCTTTCGATAGCGATCGCGGTAACACTCATCGTGCTCGATCCAGTTGTTGGATTGAAACTGAGCATCGGCGGGATTGCTGCCGTGACGATCGGGCTCTGGCTACTCGGGATCACATTCGGTGGCGTCGCGATGAGTATCGGCGCATTCACCGGCTCACCCTCAACCGCTGGTGGTCTTGCAGGGTTCCTCGCGATCCTGGCCTGGTTGGTTACGAGCTTCTCCGCTATTTTCGATTGGTTGGAGATTCCCTCCAAGCTCAGCCCATTCAGTTGGTACCTCGACGGACTCCCCCTCCTCAATGGATTCAGCTCGGGCCAGATTTGGCTCGCCGTAGCCGGTGGTGGGACGATTGTCCTGGCCGCCGTTCTCTTCGCCAAACGAGACATCGCCACCGAGAAGGCCATCGTTCCTGGGAAAGCAGCCAGAGTCAGGGAAACGAGAAACCTCCCCGTCCGCTCCACATGGCTTCTGGGGAGTGTCTTTGGAAAGACCGTTTGGGACAGACGACGAACGATCTGGTACTGGGCAGTCGGACTGGCATCGATGTTGCTACTCACGTTCGCTGCCTGGCCAACGCTGTCCCGGGATGCCCAAGCACTCGAAGGCCTCGTCAATTCCATGCCCAAGGAAGTTCTGGCGATGTTCGGCGTTACGGATCCCGGTGCGCTGGCAACACCGCAGGGGTTCGTTTCGTCGCGTACGTATGGATCGGTGGGTCCGATCGTTGTGATCGTATTTGCAATCACGGCAATGACAGCATTCGTTGCAAGGGAGGAGTCCTCAGGCCAACTCGACCTCTTGTTGTCGAATCCCCTCAAACGTGGAGCGGTCATCCCGGGAAAGACAGCCGGTGTGACTTCTCTCCTCGGGGTTATCGTCCTGTTCCTCATCGTTGTCGCGTTTGCAGGCAATGCGATATGGAACCTGGAGTTCGATCCTGTTGCCGTGATCGCCGCGAACGTCGGGCTCGGACTTCTCGGTTTGTGCTTCTGGGGTATCGCCGTTGCGTTGTGGTCTCTGCTCGGGTCATCCGGCCCAGCTGTCGGGATCACATCGGCAATCGTCGTCGCTGCATTCTTCATGAACGGATTGGGGGCCATCGTCAATGGCCTCGCATTCATGCGATACCTATCACCGTTCTACTGGTATCTCGGCGACACGGTCCCCCTCGCAAAGGGTTTCACGTTTGGCTACCTCGCGCTTGGAGTGGTTGCCATCCTCGGCTCTGCTGTCGCCACCAAGCGCTTCTCCAGTCGCGACCTCGCTGTTTGAAGCTATCTCGCACCTGACGGCGCTATCACCAGCGCGATTGACTCTGGAACCTCCACGATGAAGGGACATTCATCAAGCCCAACGCAGGACTTTCCGCATGCCAGTCCAGAGCAAGCGACCACTTCCTCGATCGGTTCTGGTTGGCTACCCACGAGTCTTCCCTTTGCCATGAGCACCGAGACCATGCCACTGAGGGCTGATTCTGTCACGCCGACCCGTGCGGCGAGGTCGGAGGATCGAATCGGACCCTTCGCGTCCCGGAGCTCGCCAAGCACGTGGTCAAGAATTGTCATCCGAAGCCCAACAGCATTCCGCCCTGGAAGGCGACAACTGCCATTACCCATGCGATCAGCGATTGCCCGATAACACTCGCCCACATCCACCGTGTGCCTATCTCATGCCTGATCGCGCCGACTGCAGCCATACAAGGCGTGTAGAGCAACACGAATACCATGAACGCGAGAGCAGCCAGCCCGCCGTGGCCGGAACTGCTCTCCTCAAATCCCACGCGAATCGAAGACATCAACGCTGAGGAGTTCCCCTCGTCATCAGCATCAGCAAGATGGATTCCAACCATTCCGGGCACGGCTTTCACGGCATCGAACGATGCGGTTCCGAACCCACCGACAAGATCCTTGAGAGAATCGACGATCGAAGGGAGATCCTCGGTGATCTCCTCATCTTCGACCCCGTACACCTGGGCCATCGTTCCAATGACAACCTCCTTGGCGACGAAGCCGGACATGAGAGCTCCCGTCGCCTCCCATGAACCGAATCCCGCTGGCTCAAAGATTGGAGCGACAACGCCGGCAATGGCAGCGAAGGCCGAGTCGTCGATGTCTGTGTCAGCGAATGTACCCGCACCCGACACCGGGATTGCCATCAACGCCCAAACTGCCAGCATCGTGACGAAGATGATGGTGCCAGCTGATTCGACGAAGGCCCTGGTGCGCACCCAGGTCTGCAACCAGATCGTGCGAAAGGTCGGCATCCGGTAGGGAGGCATCTCCATGATCGTCGGCGCGTACTCAGTAACCGGCAGCACTGTTGACCTGAGGACGAGACCGATCACAAGTGCGACTGCAATGCCGAGCAGGTACATCGAGAAGACTACGAGACCAGCGTAGTTGGGAAAGAACACGGCCGACATCAGCGCGTAGACGGGGAGTCTGGCACCACAGCTCATGAACGGAACCAGGAGCGACGTGAGTATTCGATCCCGCTCGTTGTCCAGAGTTCGCGTGGCGTACACCGCGGGAACAGTGCAACCGAATCCCACGAGCATCGGAAGGAAACTCTTCCCCTGCAGTCCGACTCCGCGCATGAGCCGATCCATCACGAATGCGGCACGCGCCATGTACCCGGAGTCCTCGAGGAACGCCAGAGCGAGGTAGAGGGAGAGCAGGACGGGTATGAACACGAGAACGGCACCGACACCGGCGACCACACCGTTGACGACGAGACTCTCGACCCATGTACCTCCAAGCCCGACCGCACCAATAGCTTCAGACGCTAGGTGGGTTATCGGTCCTGAAATGGCAGCATCCACCCAATCAAGGAAGGCACCAGCAATGTCGGTTGTGATCTTGAACACGATCCACATGGCGCCAAGAAAGATTGGGATACCGAGGTACCGATTCGTCACGATCGAGTCGATACGATCGGTTCGTGTGAGTCGATGTGACTGGGAACCGTCTGACACCGCAGTGACGATCTCATGGACTGCGTCGAAACGTCTCCCGGCAATCACCGTGTCCCCAATGGCGCCGTCAGTTGCGCCCAGGTTGTCTAGCTGTTGGTCACGGATCTCAAGTAGGTCTGATCCACCGGCAATGCTCATCATCTTCTCGTCGATCCCCGGATCACGGTCCACGAGTGCAACTGCCAACCAGCGGGATGGATAGATCTCCGCGATACAGGGAGTTGCCTCTATCTCCTCGACGAGCACAGCAAGCGTCAACTCGATGCTGGATCCATAGTCGATCCGGAAGCTGCTCATTTGATCGTCCCAGCTGTGACCGTTGCCAACAGTTCGTCCCTGAGCATCTCGAGGCCATGACCCTTTCGCGCAACCGTTGGCACGACCGGGACACCAAGCAACTCGGAGAGCAGACCGGTGTCGAGTGTGATGCCTCTCGAATCGGCGACGTCCGTCATGTTCAGTGCGACAACGGTCGGCAGGCCCATCTCAAGCACCTGGACAACGAGGTAGAGGTTGCGTTCAAGATTGGAGGCATCCGCCACCACGATCACGGCATCTGGGCGGTCCTCGATCAGGAAATCACGGGCGATCATCTCCTCGGGCGAAGCGGCATTCAGGCTGTAGGTCCCGGGGAGATCCACGAGCTCAATGTCACTGCTGCGATGGGAGAAGCTGCCCGTCGCCTTTGAGACGGTCTTTCCTGGCCAGTTCCCGACATGTTGCTTTGCGCCTGTGAGGAAGTTGAAGATCGAGGATTTCCCGGTGTTGGGGTTTCCGGCGAGGGCCACGACGAGCGTTCCCTCCGACCTGGCTCCACTCACGTCCTCGGGAACGCAGTGATCACAACCTGCCATCAGCGAATCCCCTCAACGAGGATCATCGCTGCGTCGGTTCGGCGCATCGCAACGCGCCCACCCATAACCGCGTACTCGATCGGGTCTCCCAATGGTGCAGATCGGACGACCAGTACCTCAGTACCGGGAACGAAGCCCATCTCAAGAAGCCGGCGAGAAGGCGCATCCTCTCTGAACCCGACCACCTTTGCACGGCTTCCGATGCGAACGTCTCGCAATGTCATCATGTAGGTAGTGTTATCAGCCATACCTGTTTCCTCGGTACCGCATTGATTAGGCTCACCTAATCATAACACGCTGACTATTGAATCATGTCCGCTGGGCGGTGGCTATCGCTGCGGACCGGCGACCCTCCCTGTCCGCTAGGTACATACCGGTTGCCACGAGGGTTCCGCCGATGATGATCCCCATCTGCAGCTGTTCTCCGAGCAGAACGATCCCACCGATCAGACCGACGAAAGGCACCAGATACCCGATGAGGGAGGCGTCCGTTGCCGAGATGTGTTGCAGCAGCCAGAAGAACACCAGAAATGGCATGAAGGTCGCAGCGAGGGCGAGAGAGAGGATGAGCCACCACCCGGTTGAGGACACGTCGGTCGGTGCCCCCTCGATCACGAGCATCGCTGTGGCCAACCAGATGCTCGAGAATCCGAACTGGAGGCCTGAGAGCATGATCGGGTCATAGGTTCCTGCGTGCTTCTTCGCGAATGCTCCCGAATACCCGACGGAAACCACTGCCGTGAGACCGAGTCCGATCGCGAGCAGGGGCCGACCCCCTTCTGCGAGACCGGAATCGCCCGAGAGCAACAATGCAGCTACGCCACTGAACGCAACGAACAAGGCCACCAGCCTTCGCGATGTGAGCGGCTCATTCGGGAGCATGAAGTTCGCAAAGACCGAAGTGGAGAGCGGGATGAGTGCGGCGAGCAGTCCAACGAATCCCGCCGACGCCTCGCCGTATGCGAAGGTGAAGAGCA
>PVMS01093147.1_pt1 | contig 10804 bp, 11 predicted proteins | sample 1853461 | NCBI WGS metagenome assembly PVMS01 (sample SAMN08582032, study PRJNA380276) | Marine sediment metagenome, whole genome shotgun sequencing project. | isolation source: ocean sediment barecode stripped | collected 2017
ACCCGGGTGTGCTCGCCACGCGGAGTGCTTCCAGCACCGTCGACTCACCACAATCAGCCTCGAATCAAGTAATCACTCCCTCCCCTCGGAAAGTCGCGGTGGGCGAAGCCCAACGTGGCTTTCCGAGGGCGGGTGGGCGGGGGGTGGGGGCGGGAAAAATGGAGGCAGATGGCGTCCCCGTGCTCGAATGTAGCCCGCCGGCGCGCCGCAGGCGCGCAGCGTTGGAGGATGGCGGGACCGACGAGCGCTCGCGCTCGGAGGGCACGCTGTCCGAGAACGCGTGGCCGCGGTCGAAGACCGCGGACGGTGGGCGGGCACTGAGACGGCACCGTCGGTTGGGTTCTAATCCCTCGCTTTGGCGAGGATTCGGCCGTCGGGGTCGATCTCGATGATGGTGTCCCGCTCAACCAGGAACGAAGCGCTTCCGCCCGGCATCTCGAGCCGACGCTCCTTGCCGCCCACAACCAAAGGCAGTGGCAGCGAGAAGTCCGAGTCGTCCCATCGAATCTCCACCCTTTCACGATCGCCCTCGGATCGCCGCTTCACTCGCCACCGTGGTTCCTTCGCACGGTGGAGGTAGCGCTCCCAAAACCAGCCGAGATCGCGCCCGCTGACCTCGCCCACCAGAACCTCGAGGTCTTCGGTGGAAACGAGACGGCAGGCGTCCGGGTGATCGCCGTCTGCAAAGCGCCATATCACCTCGAAGAAGTCCTCGTCGCCCAGCAGCCAGCGCAGGGTGTGGAGCACCCATGCGCCCTTCATGTAAATATCGCCCGAGTAGGCCTGGGCCGACGTCAGGTTTTCGCCGAGGACGATGGGTTTGCGGTTGCGAACGCCTTGGCGAATACGGCGCATGTAATCGAGGTACCGTTCCTCGCCAAGCGTGTCATCCACATAGAGAGCCTCGGCGTACGTCGCGAAACCCTCCTGGATCCAGAAATCCGCCCAGTCGGAGACGGTGATTTTGTTGCCCCACCACTCGTGGGCGACCTCGTGCAGCAGGAGCTCGTCGAAGCCGTAGTCGTTGTCTGTAAACATCGCGCCGTACGCGACGAGGGTTTGGTGCTCCATCCCGAGGTACGGCGCGTGTGCCACCGCGAACTTGTCGTCGAGGAATGGGTACTCGCCGAACCGGCGGCCGAGGACCTCGAGGATGCCCGGCATCTGGGGCCACATGGCGCGCGCGTGCACCTCGTACTCCGGCACCGACCAGAAGACGAGCGGCACGTCCAGGTTTCCGTCCACGCCGTGGTAGCGCTCCTCGATTGGAACATAGGGCGCGATGTTGACGGTCACCAGGTAGTTGTTGATCGGATAGCTCACCCGCCAACGGCTGGTCACGGTGCCGTCGTCGTTTTCGGTCTCACCGAGCAGACGGCCGTTTGACAGGCCCACCAAGCCGGCCGGCACGGTGAGCGTGATATTCATGCCCTCGTCGGGTTCGTCAGACGGGTGGTCCTTGCACGGCCACCAGTTGTCGCCCCCGTCGCCCTGACCGGTGACCCCGATCCATGGCTGATGGTCCGGTGTCTCCGACCACACAAAGCCGTCGATCCACGGCGCCCTCAGCGCGATCTTCGGCTTGCCGCCGTAGACAATGCTCACCTCGTGCCGCTCGCCGGCCGCCCACGGTGCGGGCAGCTCCGCAGCGATAACACCGTCTCGATGATCAAACGAGCAGGCGACACCGTCCGCCGTCACCGACTCCACCTCGAGCCGATCGTCGAGATTGATCTCGAACCGGCTCAGGTCATCGAGCGTCGCGACAGTGACTATGTTGCGCCCTTCGATCCGTTTGTCGGCCGGGAACACCTCTACCGCCAGGTCGAAATGCCGGATGTCATAGGTCGCCATTGGTTCCGGGAGCTTTCCTCCCGAGTCAAGCATCTGGTTCTTGACATACCAACCCAGCGCGATCAGCCCCGCGAGGATCCCCACCAGGAGGATCGCCAGCGCGATGCTGACGATCTTGAACCACCGGGGAATGTGAACTTTCTTCATGTGGTCTCCGAAATCTGATCAAGCCCAGCCAGGTAGCTCTCCAAATCCTCGGCCACCGCCGCAGTGTGCATGTACGTGTTGGACGGACAGGCCACCGCGGTTCCACGCGGCATGGCATCGACGATCCGCCGCACCTCGTCCTCGCTGTGCAGCGAGTCGGATGCCGCGCAGGCCACTGCCACCGGTGTCGAGATCGTCTCCAGCCCCTGCATCACCGAGTATCCCACCACCGCGAGGGCCGAAAGCTTGAGACGCTCCGGATCGGCTTCGCGAATCGTGCGAACGTACCGCGCCATTTGCGCCGGGTCGTCGCGCGCGTTGACCCGGAAGCGGCGCAGGTACCAGATCACGAATTTTTTCAACCCCTGGATCACCGCGGGCGGGAGGATTCTAACCGCCGCCGGGCCCCACCACGGAAAGACGAACTCCGCGTTGGGACCCACGAGAAAGGCGGCTTTCGCGGACAACCGGCCGCCCTTGAGCGCCTCGAGGATGGCGTTGGACCCCATCGAGCTGCCGAAGAGGACTGCGTTCCCCCCGGCGAGGCCGAGCTGTTCCGAGGCGACAATCAGATCGTCGGCGAGACGCGGGATCGAAAAGCTCTCGGGCCGCATCAGATGTGGATCAATCTCGGCCGACCGTTTCTCGCGGGTCTCCAAATAGTAAACGGGGTGGGTCGTCACCAATCGCTCGAGCAGCGGTATCCATCCGCTCACCAGCGAGATCCAGCCCGCCACAAAGAAGATCGGATCGGTGCCCGTCTCCTGTTCAGGCCTCCAACGATAGACCTCGAGGCAGACTCCCTCCTCGACCGTCAGCCGCTGTCGACTGAAATGAACCCCCTCGACTGAAATCGGATTGTCGGCCTCGGCCACCGGCGAAGGGTAGCAGACACAGGATGCACGGGGCACGCGGGCCCGGGGGAGAAAGGAGTTGAGAGTTGAGAGTTGAGAGATAAGAATTGAGAATTAGGCATGCGGTCAAGCCAGGAAGACCCATTTCTCGAAACGGTCAAGCTCCGAAGGAGCGAAAGACCCATAGCCTGGGGCGTCAGCCCCAGGAATCGAGATGAGACCTTTCGAGGAGCCCTGAGGGGCGACAGACCCAGCGTTAGGTCTGCCGCCGCTTCGCGGCTTGTTGTTTCTTTCCGTGCCGTGTTCCTGGGGCTGACGCCCCAGGCTATGGATCTGACGCCGCTTCGCGGCTCTCCGCGATCCGCCGGAAGCCACAGTGCTTATGCTGCACGACGGAAGATGAGGGTATCGGGGGTACAATTTGATCGTGGACAGCGACGATCGGCATCTGCCTGTGATCGAGGACGGCCTGGACGACGAGGCTCCGGCCTGTTCGCCCACGAATTACGTGTCGAACGAAGAGGCCTCCCTTCTCGCTTCGATGCGCCGGCTGCACGAGAGATCAAAGGAGCTGCGGCGGGAGATGGGAGGTGCCGATCTCGAGGATCGCGCCCGTCTCGAGGCTGAGCTCGAAGAGCTGCGCGAGGAGTGGCGGACGCTCGCCAAGCGACGCGAGCGGGCGTACGTCAACAAGATGGTCGCGCTGGGGCACCTGCCGCCCACCCATCCCACGAAGTAATCAGTAATCAAGTGATCAGTGATCAGTGAGGGCGGTCCAGACTGATCACTGATGACTCGATCACTGATCACTTCTTCCGAGACATCGCCACGATTTCCGGGTAACGGAAGCAGCCCACCAGGTGGTCGTTCACCATCCCCGTCGCCTGCATGTGGGCGTAGACGATGGTCGGGCCGGCGAATCGGAAGCCGCGTTTCTTGAGGTCCTTCGAAATCGCCTCGGCGAGCGGGGTCTTGGCGGGGATCTCCGCGAGGGTGCGCCACTCATTCTGAATGGGCGCCCCTTCGACGAAGGCCCAGATGTAGTTCGAAAAGCTGCCGTATTCCTCCTGCGCGGCAAGAAACGCCTGTGCGTTGCTCACCGCGGACGCGACCTTCAATCGGTTGCGCACGATGCCCGCGTCGGCGAGGAGCTCGGCCGTCTTGCGCTCGTCGTAGCGGGCCACAATCGTGGGGTCGAACCCGTCGAACGCCGCCCGGTAACCCTCGCGCTTCTTGAGGATGGTCGACCAGCTCAGCCCAGCCTGGGCGCCCTCGAGGATCAGAAACTCGAAGAGCGTGCGGTCGTCGTAGACCGGCACCCCCCACTCCTCGTCGTGGTAGGCAACGTAGAGGGGGTCGCCTCCGCACCAACTACACCTTTCAGTCGCCATCATCGCTCCCTTTCTCGATCGGCTGCTCCTCACCGAGGAACCGCAGGCTGATCTTGCGGTCGAAGAGCTTGCTGAAGAGGTTCGCCTTCTGCTTCAAGGTCCAGCTCTCGAGGAGCACTCCCGCGGTTCCGTCCAACCACAGAACGACCTCGGCGTCGGTCGTCTTGGCCGTCACGCCGGTTACCCGTTGAGCATGCTCGCGATCGAGGGAGTCTGCGACACGCAGGATCGCGGCCAGCTTCGTCACCCGCTCGCGTTCCGCCTCCGACAGGGTTGTGAAGGAGACGTGGTGCTCCGCGGGGTGTGCCCTGCGATGGTAGCGGGCGACGTTGGCGACCATCTGCATCTCCCTCTGACTGAAGGTCGGAAGCTCGGAGTGGGAGATCAGGTAGAGCGAGTGCTTGTGGTGACCCTTGAAGCTCACGAACTGGCCCACGTCGTGCAACAAGGCGGCTGCCTGCAGAATCTTGCGGTCTTCGGCGGACAGCCCGTGAAGTGATTTCAATTGATCGAAGAGGGACGTCGCGAGCATCGCGACGTGGCGGGCGTGGGCCTCGTCAAAGAGGTACTTGCGGCCGACTGTGACCGCGCTCTGAAGCACCTCGCGCTCCCGGCGGTCCTCGTGATCCTGACGGCTCACGAGTTGGTCGACGAGGTCGTAAAGGACACCCTCCTTGATGCCCACGTGCGGCACCAGGATTTCATCCGCATCGCAAAGCCCGGCCAATCGCTCGTACACCATGGCCGCCGGCAGAATCACATCGGCGCGGTCCTCCCGCAGCCCGAGGTCGTCTACCCGCTGGCGATAGGAGAGCCGCACGAGCTGATCGATCACCGACCGCAGGGTCTCCACCGGCAGATGGGTCACGCCGACCTCGTCGGGGAAGCCTGCGAGCTTCGCCAGCGCCTCGATGTTGCCGCCGGTGGCTATGTAACCGGCAAGTGGCTGGCCGTCGGCCATCGCGGGCACCTTGAGCACCGAGATGTACTCGGCGAGGAGGCGATGGAAACGGCCCGGATCGGCCCCCGCCTCGGTGAGCTCCTCGAGCAGACGTACCGAGCCCATGGTGTGGGACTCGCTCCAGTACGACCCGGTCTGATCGACCAGCGACACCTCGACGCTACCGCCGCCGAGATCGACCAGCAACCACTTGCGACTGCCCAACGGCATCCGGGTGGCGACCGCGGTGTGGACGAGACGAGCCTCCTCAGAACCGCTGATGGCCTCGAGCTTCAGCCCGGCCTCTTTCTTGATCCTCTTGACAAACTGGTCACCGTTCTTCGCCTCTCGCACCGCGCTGGTGGCCACTGCCCGATAGTGCTCGACATCAAGCTCTTTCATCTGCCGCCCGAAGTCCGCCATAGCCTCGACCGCGGCATCCGTCGCCCGAGTATCGAGAACTCCCGACAGGAATACGCTGTGTCCCAGTCGTACCGGAGACCTTTCAGCAACCAGCGTGACGTACTCGGTCTCGTCACTGAACTCGGCGGCGAGAAACCGGATCGCGTTCGACCCCATGTCGATACAGGCCACGCGAAGCGGGAAGCTCGCCGCCTCCGCTTCCCGCCCCTTCTTTTTGCCTTTCGAGTTCGTCATCGTTTCAGCATTCTCGGCGTCATCAGCCAGCGCAGCTCACAGGTTCCCGGTGCGAGATCGACCCACTCACCGTGGGGCAGATCAAGGCAGGCCACTGCGGCCGTCGGCATGCGCACCCGACCGCCGCCGATGAGCCAGGTGACCAGCGTCGACCAGGTGGGTTCGTGACCTGCGATCAGCAGGCGCTCGACGCCGGCCTCGGTCTCGCCCACCCTCTCGAGGACGCTCTCCGCATCGCTGGCGTAGAGATCTCGGGTAGTGATGATCGGACAGCCCCAATCGCCCGCCTCCACGGCCAGCTCGGCGGTAGTCAGCGCGCGGACTGCGGTCGAGCTGAGGACGAGCTGCGGTGCGGCCCCCACATCTGCGAGGAATCGTCCCATGCGACGGGCAGCTTTCACGCCGCGGCGGGAGAGCGGGCGTTCGTGGTCGTCACCGAACGCGGCGCCCCAGTCGGACTTGGCGTGTCGCATCACGAGCAGCGTCTTCATCGGCACTATCGTATCAACCCAACCCGACAACAGCGTCGGCGACGGGCTCATGGACCACGTAGCCATCCGCGAGTCGAAGGGCCGTGAGGCTGCCCCCGTAGACGCAACCCGAGTCGAGGCATGTGACATCGTGGGCGCGGTGGAAGCCGAGTTGGGCCCAGTGGCCAAACATCAGCGTGCAGCCCTGGCGCGGCACAGCCGACGTTGCAAACCACGGCCGCCAACCCTCCGGTGCGTCGTCGGGCGATCCGTTGAAGGCGAGGCGTGCCTGACCGTCCGGTCCGATCACGCGCATCCTGGTGAAGACCGCGGCGGCGGCGGACAGCCGCTCGTCACCCTCGAGGTCCGGGCGCCATGCCGTCTTACGATTTCCGACCAATCGCCCCATGAATGTCTCGTTTTCCGGACCTGACAGGCGCGCCGCCACCGCTTCGGCGAGACCGCAGGCCACCTCGATGTTCCACTCCGGCATGAACCCCCCGTGAACCATGACGAACGGCCCGACATGATGAACCAGTGGCCGCCTCCGCAACCACCCGAGGAGCTCGTCGCGGTCAGGAGCGGCCAGGATCCCGTCAAGCGTGTCCTCCTCCTTGGCCTCGGCGACACCGGCCGCGCGCGCCAGCAGGTGAAGATCATGGTTGCCCAGCACTGCGACCAGTCGCTCGCTGTGTTCGTGGGCCCAACGCAGCACCTCGAGCGAGCGGGGCCCCCGGTTGACGAGATCGCCCACCAGCCACAGCTTATCCTGTTCGGGCGCCCACTCGATTCGCCCGAGCAGACGCTGTAACGTTTCCCAGCATCCGTGGATATCGCCGATCACCCATGTCGTCATCGTTCCACTTTATACCCGCGTCCGTGTCCGAGTCCGCGTCCGTGCCCGATGGATTCTTGATGGCGTTGTCGGACGCGGACGCGGACGCGGGCGCGGACTCTGGAAGAGGAGTACAATCCCGCCGACATGGAGGTTCGATTGGACTCAATATTCCGATTCTCCGCGCTCGCCGAGAAGATGCAGCCATCGCCGATCCGTGAGCTTTTCCGGATGATCCAGCAGCCGGGGATGATCTCCTTCGCCGGCGGGCTGCCCGACCCCGACACCTTCCCCGTCGAGGCCTTCGCCTCCTGCGCTGACGTGCTCGAACGTGACGGTCGGACAGTGCTGCAGTACGGCGCGTCGGAAGGCTATCCACCGTTGCGCGAGGCGATCGTCGAGATGATGGCCGGGCGCCTCGGGTATCGCCCGCAACCCGAGGAGCTGCTCGTGACCTCGGGTTCGCAGCAAGCGGTGGACCTCATCGCCCGCGCTCTCCTCGACCCCGGCGACGTGGTCGTGGTCGAGGCGCCCACCTACCCCGGCACTCTGCACTGCCTGCGTAACGCCGGCGCCCGCTTCACTACCGTCCCGACCGACCGCGACGGGATGCGCGTCGATCTCCTGCCCGGCGTGATCGCCGCCGCCGAGGAAGCTACCGGCAGCCGCCCCAAGCTCATCTACACCGTTCCCGACTTCTCCAACCCCTCTGGCGCGTGCATGAGCCTCGAACGCCGGCATCATCTGATCGAGCTCGCCGCCGAGTTCGTAATCCCGGTCTTCGAGGACGACCCCTACGGGCGGCTGCGATATTCTGGCCAGCCGGTCCCGTCCCTCAAGTCCCTGGCCGGCAGCGCACCGGTGGTGATCTACGTCTCGTCGTTCTCCAAGGTGCTGGCCCCGGGGGTTCGAGTGGCGTGGACCGTCGCTGCGCCGGAGCTGATTCGCGCCATGGTGCTGATGCGGCAGGGCGAAGATCTCTGCACCTCGACAGTCACCCAGGCGCTGGTGGCCGAGTACTGCCACCGCGGTCTGCTCGAGGAACATTTGCAGCACATCGTCACCACCTACGCTCGCAAGAGCCGGGCGATGCAGGTGGCACTGGTAAGTCACCTCCCTGACGGCGCCGCCTCGTGGCGCGAGCCCGAGGGAGGGTTCTTCTTCTGGCTCGAGCTCGCCAATGGCGACAGCCGCTCGCTCTTCGAACGTGCGGTCGAAGCCGGGGTTGCCTTTGTTCCGGGCGGCGCGTTCTACCCTGATCCCGACGAGCAGGTCGGAGACGTCCTCTCGGGCGACGCCTTCGCCCGCCTCTGCTTCACCTTCGCCGACGATAACGCCATCGACGAAGGTTGCCGACGGCTGGGCCGGGTGATGTCAGCCTGATTATCAGACCGTTTCCGACCCATCGCGTTTTCGGATTGTCCCAATGCTGTTCATGTAACTGCGCAGCCGGGACGGCTGCACCATCCAGCTGCGCGCTACGCCGTGACAGGCAATGATCACTTGCTTGTGAGGGCGTAGCCCGCAGGGCGAAGTCCCATGGTGCGGGCGTCCCGCCTGCACATTCCGACGTTCATCGAACAGTCCATTCCCGGAACAAGGCATTCCGGATATAGAGAGGGACACCTCTACAATGACCTCATGCTTGACCTGAGGCTTGGAGATGTAGTATACGAATATACGCATAGATGGAGGGCCCATGCGGGGTGAGCACACGGCGGCGCGGCGGCGGCTCCTGCGGGAGATCCTGAGCCGCCAACGCATCGAAAAACAAGGGGAGCTGGTCGCAATCCTCGATCGCGCCGGATATCGCGCGACCCAGGCGACGATCTCTCGCGACCTGGCCGCCATCGGCGCCGAGAAGACCGTCATGCCGGACGGTCGCGAACGGTACGGTGTGGGCGGCGGTGAAGCGTCGGCGAGGCTTCGGCAGCCGATGTTGGCGTCCGTGCTTCAGAACTACCTTGTGTCATTGGCTCCGTCCGGCAATCTGCTGGTCGTGCGCACCCTGCCCGCCGGCGCGGGCCCGGTAGCGGCGGCGCTCGATGGGGCCGGGCTCGCAGGGGTGCTGGGTACGGTGGCCGGCGACGACACGGTCCTCGTGATCGCCAAAAGAAAAGACGGTGCGAGCGCCTTGCGGCGGCGCCTGGAGGAGATGCTGAGATGAAGGTGGTTTTAGCGTATTCTGGAGGCCTTGACACATCGGTAATCCTGCACTGGATCAAGAAAACATACGACGCCGAGGTCGTGGCCTACACCGGCGATGTCGGTCAGATGGATGAGGATCTAGACGCGGTCCGGGCGGCGGCGCTCGAGACCGGCGCCAGCGAGGCGGTGGTGGAGGACCTGCGCGAGGCCTTCGTGGAGGAGTGCATCTTCCCTGCCCTGCGCGCAAACGCGGTTTACGAGTGGTACTACCTTATGGGCACCTCGCTCGCCCGCCCGGTGATCGCGCGCGGCCTGGTGCAGGCGGCCGAACGATTTGGCGCCGACGCCATCGCCCACGGCGCGACTGGAAAGGGCAACGACCAAGTCCGATTCGAGCTCGCCGCCTACGCTCTCAAACCCGACATCCAGGTCATTGCACCCTGGCGCGAGTGGGACCTCAAGGGCCGGTCTGATCTGGTGGCCTACGCCGAGGCGAACCACGTGCCAATCCCGGCGGCGCCAAAGCCCGCCTACTCGATGGACGCCAATTTGATGCACGTCTCCTATTAGGGAGGCATCCTCGAAGACCCGTGGTCCTCGCCACCGGAGGGGATGTTCCGGATGACCACCGACCCGGAAGACGCGCCCGACCAGCCGGAAGTCATCACCGTGCGCTTCGAGACCGGGCGGCCGATCGAGGTCAACGGCGAGGCGATGGACGGGGTTACCCTTCTCACCAAGCTCAACGCGATCGGCGGCCACCACGGCGTCGGGCGAGTCGACATCGTCGAGAACCGCTTCCTGGGCATGAAGAGCCGCGGCGTCTACGAGACTCCCGGCGTCACCCTCCTCCACCACGCCCACCGCGCGGTCGAGTCGATCACCCTCGACCGCGAGGTCCACCACCTGCGCGACGAGCTGGTGCCGCGCTACGCCGAGATGGTCTACAACGGGCTCTGGTTCAGCCCCGAGCGGGACGCCCTGCAGTCGTTCATGGACACGGTCCAGGAGCGGGTCAACGGCGAGGCTCGGCTCAGGCTTTACAAGCGAGGAGTCCAGGTCGAGGGACGACGGTCTGAAAGCCACACCCTGTATGACGAAGCAGTCGCGACCTTCGAGGCGGACGACGTCTACGACCAGTCGGATGCCACCGGTTTTATCCGCCTCAACGCGTTGCGGCTCCGCACCCTCGCTGGCCGCCGGATCGAGGAGGGCGAATGAGCCGGCTGCGAGAACGCTTCGGCTCGGAGGTCGATCGGCTGCTCCACGACTTCGCCTCGTCGCTCGAACTCGACCTCGAGATCGCCGATGAGGACTTCGAGGCCTCCCTGGCCCACGCCGCGATGCTCGCCGAGACCGGGATCATCACGTCCGAGGACGGCGAGGCGCTCGCGCGCGGGCTCCAGCAAATCCGGAAAGAACTGGCCGGAGGCGCCTGGCAACCCGGACCGGAACACGAGGACATCCACATGGCGGTGGAGGCGCGCCTCGTCGAGCTGGTGGGTGAT
>PVMS01140693.1_pt1 | contig 10804 bp, 16 predicted proteins | sample 1853461 | NCBI WGS metagenome assembly PVMS01 (sample SAMN08582032, study PRJNA380276) | Marine sediment metagenome, whole genome shotgun sequencing project. | isolation source: ocean sediment barecode stripped | collected 2017
GGTGACGTTTTTTTTGCCCTTGTGAACTGGTCGGGATGGCTCGGTCTGGATGCGGAAACCGCTCTGCGGGAGGCAAAAAAAACGTCACCCAACTCTCTACCCTTCTCACTATCATCGACAGAGGAATTTAGTTGCCCAATTTCCTCTTCTATTTTATCAAATACGCCGTCAATCGTCGGCCAATCAAAGCCAACTCCCTTAACACGATGCTGAATCATCTGTGCTCGGGCCAAGGCTGGTAGAGCTGCTGGAATGTTATCCAGGATTGAATCACTCCTAGTTTTTTCCCGGGATTTAATATCCTCCCATGTTTGAATTACTTCATCACTATTTGACAGCTCAAGATCGCCCCAAACATGGGGATGCCGGCGCTTTAATTTGGCATCGATTCCCCCAATTACGTCTTTCAATTTGAACAGCCCTTCTTCACTGGCCATCTGTATTTGCATTATTATGTGATAGAGAAGGTCGCCCAGTTCCTCAGACAAAGCTTGTGTATCGCCAGAATCGATGGCTGCAAGAACCTCGCCCGTCTCCTCGAGAAGGCTGCTTCTTAAACTTTGGGGGGTTTGTTCCTGGTCCCATGGACAGCCATCGGGACTCCTTAGTATTGCAACTGTTTCCGCAAATGACGTTAACGATCCCGGCTCTTTTAATGGAGGGATAAACAGGCTCGTTAAATGAGATAGATCGCTGCTGCGATCAATTTTATAGAGCGGAGTTGGGACAGCTATCTGGTCTAGTGTCCCCGCCCCGTGGACTAACACCACCTCATGATCATCTGGGAATGTGGACATCAATGCCAGCTTCAGGTCGCTGGCAATTTGCCTACTGTAAAGCTGGGCTAACAAAATAGGCCTATCACAGTTTAACGGCGGATGATTATATCCAGCCACCTCTAAGGCATCAGCCAACTGAATCCCATCTAAACCATCAATTTTTAAAAGGCTCAAGGTTGGCTCGATAAAACTCGATCCCAATACTATTCTAACCGGAATAGATTCACGCTCAGCTCTCTTTAGGATTAACGAAGTTGTGGTCTCGCCTACCAATGGATGGCCAGGAACCGCGTAGATAATTTCCTGAGCGCTGTCAGCCGCCAGCCTACCCAGGTCAACGATTTCATTGGCAATCTGATGATATATTTCTTCAAAACTATCTGCTTCTTCATACAAACTATCAAAATCAACCAAACTGAGATGTTCTGGCAGTTCATCGACAATTGGATGACGAGCTGTCCGCAAATATATTTTCTTGGAGTCCTCTAATATCTCGTTAGCCTCCAAAGTGAGGTAACGACGATCTCCCGGTCCTAATCCAAGAATAATAATCGACATAATTCCAAAGGTAAGCTTCTTAAGAAGAAAAGAAAAGGACGAGTCCGATGGTCTCGCCCTCTGTTACATAAGATTAAGTGAATTCTTGGTGACTTTAGCCAAATGAATTATTTGGTTGCTTTATTTCCAAATAGGATAAGGCGCTATCGTTTGGTATATGTTGGCGCTTTTCGAGCTCGCTTGAGACCTGGTTTTTTTCGCTCCTTAACTCTGGGATCTCTAGTTAAGTGCCCCCCTGCGCGCAAGGTATTGCGAAGCTCTTCGTCATGCTTAAGAAGGGCCCTTGCAAGACCCAAGCGGACTGCGTCTGTCTGACCAGTGATACCCCCACCGTGGATCAGGACTGTAACATCAACCTTTCCTTCAAATCCAGAGTCAACCAATGGACCCATCAGCGTGTCCAAATCTCCAAGGCGTGGAAAGTAATTCAATACATCTTTATCATTGACAATAAAATTGCCATTTGATTCATCATCGATGTATATGCGAACTCGAGCAGATGACCGTTTACGACGGCCGATGCCTTCAATATATTTGCGGTCTAAATTTTCCATACTTCTCTCCTAAAGTTCTAACTCGGTCGGCTGCTGGGCCGCATGAGGGTGATCAGGTCCTGCATATACCTTCAGCTTCTTAAACATCTTCCGCCCTAACGGATTCTTTGGAAGCATCCCGCGCACAGCCGACTCCAAAACCCGCGTCGGATAAGTCTCCAGCTGTCGGCGGAGAGTGATTTCGGTCAATCCACCGGGGTAACCAGAATGACGATAGTATATCTTCTGATCTTTTTTCCGACCGGTCACATGGATTTTTTCCGAGTTGATAACTACGACGTAATCTCCGCAATCAACAGAAGGACTGAAGGTGGGCTTGTTTTTCCCACGGAGAATCTGGGCAATTCCTGTGGCTAATCTTCCTAGCGTCTTCCCTTCAGCATCGACCACGTGCCAGCTTCGTTCAACTTCAGCTGGCTTTGTAACGTAGGTCTTTTTCATTTTCATTCTCCTAGCAGCAAAATCTAATACATAACGGACATCAAGAATAATCCGTGAGCCGGTGCGGATTGACCAGCCTGATTTCTTTCACCCGATTCCAATGTTTCATTGAACCTTTCTACCGTCCAGCTTCCTTCACCGATCTGCTTCATCGAACCAACAAGACTCCTGACCATCCTATATAGAAATGCATTCGCCTCGATATCAAATTGAACACAATCTCCATGACGGCGCCACAGGCTGTTGAACACCTCTCTAACGGTGTTGGCGCCTTGGGGCGCCTGTCCGAAAGTTCCAAAATCATGCTGCCCAATAATGCCTTCGGCCGCTAGATTCATCGATTCCACTCGCAGTTCTTTTTTCACGTGCCAGCTATACAATCTCTTTCTTGGACTTCTGATAGGGCCATTGTAAATAAAATAACGGTAGTGCCGTCTCTTGGCATCGAATCGAGGATGAAAATCTTCATCCGCTTTCTCAACATTCCGAATCGAAATATCCGCTGGCAAGTTGGCGTTGACAGCATTTGTCAGCGCTCTTAAACCGTGTGTCCATTCAACTTGGAAGGCAATGACCTGTCCAATAGCGTGTACGCCAGAATCCGTTCTACCCGCAAAGATTATGTTAACAACTTCACCGGCAATTCGACTTATAGATTTTTCAAGTTCTTCCTGAATAGTAGGTTGGTTTAATTGTCGCTGGAATCCAAAATAGGCAGTTCCATCATACTCAACCTGGGCCCGGTATCGCATTTCTTTGATCTATTCTCTTGTCCATTTATTTGATCGACAAAAGCGGGGCCGCATATAAATAATGTTATTCCTCAATCAGCATCAACACAGCCATATCAGCATTATCGCCAGGCCGTTTACCGATCTTCACTAATCTTGTATAGCCACCCGGTCTATCGACATAGCGCGGAGCGATCTCATTAAAAAGTTTTTGGACTACATCAACATCCAACGTTTCGCCTTCATCGTCTTCGTAAGTTCTATATTTAGCGATTCGTGCATATGCTAATCGTCGGGCATGAAGCTCTGCAGCTGGATTTTCCTCTCCGGCCGCAATACCTCTCTTTGCCAGCGTTATTACCCGTTCTGCGGCTGGACGAAGCATTCGTGCTTTCGCTTCGGTCGTCCTTACTTGTTCGTGACAGAATAGGTCTGCTATCATGTTTTTACGAAGAGCCCGCCGGTGGCTTGTGCTGCGGCTTAATCTTCGACCTTCTACTCTATGTCGCATTGATCTTCCTCGTCATAGCCTGCTTCAACCAATGATTGGTTCGATTTCTTCTTCATCGTCTAAGAAACCCTTAATTTGAAGCTGTGCTTTAAGTTCTTGAAGGGATTTATCTCCAAAATTCCGGATGGCTAACATTGTTTCTTCGCCCTTTTCGAGCATGTCCAGCAGTTCCCCGACCTTGGTGATTCCTGTCCGTTTCAATGAATTAAATACTCGGACGCTCAGATCCAACTGCTCAATCGGTGTGTCATAGACCTCATTTGGAATCGCCTCTTCGATCTCTTCCTCTTCCACTGGAAGCAGACTTTCCTCACTGATTCCAGCCAGCGGCCGCAGATGTTGAACCATAATCTGGGCTGATTGAGCCAATGCTTCTTCTGGCTTTAGCGTTCCATCAGTCCATATCTCCATTATGATTCGATCGTAGTCAGCCATTTGGCCTACTCTCGTTTTTTCGACTTCGTAGCTAACACGCTGGATTGGGCTATAGAGCGCATCAACAGGTAATTCTCCGATTGGCAGCCTTCCGCGCTCTTCAGCAGGGGAGTAACCGCGGCCCGTTTCCGCTGTAAATTCCATTTCCAAGAAGGCATCGTCGGAATCTACGGTGAAAAGATAAAGATCGGGATTAATGATCGTAACTTCAGGCGGTGCTACGAGATCAGCGGCAGTCACCACCCCCGCGCCATGAATATCCAGGCGCAGCCTGGCACTATCCGTATCTTCCAACTTCAATCGTATCTGCTTTACCTGGGAATGAACTCCATCATGTCTTCCTTAACATTGGGAATTGCAGAAAATTCATGAGATACATCAGTTACACGGATGGAAGTTATCGCCGCGCCTGGTAATGAAGCGAGCAGTACTCGCCGCAGTGAGTTCCCAATAGTCGTTCCGTAGCCTCTTTCTAAAGGCCCAATTACGAATTTCCCATAACGGCGCGACATTGCCGTGCTTTCAATCTTCGGTAGGACTAAATTTGCTATTGTCAAAGCTATACCTCCCCATAACGTAGATACGGGTTACATGTATTCCTCGAATGTTGTTTACTCATCTCTCTTGCCTCTCGATCGATGAACTCATCGAGAGTAGTACTCCACCACCAGCTGCTCATTCAGCGAAACATCAATGTCCTCTCGCGTAGGAAGCTGGACGACTTTCGCATTTAAATTTTTCGGATCCAGCTGCAGCCATCGCGGCACCTGGCGATCATCCAGATCCTCGCGTAATAATTTAAAATAATTATTGCTCATGCTTTCGGATCTAATGGAAACTGTGTCCCCGGGTTTGACCCGGGCAGACGGTACATTTGTCTTTCGGCCGTTTAGCATGACATGACCATGGGAAACAAATTGGCGCGCCTGTGCTCGAGAGTCAGCTATCGCTAAGCGATAGATGACGTTGTCCAAGCGAGATTCCAACAGCACCAAGAGATTAGTACCGGTCAGCCCCGCTCGTTGCTCAGCCTGACTAAAATAGGTGCTAAACTGTCGTTCAAAAACGCCGTAAATCCGGCGCATCTTCTGCTTTTCACGAAGCTGCAATAAATAGTCCGACGCTCTTCGCCTGCGATATTGGCTTTGTCTCCCGTGTTCTCCGGGTGGATACGGCCGCCTCTCTATCGCACACTTGGGAGTCAAACATCTTGATCCCTTCAAAAAAAGCTTTTCGCCTTCTCGACGACAAAGCTTGCAAACAGGTCCTGTATATCGTGCCAACTTAAGCCTCCTAAGCTTTTCAATGTTCTTCGAGAGGTTTACAGGTGTGGCAACCTTTCATCCCTCTCTCAATCACCAATAAATAAATATTATATGACTAAACCCGGCGTTTTTTGGGTGGCCGGCATCCGTTGTGGGGCACTGTTGTAACATCACTAATAGAACGGATACTGAGACCTGCTCCAGATATAGCCCTAATTGCTGCCTCTCGCCCAGGACCGGGTCCCTTCACTAACACTTTTGCTTCTTGCATGCCATGATCCATAGCTGCTTGAGCCGCACTCTGGCCAGCCAATCGAGCCGCATAAGGGGTGCTCTTCCTTGATCCTTTGAACCCGGAGCTTCCACCACTGGCCCAGGCAAGTGTATTGCCTTGCTTATCAGTTATTGTAACGATGGTATTATTAAAAGTAGCAAAAATGTGCACCACCCCTTGTGGCACCATCTTCTTTGTTTTTCTCGTTCCTTGGCGTCTTCTTTGACCCATTATTACTCCTTTAGTTAGCGAACTTTAACTCACGCCGTCTACTTCTTTGCGCCTCTTCGGCGGCCGCGGCCAGCTACTGTCTTCTTCGGGCCTTTTCGCGTCCGCGCATTAGTCTTTGTTCGTTGGCCATGCACGGGTAGACCGCGACGATGGCGCACTCCTCGATAGCAGCCGATCTCTGTCAACCGCTTGATGTTCATATGCCTCTGTCGTCGAAGTTCGCCTTCAACTGTGTAGTCCTGATCAATTATTTGACGAAGCCTGGTCACGTCAGATTCAACCAAATCCTTAACCCTGCTATCGGGATTGATTCCAGCCCGGCCCAAGATTTCGTTGCTGCTGGAACGTCCGATTCCATAAATATAAGTTAGGCTCACTTGAACCCGCTTATCTCGAGGAATATCTACACCTGCAATACGAGCCATTTTATCTCCAATTACCCTACAACTTTGACCTGAGTCTTTAAGGTTCTACTAATCATAAAGGATGTATCGAATTTCATCCCTGTCTCTGTTTGTGATTTGGATTTTCACAGATCACCCTGATCACGCCTTTTCTTTTTACGATTTTACACTTCGGGCATCGACGCTTTACTGATGATGCTACTTTCATGGTTATTTACTCCATCTTACTCTAGCCAGCCAGGGCCGTTTCAGCTTCCCTTATTGCTGACACTAAATCCTGATGAACCTCATCAATTGACTGCTCGCCATTTATCTTCACCAGCATACCTTTCCTATCATAATATTCAGTCAGTGGTGCTGTGCGTTGTGTATAAACCTCAATTCGACGCTTCTGCGTCTCTACAGAATCATCTTCTCTCTGGTAAAGTTCGCTACCGTCAAAATCACAAACACCCGCAACAATAGGAGGTTTAAACAATTGGTGAAAAACGTGCCCATGTTCACGGCAAGTCCACCTCCCAGACAGCCTTCTTAACAGAATTTCGTATGATACATGTATACAGGGAACGATGCCAATCCTGGTTTCTAAGTCGTCCGCAATCTTTTCTAGAGCCAGGGCTTGGTTGATGGTACGTGGAAATCCATCCAAGATAACGCCTGCAGCACAATCCGGCTGTGAGAGTCTTTCGCCCACCATCTCTATTGTTACATCATCAGGTACCAAATCACCGACATCGATAAATCTCATCGCCAGCCGGCCCAATCTTGTCTGATTTTTATTGTGCTCTCTAAACAAATCGCCTGATGCGATTTGAACGTATCCTAAGGATTCTTGCAGCATTCGGGCCTGAGTCCCCTTACCTGCCCCGGGACCGCCCATTAAAATAACTAACGACATCATCTGATATTAGATAAAGCTTTCATAGTGGCGCATCAACAGCTGCGCCTCAAGCTGCCGCATGGTATCAATGACAACACCGACAACAATAATTAAGCCTGCCCCAGTAATGACCAGAGCACTCTGTTCGATGCCAGGAATACGCAGTACCCTTCCAACAAATTGCAATATTCCAGGCATAATGGCGATGATGCCAAGAAACACCGCGCCTACCAGAGTGATCCGCCTAACCACGGCCATAATGTAATCATTCGTTCGTTTTCCAGGACGAATACCGGGTATAAACCCTCCCTGTCGCTGTAAAGTTTCAGCTAAGCGTTGCTGCTGGACCATTACATCCGTATAGAAAAATGTGAATCCCACCACCAGAATGAAATACACAAACCAGTAAAGAAATGTGGATTGATTCCCAAATTGAAGGCTCACCCATTGAGCACTGTTATCCACAAAACTGCCGCTTTGATCGATAAAAAATTGGGCCAAGAGGGCTGGAAATGTCAATATAGATTGGGCGAAGATAATAGGAATCATGCCCGCCGTATTCACTTTCAACGGAACATACGTGCTCTGGCCTTGATAAACTTTACGACCTCTAACACGTCTGCCGTATTGAACCGGTATCCTCCTTTGGCCTTCTTGAACTACTACGATGACCAATACCGTTAAGACGGTGATGATAATGAACGAAACAATAGTAAATATTCGGGCGACCTGATCGGGCAAGGTCACAAGGCCAATTAAATTTGCAGGGATTCGGGCCACGATTCCACCAAAGATAATCAATGATATTCCCTGGCCAATCCCTTGCTCAGTGATCTGCTCGCCTAACCAAATAGCGAACATTGTTCCTGCTGTCATGGCAGAAAGCGTTGTTAATGTTGGAATCAACGATGCGGCATCCAATCCGAAGTTCGGCATAATCGTCTCTATGCCGCCAGGGATGCCAAAGCCTATCAATCGAATCTGGCCAACCGCCTGTAAAAATGCCAGCGGAATCGTCATTATATATGTGTATCTGTTAATCTTATTACGTCCGCTCTCGCCTTCCGCTGCCAATTCCTGCAAATGAGGAATTATAGGTTGTAGCAAGTTTAGAATAATAGATGCGGTAATGTACGGGTATACACCTAAGGCCATCACAGAGAAGTTGCTTACAGCGCCTCCAGATAAAAGGTTAAGTACTTCTAGCAAGCCGCTCCCCGACTGACCACCCTGGACAAAGGCCAACCAGGCATCAAGATCGACCCCGGGCACTGGGATATTAGCTACCAGTCTGTATATAATAAGCATCCCAATGGTGAACAGGATCCGTCGCCGAAGATCCGGCAGCGCCATGGCTGCTTTCATTGAATCAATCATTCATTATTCTCCAAGCCACTAATCTAAGCATTTGGTGTTAATGACTTCTGGTAGGAGATTACCGAAGCTGTCCCACCAGCTGCTTCAATTTTTTCTCGCGCACTCTTAGAGAATCGATGAGCTGATACTGAAAGAGCAATTTTTATTTCACCGTCGCCAAGAATCACAATTGGATCGCTCTCTTTCTTTATTAATCCAGATGCGAACAACTGACCAGGCCCAACCTCTGAGCCAGCTTCAAATGATATTAAACTACCAAGATTCACAGGTTTGTATGTGATCTTTCTTATATTGGTGAATCCGCGCTTAAAGGGCAGACGACGTGCCAATGGTAGCTGGCCGCCCTCGAAATATTGTCCCTTTCCACCACCACTCCGGGCGCCTTGCCCTTTCGTACCTCTGCCGGCCGTCTTTCCTTGTCCAGCCGCGATACCTCGACCCACTCGCTTTCGCTTTTTCTTCTTCCCTTTATTTGGGCGCAGATCGTTTAATTTCATCCTAATCTACCTCTTCAACTTTTAATAGATGGCTTACACGATTAATCATGCCTCGAATTTCCGGCCGGTCACTATGTTCAACAGTCTGATTAAGTTTACGTAATCCTAAAGCAATAATAGTCGCTCGCTGCTTTTTGTTGTAGCCAATTGAGCTTTTCTGATAAGTAATCCTAAGTTTTTTTACCATGATACAAAATCCATTTAATTTTCAGCAGCTACTTCCTGGTCCAAAAGGGTGATACGCTGACGACATCCTTACCACGATCAGCTGCGACCTGCTGCACACTCCTCAAGTTATGTAAACCATTCATGGTTGCCTGGATAACGTTTAATACATTGCTGCTGCCTAGTGATTTGGCCAGAATATCTCGATATCCTGCGGCTTCTATTACAGCGCGAACGCCCCCACCTGCGATCACACCGGTTCCTGGTGACGCAGGTTTAAGCAGGACCTTTGCTGCACTGTGTCGTCCCACTATCTCATGGGGAATGGTGCTGCCCACCATGGCAACGGGCGCCATATCTTTCTTCGCGGCATCAATTGCTTTGCGAATGGCATCAGGCACCGATCTAGCCTTACCCATGCCATAACCAACACGACCTCGGTTATCGCCAACTACCACAACTACACGAAAGGCAAATCGGCGACCACCCTTGATTACCTTGGCAACTCGATTGATATCAATAATTCTCTCGTCTAATTCGTCCCGGTCACCATAAGATTGCTGTCTTCTTCGACCCATAATCTTCTCCACGCTCAAATGAGCTTAAAAATTTAGACCTGCTTTTCGAGCCGACTCGGCTAATGCTTTCACTCGCCCGTGGTAAATATAGCCACCTCGATCGAACACGACATCATTTATGCCAGCTTCTTGCGCTCGATTGGCCACAACTTTTCCGACAATGCCAGCCTGTTCTTTCTTGTCTTTACCCTTTAATTCGGAAATCACTTCTATATCCAGTGTAGAGGCTGCCGCCAATGTTAGTCCATTTGTATCATCAACCACCTGGGCATAAATGTGTCTCAAACTGCGGAAAACATTCAATCGTGGGCGCTCAGGAGTCCCCGTAATTTTCATGCGAACTCGACGGTGCCTAATTTTCCGCGCTTTTCTCGTCTTTGATGTCATCTTGTTAAACCCTTAAACCACCGAACAATAAACTCAACCTGGAATTCGTCCCTTCTTCAAACAAAAAGATCCGGCTTAGATCTAAATCTTCCCAGCCTTACCGGCTTTGCGCCTCACATATTCGCCCTCGTATCTAATTCCCTTTCCTTTATACGGCTCTGGGGGGCGAACCTTTCGAATTTGGGCGCAAATCTCACCGACCACCTGCTTGTCAATGCCGGTAACAAAGATCGTTTTTCCACGATCTTCCACTTCAAATGAGATATTGTTTGGAGGTAGAAGCTCAACCAAATGTGAATAACCTACATTTAGCACTAACTTTTTTCCCTTCAATTCAGCCCGGTAACCAACACCAATAATCTCGAGCTTTCGCCTAAAACCATCGCTAACGCCGATTACCATATTGTTCAGCAATGCCCTGGTTAAGCCATGTAGGGACCTGTGTAGTCGCGAATCGCTAGGGCGTTCAACATAGAGGGTACTATTTTCCTTGCGCACCAACATATCGTTATGAAATCGCCGCATTAAATTACCTTTTGAGCCGGACACCGTTACATCGGAGCCATTAATATCGACTTTAACGCCATCCGGAAGCTCGATAGGCATCTTTCCTATACGTGACATACTTGACCTCCAATCCTACCAAACTTTGCAGATCACTTCGCCGCCTACACCGAGGCGCCGAGCGTCTTGTCCAGTCATAACGCCTCTAGATGTGGTCAAGACAGCAATGCCTA
>PVMS01013371.1_pt1 | contig 10803 bp, 11 predicted proteins | sample 1853461 | NCBI WGS metagenome assembly PVMS01 (sample SAMN08582032, study PRJNA380276) | Marine sediment metagenome, whole genome shotgun sequencing project. | isolation source: ocean sediment barecode stripped | collected 2017
AGTTTTGTTACATGTCAATGGATTTGGCGCAACGCCTTTAATGGAGCTGTATTTGCTTTTTAACTGCGCTGCAAAAGAGTTGGAAAAAAATAAAGTGAAAATCAGTCGTTCATTTGTCGGCAATTATACCACATCGCTTGATATGGCCGGTGCATCGATAACCATGTGCATACTTGATGATAGAATCATTGATCATTGGGACAGCCCCGTGCATACAGCTGCATTAAGATGGGGTATGTGATTCGGGAATACCAACCGCAGAACCTTTGCCGGTTTTTCACCGCCCGCTTCAGGCTTCGCTCTGCGAGCTACGACCCGACAAGTTGCTCGAGACGCAGAGTTCGCAGAGAAAAAATATGTTTTCTCTCTTTTTGCCCAGAGAAAAAGATTACAGGTAGTATCGCTGGATTTTATCACGCCGGTCTTCATAAGAACGCCTGAGTTCTTGCGCCTTGGGGTCCTTCGACACCATTGGCGGTGCGATATCCCTGAAACTATTCTTAGTTCCAATTGACATTTTGTAAGGGTCCACTTCAATTACGACGACGGAAAGACCGTCCTCGCTTTTCGCCTGGTTGAGCGACAGGCTCAACTCTTCCCCCGTCGAAGCCTTGTGGACCTGGGCGCCGAGGCTTTCAGCATGTTTTGCAAAATCAATTGCGAGAAAATCGCCTTTGCTTTGCCCCTGCTCGTCCCGTTCGCGGAACTCGACATCAAATTCGGTCCCGGTAGTCAAAACCTGTAAATCCCTGATAATTTGGTATCCGTGATTGACGAACAAACACACGGGCATATTGATTTTGTAAAAATAAAGCCACTGCCTGTCCAACGGTAAGCCGGATTGTTTTATCCATCAGCCCCTCCTCTTTTAATTCTCATGTAAATTGAAACCGTTTCTTTTCAGTTGTCTTTTGAATGTTATTTTGTCAACACCATGGCAGACCTTTGTGCGTATCTGACGCTAGTTGACCACCCGGCCATTAGCGGCATGTATGATACGTTCCATGCTAATCTTGAAGAAAAGCATGTTACCGACTGCATTGGACCTGCAGCCCAATGGATCAGTCATGTTCATATTTCCGAAAATGACAGAGGCACTCCCGGCAAAGGCCATATTGACTGGACCACAGTATTTCGTGAATTGAAATCGGCCGGATACGATGGGTGGTTGACCATCGAATCATTTAGTCGCGCCTTGCCGCAATTGGTCGTTGCAACCCGGATCTGGAGGGATTTATCACCATCTCTGGACGAAGTTTGGCAAGAAGGCTTCACCTTGATCCGCAAGGGGTGGGACACGGCCTGACGTTGCGAAAAGGACTTTGAGCCAAATAGTTGCGCCGAATCAAATAATATACAGGCTCTTCTTACAGCCTCATCCGGTTATTTCATTCGCGAAGGCAGCCATAAGGCTATGTCTTGAAACATAAAAACCAGAATCGTTTCATTTTATTCTCCTCCAACAGAGTGCCCTGGAGTCTGTTGTGTTAGGGTTGGGAATAACTGCGCTCCAGGGAGCGCAGTCGATCAAGACCGATCAGATGATTGAACTCATCAAAGGAGGCCATCTTATTGCTAAAACCGGCAGTGGTCCCGGTGGCGGCAATTTCAGCCATCAGGTCTCCCACAACCTTTGCCACTGCATATGTGGCGGCCACCGGAAAGACTACCGTGCTGTAACCGATCTCCTCCAGTTCAGAGGCAGAGAGTAAAGGAGACTTTCCCCCTTCAACGTTATTTGCCAGAGTAGGGGCATCTACCTGTGCTGTAATCACCCGCATCTGTTCCACTGTAATGGGAGCCTCCACAAAGATCAGATCCGCACCGGCCTGACGAAAGAGATTGGCCCTTTCAATGGCATCTTCCAAGCTATTAAGAGCCAGGGCATCGGTGCGGGCCATAATGACGAAATCGTCGTCAACCCTGGCATCTACCGCGGCTTTGACCTTAGCGATCATTTCCTCCTTTTCAACGACCTGTTTGCCAAGCATATGGCCGCATCGTGGCACTGCTCACATTGACTTAGGTCAAGCCGAAAATCAAAAATGTTCACGATAACTTTTAGGGAGGGAGCCGGGCCACGCTAAATAATTGACATTGCCGATAAAATGGCATAAAAACGTCTCTAAAACGGTTTTAATCGGCCGGTTTTCATGGAAAACCTGCCCTATTAATCGGCCAGTTTTTGCATGAAAATTGATGAAAGTCGTTGAATTTCAATTAGTTGTGGGAATCTGTGTAAGCACAGCAATTCTTAACCTTTAAAAAGGAGGAGTAAACTATGAAAATCAGATCATTAGTGTTCAGTGTTGCTGCTTTATGTATGATACTCTCACCGGTTATGGGTCTATCCGAAGATTGGGCGCCCAAAGGATCTATTAGACTTCAGATCGGATTTGGTGCTGGTGGCTCAACCGACATCATGGGGCGTTTGGTTGCAGCCAAAGTTGAAGAAAACACAGGCTGGAATGTTGTCGTTGAGAACAAACCCGGCGGTGGCGGTGTTGCCATGCTGTCGACACTCATGAACCAAAAGGCTGATGGTTCGGTAATAGGTTTGTGTGTGAACGTACCGATACTCATTAATCTGGTCAAGCGAGGGGCTAAACTGCCGTTTACAATCGAAAGCTTTGACTATATTGGCACCATCACCAGGGCGGAAAATGCAATGGTGGCAAAGGCGGATGCGCCCTTTAATGATATCAACGGTCTTGTGGAATATGCAAAATCAAACAGTGTTGCGGTAGCGTTTGATGCCATTCCCCAACGGATGATAATGACGGCCGTTGGGAACCAGGCGGGTGTAAAATTCAAATTTGTGAAACACAAAAGCGGCGCGGAACAAATTCAAAGCCTTTTGGGCGGCCATGTTGATGTAGGTTGTCTCGCCGGCGCTCATATTAAATATATTGAGAGCGGTGACCTGAAAATGATTACTGTTTTTAATAAACATCGCCACAGCTACTCCCCGGAAACAACAACCATTATTGAGAACGGCTTTGATTATTATCTGGACCCCTATTTTTATCTCGCTGCTCCTAAAGGATTACCTGCCAATGTAAAGGCTTCACTGGCAAAGGCTTTTGACGAGGCTATCAACTCTGATAAGGTGAAAACAGCCATTTACAATGCCTTAAAGGTAAAACCCTATAATTTGGGACCGGAAGGTACATATGAGATGTTAGCGAATGGGGTGAAAGATTTAAAAATAGTCATAGATGCCGGAAATTAAGTCCTTTGAGAAAACAGCCCCGCATCTACGGCTGTGCGGGGTTGTTTTATTCCAAATCGAAAACCTGTTCCTCTGGGCCCTCCGGCTCGTAGGGGTACGATCCTACGCCTCGGAGAGCCAGGTCAGAGATGATCCGCTCTACCATAGAACAAATCTGTACATGGGTTTCAGGTGTCAGGTTTCAGGTGTCAGTAAATGCCGAACTCTGAAACCTGAGCACTGATTTGGTTGTAAATGAAGGTCAACACCGGTGAAAGAAAGTCCATTTCATGAGCTACTCCGACATAGCGGGTCGAATTCGGTTGCTGAAACCTGACACCTGACACCTGAACACTGCTGGTGAACGTTATTACCCCTCCGGGGTGGACCAAAGCCGGGCGTTATGGACCCGAATCTTTACTAGGAAAAAGAAATGACTCTCAATCGTCTATCAGGACTTGTTGTTACACTGGCAGGGATTATCCTGCTGTTCTGGATTATCCCAAATCAAACGGAGTCAGTGGCCTTCGGTTGGCTGAAACCGAATACCCTGCCGAATATTATAACGATCGTTATCATCATCCTGGGCCTTTTTCACTTTATCCTACCTTCCGGTAAGGCGGAGTTTGATATTAAACTTGCTTTGCGCATCGGTCTGTTCTTTATGATTACCATGGCTTCGCTATATTTCATGAGCGTTGTCGGATTTCTCATCGCTGCACCGATAATGGTGATGATCGTCATGATATTGATCGGAGAACGACGACCGCTTTGGTTGGTATCCGGTATTGTTTTGGGGCCGGCAGCCATCTGGGCTGCTGTTGATTTGTTGTTGAACAGACCGCTTCCTTAAATAACACTCTAATATGATCGATGTAAACGTTATCCTGGCAGGCTTAGCCGGCGCCTTTACCTTAACCAATTTGTTTTTCGTACTACTGGGTGTCGTTTTGGGTCAGTTTGTGGGGGCCGTACCGGGTATCGGTCCCGTAATGGCCATGGCGATCGCAATTCCCTTTACCTTCAGCCTTGATCCCCTGCCGGCCATTGCCTTTTTAATGGGACTCAACAAAGGCGGACTGGTAGGTGGCGCCATCCCGGCAGTGTTAATCAACACACCCGGAACGCCGGATGCTGCCGCCACCACCCTGGACGGTTATCCCTTAACAAAAAAAGGGAAACCGGAAAAAGCGATAAAGATGGCCCTGTATGCCTCGGTGACAGGTGATGCATTCAGCGATGTCGTCCTGATTACGGTTGCCCCGGTGCTTGCAACTGTTGCTTTAATGATGGGCCCGATTGAAATTCTAGCGTTGATGGTTTTTGCCTTCTCCATCATCGCGGGGCTGGTTGGAGATTCCATGACCAAGGGAATTATAGCAGCTGCCTTTGGGCTGTTTTGCGCAACCGTGGGATTGGACCCGGAAAACAGCACCCCCCGCTTTATCTTTGGTCATTTTGAGCTCTATGATGGATTACCACTCGTATCTGTGGCTCTCGGTACGTTGGCTGTGGCAGAGATTCTTCGCCGGCTTTCATTGATACGAGGCAAGATAAATCCGGCTGTAAAATTTTCCAAGTCACAAAAAAGGGAAGACCGCCGGATTAGCTGGGCCGAGTATTGGTCCTGCCGTTATACCATCTTGAGGGGGGCTGTGATTGGCAGTATTTTGGGCGCCATCCCGGGTCTTGATTCGTCGGCCGCGTCATTTATGAGTTATGCCACAGCCAAACAGACATCCAGGGATCCGGACAGCTTCGGTAAGGGTAACATCCATGGTGTGGCTGCAACAGAGTCTGCCAATAGCGCCGTTGCCGGAGCTAATCTTATCCCGCTGCTGACATTGGGGATACCCGGCAATATTGGTGCGGCCCTTATTATCACTGCTTTAATGATACACGGCATCCAGCCGGGTCCGCTGCTTTTTCAGGAACAGGGGCAATTGATCTATGGACTCTTTGGCGCATTGCTGATGGCAAATGTTCTCAATCTCTGTTGCGGGCTTTTAGGGCTGCGTCTTTGGGCACGTGTGATCAGAGCACCTGAATCCTTTATCTTCCCGACTGCTCTATTGCTCTGTATTGTCGGCGTGTTTATGGCCACCGGCAGTCTGTTCGGTGTCGTTATCATGATTATCTTTGCCATAATCGGATATCTGATGAATACATTTGGCTATTCGGTTATTGTCTTCATCATCGCTTTTTTTCTGGGCGAACGATTTGAACTTTCCTTATCGCAGTCACTTAATATCATCGATGGTGATTTTGCTTTTCTTTTAACGCGACCCGTTGCTCTCGGTTTATTCGCCCTGGCGATCGCCTCCGTATACTGGTTTGGAATCCGGTCGGCAAAGAGAAAAGACCAGACAAAGGAATAGCACATATATCGTTGATTAGTTGATTGGTTAAGTGTGTAAATAGGGAGAATTATTATGCAAGAGGAACGGATCAAAACGGACGTACTGTGCATAGGCGGGGGAATAGCCGGGTTAATGGCTGCCATCAGGGCAGCCGAATTAGGGGCCAAAGTGGTGGTGGTTGAAAAAGGGAATGTGCTCTATAGCGGTTGCGGACGTATGGGTAATGATCACTTTGAGACCTATATTCCCAAGGTGCATGGAAAGGACAAGGATGCCTGGATTGAGGAGTTATTGCAAACGGCCAAAGGAGAGATCCTGATTGGCAAAAACCTTTTGAGAGCCCAGTTCCTAAAAGCATATGATATCGTGAAACTGTGGCATAAATGGGGTATTCCCATGAAGTATAAAGGAAAGTGGGAATTTTCAGGTCATTCTTTTCCCGGCCGACCCATGACCCATATAAAATATGAAGGCCGTTTCCAGAAAAAAGTGTTAACCCGGCAGGCCCAAAAGCGGGGAGTGACCATTATCAACCGGGTAATGGTCTATGACCTGCTCAAGGAAGGTAAAAAGCTGGTGGGGGCTGTCGGCACCCATACCCGGGAAGATAAAATATTGATATTCAACGCAAAGGCTGTCGTTCTGGGCACTGGAAAATGTTCCAGGCTCTATCCATCGTTGACGCCCGGCTGGATATTTAATGATGGCCATGGAGGGACTCAGACCGGGGACGGCCGGGCAATGGCATTCCGGGCTGGGGCAGAACTTCAGAACCTTGAGATGCCCCAGCGGCATATTGGGCCAAAATATTTTGCCCGCTTTGGACAAGCTACCTGGATTGGCGTGGTTAGAGACTGGGATGGAAAACCAGCCGGAACATTCGTGACCAAACCAGATCGAAGATATGGCGATATGATTTGTGAAGTAAACAAACTGGCACCGGAAACCTATACCCAGCAAGGCAAAGGCCCTCTTTATATGGACTGCACGGAGATCACCCCTGAAGACCATGACTATATGCTGCATTGGATGAAAAATGAAGGGTATCCTGCGATGACCGAATATATGGAGAAAGAAGGGATAGATTTCAGAAAACATCCTATAGAATTCGCGACGTATCCCTTACGGGGGGGAGGATTGATTGCGGCCAACGAAAATGCCGAAACCTCCCTGCAAGGCCTTTATGCTGCCGGTGATGAGGCCTTCGGCGACATCTCCGCCGCCGCCACCTTTGGTTACGTCGGCGGGGAGAATGCCGCCCGGTACGCCGGGGGAATCAAGCTAACGCCGATCAAGAAAAGTAATCCAACTATCAGGAAGGTGAAACGTCTGGTTGATGACATACGGGGCAGGGAAAATGGCCCGGAGTGGGAGGAAACCACTATCGCCTTACAACAAACCATGCTGGATTATGTGGGCAAGGTTCGTAATGAATCTTTGATGAAACAGGGCCTCGCTCATTTGCGTTTTATCAGGAAAAAGGCAGGGGAAACGATTATGGCAAAAAATCCACACGAATTGGGCCGCAGTCTGGAAGTACTGAATCTGCTGGAAATCGGCGAACTGACCTTCTTGATGGCACTTAATCGAAAAGAGACACGCGGGCTCCATGTCCGGCCGGACTACCCGTATACAAACCCGACGCTCAACCAGGCCCATATCATTCAAAACGTCAAAGGGAAAAATGTCCTGGGATGGAGAACTTATTAGGCCTTTAGTTCTGAAATTGTTGTTTTTATTGGCAAGAAATTTTTCGCCATATTTGTAGATTCATATCTATCCAAGCTTCAGCAGAAACTGAACGGACGTTCGACTTTTTTTATTTGGTCATTTGAATTTTAGTGATTGGAATTTGTTTCGAATTTCGTGCTTCGAATTTCGTATTTCCGGCTTGTCCGGGTTAAGGAGAACAATCATGCCACCGGTAATCAATGAAGAAAAGTGTATCAAGTGCAACAAATGTGCAGAGATCTGCTCAGAAGATGTTTTCTACGGTTCCCAAAAAGGGGAGTTCCCAACGGTAACTTATCCCAGGGAGTGTGTCCATTTTAACGGATGTGTATCGGTATGCCCTGTACCAGGAGCCATTTCCCTACGAATCCCGTTACCTGTCCAACTGGTTTTTAAGCCTGAGGTTGATCCGATCTGATCTAAAGATTGCAGACCAATCGAATTGAGATCGATAATATATTCCATTTTTTTCGTGTTCTTCGAACCTTGACATTATCAGACGGGTTTCACCCAGGGTAATTTCAGCCCTGAATTGTTTTAAATGAATGGAAAGAATACACAAGCGAATAGTTGAGCTTAAAGGAGGACAATATGGCACTGAAGATTTTTGAAGACATCCCGCCCTGGGAATGGCCGGAAGATGCCGCCAGGATATTTTTAAGGGTTCTTGGCGATGACAAGGCCGATGAATCCGAGCGTCTATTAGCCGCCGAGCTGGGGGGTGATTTTGTCGTCATCAACGATGAGCTCGTCGACGCATTGCTTACCATAGTGCACAATGGCAAGGATTCAGATAGTCTTCGCGCGAGGGCAGCGATTTCTCTGGGGCCGGCCCTTGAATACGCATATATGGACGGATTTGAGGATGCCGAAGACGTACCCATTTCCGAAAACAAATTTCATGAAATCCAGGAGTCGCTTTGCAAGCTCTATATGGATATCGACGTCCCGCAGGAGGTGCGGCGGCCAATCCTCGAGGCATCGGTGCGTGCTCCGCAGGACTGGCACCAGGATGCGATTCGTGAGGCGTATTCCAGCGCCGACGAGTCCTGGAGACTCACCGCCGTCTTTTCCATGCGTTTTATTCGAGGGCTCAACGATCAGATCCTCGAGGCGCTGGAATCCGAAAACCAGGACATTCACTACGAAGCGGTTTGCGCCGCGGGAAACTGGGAAGTGGATGCTGCCTGGTCACATATTGCAGGTCTGGTCACGACGGAGGAGACGGACAAACCCCTGCTGCTGGCCGCCATCGAAGCGGTCGCCGGCATCCGTCCCCAGGAGGCGGCTGAAATCCTTGGCCCTCTGCTGGATTCCGACGACGAGGATATTATTGATACCGTCCATGAATCCCTGGCCATGACCGGCGAGTTCTGGGACGAGGATGAAGATGAAGATGAAGACGCCCCGACCCTCCACTGAGGGTGGACCCACAGTCGAGGCGCAACGAGTAGCAAGGAAGAAAGCAGTTGGTTTTTTTTTACAGACCTCCTAATTTCAGATATCTTTGATTGGGTGATTAGTTGATTGGTTAAATGGTTATAAATATGGGTTTATCCCATATTTGCAAAATAATTGGACACTGTCACTCAGGTTGCAGGTGTCAGTAGTAAAAAAGTGAGAGCCGGCCTGAAACCTGAGTGTCAGCGTCCAGTCAGTTGCTCACCCCGCCGCTGCGGATGGCGGGACCTGTGAACTTCATTCTTCGTCATCGTCACCATAATGAAGAAAGGCCGCTACGGTTTTTAAGTGGTAGATCAAAAAGAACACTATCAACACAGCGATGATGATCCCACCCCATTTTTTCAGTACGTCAATATGAATGTACTGGTTGATAAAGTTGATGATATTGTTGCCGATAAAGGCATAGATCATAATGGAAACAAGGGTTCCGCTGAACACGATCAGAAAATTATTGATTGCCCTGTAGTTCAGCAAGTACCCGATGATGGCCCCTATCACCGGTCCTGTCATGAAAAAGGGGAACATGACAAACAGGAAAAGCCCGATAGAACCGTACTTTTTAATCTTAGTCTTCTGGTTCTGGGCGGTGAGTTCCGCCTGTCGGACAGCACGGTCAAAGAGTTTCGGCTGGATGATGTTTCGCATCACCAGGACCACAATGCCGTATGCAATCAAAACAATAACGACTTCAAGGAAAAAATTGTATGAAATCGTATAAAAAAGGGAAATGCCTGCAGAAAGACAGGTGACAATTCCCAAGGCCCTTCCCCCCAGAATATGGAGGATGGCGGTTGAAGACAGCACCTTGTAGAGGCCGGGGTCTGTAAAAAGAAGATAGAGAAAATAGATCCCGGTCAGGGTCGTCAGAACAAGCCCGAGCAACAGGATTTTCACCTCTATCATATTCAGGTGTTCCCTTGTAAGATATGCCAGTTTCTTCAGGCCTTTATTACACAGTAAAAACAGCCTATTAAAAAAATTCATCTTCTTATTTTACATGCATTGAAATTTTGGTACAAAAAACCTTATCCAAAAAAAACATCCTGTACATTTCAAATTAATGACCCCAGCGCAAGCGGATAGAGTATCTGGTGCCAGTTTAAAAATCCAGTCAAAAATTAAATCAATATAATTCAAGCCATTTTGGCGCCTTGACCTGGCCGATAAAAGCCGGATAACTGCTGAAGGGATACGAGCAAGGCTCTTTTACCAGGTTGGCTCGGATGGGATTTAAGTGAATATGAGGCTTTTAAAAGTATCATCACCGGCATTGCCGCGATTGATAACATGGTAAAACGCGCCGGGGTATTCGACGCGTAAATCACGGGCCATCGCCGAAAAACTTTTAGAAATTAAAACCCGAAAAAAGACGCGAGGTTTGCTATCAATAAATTTCTGTATATCTCCATTCTGATAATCTTATTTCTCTCAACCCATCAGGCCCGGGGGGCTGATCTGCCCTCCTACTGCACAGACAATCCCGGCTTAGCCGGTGAACTGGCCCGGATGGGACCGGTCATGGGGCTCGGCTCCTCTGTTTCCCATGGTCTTCTGGCCCGCTCGGCTTCCGAGATGGTGGCCGACCAGCTTTGCCTTGGCAGCAAGGGCCATGTTTTCCCGTGGTACTTTCCGGCTTCCTACCAGAAAGCGGCCAAGTATTATTACAAGCGCAGGAAACCCGGATTGGTTATCGCCCTGGATGTTACCTATCATGACATGAAAGTTCTGGAATATACCAGCGAGAAAAAAAAGGTGCTCGATACCCTGGTGCCCGCCCTGGCGCTGGATTGCGAAAGTGAATTTTATGACTGCTCCCCGAATGGAAACGAATCCTATGTCAAAGAAGAGGACTATCGACCGACAATAATTTTAGGCGATATTTTTTTTGAAAATCTAATTGATTGTTCCCAGGGAAAGCCACCCAAAGAGTACCGCACAGAAAACGCCAAACCCAGACCCAAACAGCTTTGTTTTGAGGAATACGCGCAACTCAACCACTATTTAAAGGATCTTGCCGCCAGATATCCCATTGTTCAT
>PVMS01120459.1_pt1 | contig 10801 bp, 5 predicted proteins | sample 1853461 | NCBI WGS metagenome assembly PVMS01 (sample SAMN08582032, study PRJNA380276) | Marine sediment metagenome, whole genome shotgun sequencing project. | isolation source: ocean sediment barecode stripped | collected 2017
GGTTGGCGAATTTTTTTGACAACGGCGAATATGCCGCCATCAAAACCCCGGAAGTGGCCCTTGATCCGCTTAAATTTCGCGATCAGCGCAAATATGTTGCGCTGGCAGTGTCTGCAATTGTATCTGCCATCCGCACTTCACTTGATGAAGACGGCAGGGCGACGGCAGAGACACTGCCAGCGGTGAACCAGCTGGTAAGCGATTTGGCGGCAGGCGTTAAACGGGCAAGTGCTGGTTAATTCTCAAGGATTCACAGCCTTTTGGGTATATGATAAAATACAGGCGTTGCAACGCGGCATTGGTAACAGGAACGATTGCAAAAAATGAACTGGATTACAAACTACGTAAGACCTAAATTCAATAATTTCTGGCAGAAAAAAGAGATGCCGGAAAATCTTTGGATTAAGTGTCCTGAAACCGGTGAGATGGTTTTTCACAAAGACCTGGAAGCCAATATGGGAGTTATTCCCAATTCCGGCCATCACATGCGAATAACCTCCGGTGAGAGGTTGGCGAATTTTTTTGACAACGGCGAATATGCCGCCATCAAAACCCCGGAAGTGGCCCTTGATCCGCTTAAATTTCGCGATCAGCGCAAATATGTTGACCGCCTGCGCGATGCGAAAATCAAGACCGGAATGGATGATGCGGTGCTCGCCGGGCGTGGATTGGTAGGGGGAACCGAAATGGTTGCCCTGGTGCAGGATTTCAATTTCATGGGTGGCTCGCTGGGAATGGCTGCCGGTGAGGGTATTATCACGGCAATGGAACTTGCGGCCTCGGAAAAACTGCCCTTCATCCTGTTTGCGGCCTCGGGCGGTGCGCGGATGCAGGAAGGCATTTTGTCTTTGATGCAAATGCCAAGAACCACTGTCGCGGTGGAACGGCTGAAAGAAACCGGCGTGCCCTATATTGTGGTATTGACCAATCCAACCACTGGTGGCGTTACCGCATCTTACGCGATGTTGGGCGATATTCATATCGCCGAACCCGGTGCGCTGATAGGGTTTGCCGGCCCAAGGGTTATCGAACAAACCATACGCGAAAAACTACCGGAAGGTTTTCAGCGTTCCGAATATCTTTTGGAACACGGCATGGTCGACATGGTTGTGCCGCGCCACGAATTGAAGTCGACGATTGTCAATTTGATATGCCTGTTGTTGAAAATACCACCGGTAATTCTGGCACTGCCACCGGTTGAAGAGGCCGTGGAAATAAGTGAGGAAAAACCGGTTGAGGCCGACAAGGATAAAAAACCGGCCAAGAAGAGCGACAAGACGACCTGAACAGTATTGCACATGCGGGCCGGTTATTTATTTCGATTTCATATAAAAAGACTGGCAGCGATATCGCCTTGATTTAATTCATAAAATGCCATAATCCGTCGGGCTAAATCCGTATTTTTCTTATAGCAGGTGCCATGAAAACTGATGCGCTGATCAAGCACTTGTCGCAATTCCACCCCAAGGGCTATGACCTGTCACTGGGTCGAATTGGCAAATTACTGACAAAACTGGACGAGCCGCAAACCCGGTTGCCGCCGACCTTTCATGTTGCCGGAACCAATGGCAAGGGCTCGGTTGTTGCCAATTTGCGCTCGATATTGGAAACCGCCAATTTATCCGTTCATACCCATACTTCACCGCACCTGGTAAATTTCCATGAGCGTTATCGCATTGGTCATGACAAGAATGCAAAATCCGGCCGTGGTGAAATCATCAGTGACGAATTTTTGGCCACTGCGTTGGGACGGGTGGCCGATGCCAATGATGGCGCCCGGATAACCTTGTTTGAATTGCTGGCGGCAACAATGTTTTTATTGTTCAGTGAGGAACCGGCCGATTATGCGATTATCGAAGTGGGATTGGGCGGGCGTTTTGATGCCTCAAATGTTATCACCAATCCGCTAGCCAGCATTATTACAACGATATCACTGGATCATCAGTCTTATCTGGGCAATACGGTTGGCGAAATAGCCTTTGAAAAAGCCGGTATTATCAAACCGGGATGCCCGGTGGTCATTGCCCCTCAGACAGACGAGGTGCGTGAGGTTTTGGAGAATATTGCCGCTGAGAAAAAATGCCGCTTGATGATTGCCGGACAAGACTTCGATTTTTATCAGGAAGCCGGGCGATTTATCTATCAGGACAATGACGGGCTGCTTGATTTGCCATTGCCCAAACTTTTGGGCCAACATCAACTGGCCAACAGCGCTGTCGCTATTGCTGCAACGCGTATGGCCAATTGTAATATTGACGGGCAGCATTATGAATATGCGATGGAAAACCTATATTGGCCGGGTCGGTTTGAGCGGCTGAAGCCTGGCAATATCACCAACAGTTTTAAAGTCGATAGCGAAATCTGGATTGATGGTGGCCACAATGCTGGTGCGGGTGAAGCGATTTCACACGAGTTGCGTCAACTGAACAATAAACTGCCAAAAAAGCTGATAATGATTTGCGCGATGCTGAACTCCAAGGATCCGCAACAATATTTTGCCCAATTCGCTGAACTTGACCCCGATGTTTTGACGGTGCCAATTATCAGTTCTGAACACGGTATTGAACCCGAAATTCTGGCCGCAGATGCTAAAAAAGCCGGGCTGGAAGCGCGCTCCGGCCAAAGCCTCGATGAAGCGCTGTCTCTGGCCGGTCAATTCGATGGCGAAAACCGCCTGCTGATCGCCGGTTCGCTCTATCTGGTCGGCGAAGTGCTAAAACAAAACGGCACCCCGCCAGCTTGAGCAGGATGCCGATATCATTAAATGTTTCTATTGCCGTTGATAAATCAGGCTGATTTGATCCAGTCTACCAGGGCACTTTTGGGTTTTGCACCGACCTGGATTGAAGCAGGTTCACCGTTTTTAAACATCACCAGGGTTGGAATAGAGCGGACACCATATTTGGCGGCCAAATCCGGATTGTCATCAATGTTAAGCTTGGCAACTTTAACCGTATCGGACATCTCGTTGGAAATCTCTTCCAGATGCGGTCCAATCATTTTGCACGGTCCACACCATTCTGCCCAAAAATCTACAATAACCGGAACATCGGAGTTTAGCACATCGGCATCAAAATTGCTCTGATCAACTTTCACAGTCGCCATCGGTATTCCCTTCCTGCCATTTCGGCTTGATTCACGTTGACCTGAAAGTAGGAACAGCAAGGGCATTCGTCAAGGCTCCGGAATTGTCTTATCACATCACCGTTGCTTTACCGCCTCCAGCCATCTTTCCCAGCCATTCTTCAAGATGGGTGGAAAGCAGATCATCGCTGATCTCCATCAATTGCGGACCGCTTGTCCACAACAAAGCGCATCTTACAGGTTTGCCAACAAAAATCTGCGCTACCAACTCCCGGTAAATGGCCAGTTGAACCAGATACTGGCTTGATATCTCAGTTGCCTTGGCCGGAATGAACCGGTCACTTTTATAATCAACTATGACAACACTTTTCTCCAGGATAGCGATACGGTCGATCTGTCCGCTGACCGAATGCTTCAATCCGTCCGGGTCGAGGACGCCTGCCAGACTGACTTCGGCCCTTGATTGTTCGCAGAACAGGGTTTCAAAGCGGGGGTCTTCCAGAACCGCGATAACTTCACCCGCAACTTCATCAAGCTGCCCGGGGCTCCAGTCGGGAAAGGATTTTTGCAGGTAATTATCTGCCCGCTGGCGGCGGCCTGTGGCTTCAACAGAGGGCAGAAACTGCAGCAAATGGTGGGTTGCGTTGCCTCTTTCGATTGCGAAATTACTGATAACCGGAGTGCTCTCACCAGCGCTGAAAATCGGGGCTGCCGGTCTTGCCTCGATATTGAGTGCGGCGGCAGATGGAAATAGCGGCGGAATGATGCTGGGTTCGATATTTTTCGTCTTACTGACCCAATCAGGCAAGGTATTCAAATCCGGCTTGGCTTCCGGCTCTGCTGGTGAAAACTTGTGCGCCTTGCGCAATTGATGGGGCATGGTCCAGCGCCAGGCGGATATTTCACCATTGGTGACAATCTCCTCGCTGTCCTCGATCAGGGCGTCTTTAACCATCGAGTGCCAGGTCTCTTTGGTGCCGGAATTGCGGTTGGCATAGCCACACAGAACCAGATTATCCTCGGCCCGGGTCATGCCGACATACAACAGACGGCGATATTCCTCCTCGGCCTTTTCTTGAAACCGGGCCTCGATTTTATCAGTGCATTCGCTGCCTTCATCCTTTGATGGTTGCCACAAAAAGGCTGGATAGGGGGTGTCACAGTCGATTCTCATGACCGAAGGACGGTGGCGCGAAGAATATGCAGCGCTTCCCGGATCGACCAGAAACACAATCGGTGCCTCCAGCCCTTTGGCCGAATGCACGGTCATTACGCGGATCTCATCTTTTTGCAGATCGATTTCCCGCTTGATATCGGGGGCGGCGATTTCCAGGTTGTGGATAAATTCCTGCAAACCATTGCCGCCACTGGTCATGTGATTTAGCGCCTCGAGCATAAACGCATCCAACACGTCATCGACTTCGCTGCCGAGGCGGGACCTGAATTTCTTGCGTCCGCCATCAGCCGATAGGATCTGGCTATAAAACTCAAACGGCAGCGTTGTCGCTGCAATCGATTCCAAACTGGAAAAGGTCGCCACTGCGCTGGTCAAGCGATTGGAATTGATCTCCTCTGATTGAATACGCAGATTTTGCCACAGTGTGTTCTTGCCCCGGTCGACAGCAATAGCAAATAATTCCTCCTCGCTGAAATCAAATAACGGGCTTTTTAAAACTTCGGCCAGTGCTAGATCATCTTCGGGAAACAACGCCCATTTGCCCAGCGACAGCAAATCTTCGACGGCAATATGGGCAGTAAGATTAAGCCGGTCGGCGCCTGCGATAATGAGGCCCGCCTGTTTTAACTCTCTGGTAATGGCACTGGCAAACCGGTCGCGGTTTCGCACCAGGATCAGAATATCACCATAAGTGATTTTGCGGCCTTTGCCGGGCAAAATCTTACCTTCGTCAATCCAGTCTTTGAGGGTGGCAGCAATGCGCTTGGCCAGTTGCAGGGTTGGGTGATCTTCGCTGATATGGTCAACCGGCAACAGCCAGTCTTCCTGCTTGTCGGGTTTTTGGTGTTCGATCAATGGCCAGATCAATACTTCGCCGGGATCGGATTGGCGAACCGGTTCATGTCCTATGTCTTCGCTTCCAAGACCGCGGGCATTGGCAGGCTTTGAAAACACTTTATCGACGGCACTTAGAACGTCGCGCGTCGAGCGAAATGATATCGGCAGATTGACACTTTCAAAATGCAATTTGGCACCAAACGCCTTTTTGCCCAACGCCTCTTTCTGCACTGCAAACATTTCAGGTACAGCGCCCTGAAAAGAATAGATTGATTGCTTCTGGTCGCCGACTGCAAATACGGTTCTGCCGGTTTTTGATGTGGATTGACCGGCAAAAAATTCCTCGACTATCGCGTTGATGATCTGCCACTGAACCGGGCTGGTATCCTGGGCCTCATCAACCAGTACGTGGTCAATGCCCTGATCCAGTTTATATTGTACCCATTGGCGCACATCGCTTCTTGCCAACAGATCGGCGGCGCGATTGACCAGATCATCATAATCAAGAATGCCACGGGCTCTCTTGCGGTGGCCATAGGATTGCAATACCGCATCGGCCAGCGTGAACAGTCCCAAAGAACCATTCAGCATTTTCCAGTTGCGGTGATGGTCGCAGGCAATTTTAATCGCCTGCAATTCTTCTTCAAACAGATCCTTAATGTCCGGTAATTCGTCATACAAAGCCTTGACGCCTGGAACTTTCTTGCGAAAAGCACCGGTTCCGGTCTGGTAGAATTTTAGACGGATAGTGAATTTTAGTTGCGCTGTCGCGGCGCTCTCATATTCATCAACCAGATTAGAGATGCGCTGGCATTCTTTGAAATCAAGCTGCGCTGCGCTCCTGCCCAACTGGCGAAGCTTACCGTCATCAATCGGTAATTGTGACAGCAGTCGGTGGGCGAGCTTAGTTTCTGGCTCACTAACTTCTACATCAAGAAATCTGCCCAGATCGGCAACCGCCTTGTCGATATCAATTTCATGGTAATTCACCCAGTTCAGAAAATTCTGGCGATCATGAATTATCTCTTCCAGCCCTTTTTCTATTCCCTGATCGCTGCCAAAGCGCATCGCTGTTGCCAGTGCCCGGGCCAGTTCCGGCTCATCATGGGTTGCGGCCATCACCGACTGGCGGGATTTATCGAGCAGATCAATATGTTCATAATCGCTCATGACTTCAAAATGGCCGGAAGTATTGGCCTCCAGGGTGAACTGGTGCAGCAACGCTTCACAAAATGCATGGATGGTCTGGATTTTAAGACCGCCGGGTGATTCCAGCGCCCGGGTGAACAACAATCGGGCGGTTTTCAACATGGTGGGCGATGGGTTGCGCTCGCCACATTTTTGCAATTCTCGCCCTAATTCATTATCATCGTGCGCACTCCACTGGCTCAACTGGGAAAATACCCGGTTCGACATTTCCGCCGCTGCCGCCTTGGTGAATGTCAGGCACAGGATTTTTGATGGGGCAACGCCGTTTAACAGCAGTCTGGTGACCCTCTGGGCCAGCACAAAGGTTTTTCCCGATCCCGCATTGGCCGAGACCCAGGCGGAACTGAGCGGATTGGAGGCGCGATGCTGATTGGCAACGGTGATACCAAGAACATCTGTGCTGGCTGCAATGTTGTCATCACGTTTGGCATCACTGTTATCACTGGCGAAGAGGTCTGGTCGATCAACCATAATCACCTCCGTCTCCGGCTTCATCACTGCCCCATGACCATTCGCGCACGCGGGCCAGATGGTCATAATCTGCGGTAAAGTTTTCTGCCAGCTCGATTGCAAAGCGCGACAGGTAACCCTGATCCGGGTTTTTGTATTTATTTATATGTTGTTCCAGTTCCCTGATCTTGGCGGATGAAAGTTCGGCAGCGCTGATAATTTCGTTATTTACCGCCTGTTGTTTGAATTCACCGCGCGCGCGCAGCCGCACATATTCCAGTTTGGAGGGCGTTTTTTTGCCGAGATCAACAAAACCACCGGCCATCGCCATACCCCCTTCCAGCGCCAGTTGAGGGGCAAGGGTTCGGGCCATGGCGGGTGTTGGTTTGAGGCCGGATTTATAATCCAGAATTTCGATGCTGTCGTCATTCATGACATCGATGCGGTCGGCACGTCCGCGCAATTCAAAGCCTGTATCGGCGATGATAATCGCGCCGTCGATTTCGCAATGGCTTTGTTTTATATGTGGCTGTCGTTTTTGTTCAAACCTTATGTAGTCCTGCGCCATCTCGCCAAACCGCGGCATCCACATGGCGCTCAGATGTGCTGGCACGCGGTATTGTTGCAGTTTATCGCGGATGATGACAAGAAATTCACCGCTGGCATCTGTGCCAAAGGGGTCAATGCGCGCCTCGACAAATTCGGCTACCGCATCGTGCAAAATCGTGCCCCGCAATGCCGGTTCGGACCCGGTACCGATGGCGCCAAGCGGCTTAAGTTGCAAAATGTGTTTGGCATATATCGCATAGGGGTCCCTGATCCAAGTTTCGATTTCGGTGACCGAAAGCCTGGTTGGGCGATGGATCACCGCTGGTTTCGGGCACGGCCGTTCAATGCGCCTGGAACTGACGGGGGGTTGATCTAGCAATGTTGCCAATTGTAGGAAATAGGCACCGCGGCCGGCTATTTCTTCGGTCAATTCGGTGCCGAAAATAGCGGTTAGACGCTGCAACCATCGCGAGGGTACCGTTGGCGCGTTGTCGACCCGGCCTGAGCGGGTAAGATAGACTTGGGGGAGGCCTAATAATTGTTCGAAATCATGGGCCGATAATCCGGTGCGCCGTTCGGGCGTTGCCAGTTCCATCGCCAGTTTCATCGGCCGGTTTAAAAATGGTCCATTGTCGTGCTGGGTTGGCCATGTACCCTCATTCAATCCACCCAGAATAACACAGTCAAGCGGCTGCAAGCGGGCTTCCAACGGACCTAGTATAGAAATTCTTGGATGGGTATTGGCATTGGTGCGGATGATTTTTCCGGCTATCAGCGCATCAAATACCGACAGCAATTCATCGGGTCGGCAAGTGAAATTCCCGGCAAACTCGCTGCTGCCGGAATTGGTAATCTCTTCAAACAACCGATTTATTTCTATCCCGGCTTCACTGCCGAAAAGATCAGAGCCATCATCGGTGCTGGTTAAATTGATTGCGGTTTTCAGAAGATTTTCAAACAGCCCGGCTATTTTTACCGGTTCCTTGCTTGTTGCTACCTCAATCAGCGGCGTCAGGGCGTCGTCCAGGCGCTGGCAAAACAATTCCAGGTGTGTCCCATCGTCCGCGCTCATTTTGGCTATCATCGGCGCTGCGTGCCGGTTTGCAGCCAGTTTTTCGCGGCTGTTGATAATTGCCTGGTGAAACTTTCCCGCAGATGGAATTTCCAACACATCGCGCAACAGGCATATCTCAAAATGGCGTCCGCTCAGGGTTGCTGCCTCTTTGTCGTTATCCCACTGGAGTAAAGGGTGCTTGACAAAAGTGGCAAGTGTCAGGGCGTCGGGTTTGCGGGTCGCGACCGAAATCAACAATCGTATGAAAATCGCAGCAGCGGTATTTTTAAGTGCAATTCCGGCTGAATCATCAATGTTCAATCCGAACCGCTTCAATTCAGCTGCCACCCGCCGTGCCAGGTTTCTGTCCGGTGTAACGAGAGCCGCGTAAACATCCGGCGTTTCGATCTGCTGGCGCAATACCAGGGCAATTGCCAGCGCTTCCTGGCGCTCGGCCGGTGCTTCAATGATGGTGATACCGTTGGTTGCGCCCGCCCTCTGATCCGGGCTGAATTTCTTGACAAGTGCGCGCCACTCTCCGGTCTGGGCACTGGGTAACAGGGCGATGCTGGCAAGTTCAGAGCGGGTATTTAATTCAATTGACGGTTTGCCCAATATCTCTACTTCTTCGCGGGATATGCCAATGGTTTTTAAAAGTTTCGCCAGTCCGTATTGGGGGTGGTCTTCGCAGCCTGATGGGTTCAATGCAGATTTTTGAATGCCGCTAAATGTAGGATCAGGGGAATACCTGCCTGAAACCTCGGCCCAGGCGTCACTGCTCATCGATGTATCAAGCCCCGGCAAAATGACCGCTCCGTGCTCCAACTGGCTGATCGATTTCAAAAATCTGGCGGTTGCCGGAATTGAGCCGGTCGAACCGGCGGCAATGACGCGTTCGCCATTGGATATATTGCTCAATTGTGCGGAACGGATATCCAACAACAGACGCCGGTGAGTGGCCGGGTCGCAGGCGTTCATTTGGGCAAGTTGCTCGGGCCAACTCTGCATCGCAATTTGCAGAAATTCCAGGGTCAGTTGCCACCAATTGGCATAGGCATCCTTGTTGGGCACCAGTAATTTCAAACTTTCCCATGAAATTTCTTCCGTCTCCATCTGATCAATAAGGTCGCCGATTTCTCTCGCGAGCCACAGGGATTCGGCAGATGAAGACGGGATGATAATGTCTTCATCCTCAAACAATTCGCGGGTTTGGGCGCCAATCATCTCGACCCAGCGTTTGACCAGCCGGGCAAGCATTATTTGTCGGGTCAACGGGCTCACCAGGCGAGGGGGATCGCTCTTTTGATCTCGAGCAAGGAATGGGTCCATGTCGCCCTGATCGCCATCGCCCAATGTTCTGAGCCTTGGCAGAAAAGTTGCCTTGGAACCCAGAAGTACGGAGAACTCACCACGCAACGAGCGCACTGCCCTTCGGGTCGGCAGATATATGGTGGTGCGCGCCAAATGGAATGGGTCTTCAACCTGACTGGCATCGGGATAACCATCCAGAACAAAGCGTGCCAGGCGAGGCAGAAATGGCGTGCCAGCGGCAATGGAAAATACATTTTTGGCAAGCAACACTGGCGACATAATCTTAGTCTACAGGTCCATGAACTTATTACAAATATAACATTGCCTGAATATCTGTTTAATCCGCAGGTTAATTTTTAATGCCTGGACGGTTTTGTGCCTGGACGGTTTTGTGCAATGGCATTCTCGGCCAGTTTGATCGCTTCAGGTGTTCCCACATGAAGCCAGGTGCCGTCCAGTTGCAGGCCATAAAGCCGGTGTTTTTCCATTGCACGATCAAACAACAAATTGGATGAAAATGGGCCGGTCGGTATATCGCGAAAAATGCGGGGATGGACGATATAGTCACCGGCGAATGCAAACGGAGCGGAATTGGCATCGCCGCGCCTGGTCAATAGTTTCTGTTTGTCCTGAAAAAAATCACCGGCACCCTCAAAGCCGACCGCATGATTTATATCGGACAAGCCAAGAAGCAGGTCCATATCGTTAGCGTTCCAGCATTCAAACAGTTTTTTGAGATTGGAATTATTCCCCCCGGTCCAGAAGGTATCGCAATTCATCACCAAAAACGGTTCGCTACCAAAATTATCAAGGGCTTTGGCGATACCACCGCCGGAATCCAGCAAAATCTGGCGTTCATTTGAGATGATAATTTGTGGCGTTTTGCAATCACGCAGATGCATTTCAAGCTGATCGGCCTTGTAGTGAACATTGATGACAGCGGTTTTTATTCCCGCATCCCTAGCCGCATCGAGCTTGTGGTCGATCAGGGCTTTGTCATTCACTTTAATCAACGGTTTGGGTCTGTCGTTGGTCAGCGGGCGCATGCGGGTGCCAAGGCCGGCTGCCAATATCATTGCTTTGTCGATCATAGGCCAAACACCCCGGTTGATAGAGATATTTTCAACTAC
>PVMS01152154.1_pt1 | contig 10799 bp, 11 predicted proteins | sample 1853461 | NCBI WGS metagenome assembly PVMS01 (sample SAMN08582032, study PRJNA380276) | Marine sediment metagenome, whole genome shotgun sequencing project. | isolation source: ocean sediment barecode stripped | collected 2017
ATGGTCACGGCGGATCCGCTGGGCATGTAACGGGTCTCGGGATCCTGTCCGAGATTGCCGACAACGATAACTTTGTTTACTCCACGGGCCATAGCTCAATCCCTGTTATTTGTAGTTCTAGTTTCTCGAGGGGGTGCCTATTGTAGGCCCTGCCTCGCCAAATGCCAGCCCGATATCCCGCCTTTTCAGCGCTTTTCGCCCTGCTCCCGCTCAGGCCCCGAGAACTGGTGGAGCAGCAGCCAGCCGAGGGCTAATACCGCGCAGGCTATGAATACCTGGGACGGCTGACCGCCTGCCAGAAACCTGCCACCGACCAGGCCGCCTGCGAACGCGCCGAGGAATTGAGAGCTCGAGAATACGCCCAGCGAGGCGCCCCGCAGTTCACCGTCCGCCAGGATCGACAGCCGTGCCGGCAGTCCAGCCTCCAGAAAGTTGAAGCCGGCGAAAAATATGGCGATGCCGATGAACACCGGCGTTACGGCAACGCCGGCAAATGCCAGCATCAGAAGCCCGGTAAGCACCAGGCCGATGGACAGTCCGATCGTTCCCCGCTTGCCGCGCCGGTCGTCGGCAAGAATCAATGGAATAGTCCCTGCCAATGACAGGACAATCGCAGCGATATAGATTTTCCAATGGTCGGTGAGCGCGAGGTCGAGTTGATTGCGTAGCAAAAACGGCAATGCGACAAAGCTCGCCGTCAGAAGCGCGTGCAACAGGAATACGTAAAAATCGAGGCGCAGCAGATCCGGGCGGAGAGCGGCAGACAGCGGCATACTGGACTTTGCCTTTGGCCGTTCAATGTGCCTCGGCACAAACATGAGCAATGCCGCAGCGACTGCAGCGCACATCGCAGCAAGCCAGAACAGCGAGCGTACGCCACTTTGTCCGGCAATCACCGGGCCGATAACCAGCGCCAGCAGGAAGGACAGGCCGATGCCGATGCCGAATACCGCCATACTGCGCGTTCGGATCTCCTCGCGGGTGGCGTCGGCTAACAGCGCCGTCAGCGTCGCCGAAATTGCGCCTGCACCCTGCAGTAAACGCCCGGCGATGACGCCGGATATCGTGTCGCTCATTGCGGCGAGAATGCTGCCAGCCGCGAAAATCGCCAAGCCGAACAGTATGACCGGCAAGCGGCCGATTCGGTCTGACAGCAGACCGAAGGGTATCTGCAGCGATGCCTGGGTAAGCCCGTAAGCGCCGACCGCGAGGCCGATCAGGAGCGGTGTCGCGCCATCCAGGTTGGCCGCGTAAATGGCCAAAACGGGCAACAGCGCGAACAAGCCGAACAGGCGACACATCGCAATCAGCGCGATAACACCAACGGCTCGCCGCTCGATTGGCAGCATCGAGTGAAGAATCCCGTTTTGCTTATTGTCTGTGTGCATTTCGGCGTCACGTGCCTTTGCGCCGGAGTAGCGCGGCGGCGTATATTAGCAGGTTGTTCGGCGTTCACTGCAGGCCCTTCATGAAATTCATCGATATACGCGGCGCGAGAACGCATAACCTGCGGAACATCGATCTCAAGCTGCCTCGAGACAAGCTGATTGTCTTCACCGGCCTGTCGGGATCGGGCAAGTCCTCGCTCGCGTTCGACACCATCTACGCCGAAGGACAACGGCGTTATGTCGAGTCTTTATCGGCATACGCCAGACAGTTTCTCTCGATGATGGAAAAACCGGATGTCGATCATATCGACGGCCTGTCTCCGGCCATTTCGATCGAGCAGAAATCGACCTCGCACAACCCGCGCTCGACCGTCGGCACGGTCACGGAAATTTACGATTACCTTCGACTGCTGTTCGCACGCGCCGGTACGCCAAGATGCCCGGACCACGGCGTGACTCTCGAAGCGCAGACGGTCAGCCAGATGGTCGATCAGGTAATGTCACTGCCGGAGGGCTCGCGCCTGATGTTGCTTGCACCCGTGGTCGCAAACAGAAAGGGCGAGCATGTGCAGCTGATGCAGGACCTGCAGGCCCAGGGATTCATTCGGGCGCGCATCGACGGCGAGGTATATGAGCTGGACGATCCGCCGAGCCTCGACCTGCGCCGCAAGCACAGCATCGATGCCGTTGTGGACAGGTTCAAGGTCAAAGCCGACCTGCAACTCCGGCTTGCCGAATCATTCGAGACGGCGCTGCGGCTGGCCGACGGCGTCGCGAACATCGCCTGGATGGAGGAAAAGGACAAAGAGGAAGTGGTTTTCTCGGACCGCTTTGCCTGCAACATTTGCGGATACAGCCTGACCGAACTCGAGCCACGCCTGTTCTCTTTTAATAATCCGAGCGGCGCATGCCCCGGCTGCGACGGCCTGGGTGTCAAACAATTTTTCGATCCCGACCGCGTCGTGGTGAATTCCGAACTCTCGCTCGCGGGCGGCGCCATCCGCGGCTGGGACCGCAAGACCACCTATTATTTTCAGATGATCCAGAGCCTCGCGGCGCATTTCAATTTCGACATCGAGATGCCGTTTTATGAGTTGCCCGAGAATATTCGTCAAGTCGTGCTTTTCGGCAGCGGCAAGGAAAAAGTCGAGTTTCACTATGCCAACTCACGCGGCATGCAAATCAAGCAACACCATCGCTTCGAAGGTGTCATTCCAAATCTCGATCGGCGTTATCGGGAAACCGAGTCCGGCGCCGTTCGCGAAGAGCTAGCACGATTCCTGAACAGCCGGCCCTGCCCCGAATGCGAAGGCACCCGACTGAATCGTTCGGCGCGCAACGTATTCATTGCCGATCTCGCACTCCCCGAGATCAGCGATTTATCAGTCGGTCACGCCAGGGCATTCTTTAAAGAGATGAAGCTCGATGGCTGGCGCGCAACGATCGCAGACAAGATCGTGAAGGAAATCGGCGAGCGGCTCAGGTTTCTCAGTGACGTGGGCCTGGACTATCTGTCTTTGAATCGAAGCGCCGAGACCTTATCGGGCGGCGAAGCACAGCGCATTAGGCTTGCCAGCCAGATCGGCTCGGGTCTTGTCGGCGTCATGTACATCCTCGACGAACCCTCAATCGGTCTGCACCAGCGCGACAACAAGCGCTTGTTGGCTACGCTGCTGCATCTTCGCGACATCGGCAATACGGTGATCGTGGTCGAGCATGACGAGGAAGCCATCATGGCAGCCGATCACGTCGTCGACTTGGGCCCCGGCGCCGGCGTGCACGGCGGGCAGATCGTCGCGCAAGGAAAGCCCACAGAGATTCAGGACAACGCGCAATCCCTGACGGGACAATATCTGTCGGGTCGGCGCAGTATTGCCGTACCGGACAAGCGCACCAAGTTGAACAAGAAACGGCAATTGTCGATTCAAGGCGCGCGCGGCAACAACCTGAAGTCCGTCGACGTGGATATACCGACGGGACTCATGACCTGCGTAACTGGCGTGTCAGGCTCCGGCAAGTCGACGCTCGTCAACGACACCTTGTATAAGGCAGTCGCGGAACAGCTGAATCGGGCAAGCCGGAATCCGGCGCCACATGACGCAATTAGCGGGCTCGAATTCATCGATCGCGTGATCGATATCAGTCAGAGCCCGATCGGCCGGACGCCGCGTTCGAACCCGGCAACCTACAGCGGCCTTTTTACACCAATTCGAGAATTGTTCGCCGGCACTCAGGAGGCCCGCTCCCGCGGCTACATGCCCGGACGTTTCAGCTTCAACGTCAAAGGCGGCCGATGCGAAGCCTGTCAGGGTGACGGCGTCATCAAGGTCGAAATGCACTTTCTGCCGGACATTTACGTGCCCTGCGACGTCTGCCGCAGCAAGCGCTACAACCGGGAGACACTGGAGATCCGATACAAGGGACGCAATATTCACGAAGTGCTGGACATGACCGTCGAGGACGCGTCGGAGTTTTTCCGCAACGTGCCGGTCGTCGCCAAGAAACTGCAAACGCTGATGGATGTCGGCCTGTCCTATATCAGGCTGGGTCAGAACGCGACGACCTTGTCTGGCGGCGAGGCGCAGCGCGTCAAGCTCGCCAAGGAGTTATCCAAACGGGACACCGGCAGCACGCTCTATATTCTCGACGAACCGACGACGGGTCTGCACTTTCACGATATCGAGCAATTGCTGTCGGTTCTGCATCGCCTTCGCGACAAGGGAAACACCGTCGTCGTCATCGAACACAATCTCGATGTCATCAAGACTGCTGACTGGATCATCGATCTCGGCCCGGAGGGTGGCGATGGCGGCGGCGAGGTTATTGCACTCGGAACGCCCGAAGCCGTTGCGGCGAACGAGGCATCGTTTACCGGTCAATATCTCAAGAGGATGCTCGCAAGCGATCCACGTGAGCATCAAAGGCCCGGGCAAACCGCCTAGGCGCGTCGCTATCCATTCGCAGGTAGAGAGACGGCTCGGTCAGCTCCAGCTCCATGAGCAAGAAGCGGCCGTCAGGGCCGCGAAGAAAATCGCAGCGTGCATTAACGGGCATCGGCTCAAAACTCAGATCAAAATCGATCGACCAGCCGTCGGAATCGTCCATCGTCAGGAATGCGCATCTTTTCTTGGCCACACTGATCTCTTGATTCCGGGGAATTGCGTCATTGGTCAATAGGGGTTGAATCATTTCAGGAAACAGGCCTGGCTGGCACAGAAATACATGTCCTTCAGGCTCGTTGATCAGCTGCAGCCGAACCGCTGCCGCCACTGATTTCATAAAGCATTGCTACGCGCTTGCGCGGCTCGATTCCCGCCTCGGCTTCCTCGCGCAAAAGCTCACGAAGGTCATCGCTGTTGTGTTGCTCGTCGAGTTGAATGAAACCGTATCGCTCGTAAAACGGCGCATTCCAGGGTAAGTGCCGAAAGGTAATCAGTGTCATGCCAGGATAGCCATTACCTCTGGCCCATGTGGTTACGGCGTGCAATAGCCGGCTACCGATGCCCTGCCTGGTGTGCTCAGGATGGACATCCATTTCCTCGAGATGTGCGAGCCCGCCGACATTCCCCACCATTGCGAAACCGACCAGCGTTCGATCACCATCTAATGCCGCCCACAGGCGCCCTTCACGTTGTGCGCCGACAAGCGTCTTAATGTCGGTTACCCGGTAGCGAAGTTCGATCGGCAGGTCGGATTCCGAAAACATCGCGGCAGCCGCCTGCTCGATGCCGGGAATCTCCCGAATATGGGACTCTTTCGCGAGCTCGATGGTGTAATTCTGTTTCATGCCTTTTACGCCGCGATGAATCCGTTCGCTTTCATTTGCCGATCATGCAGGCCTCCGAGAAATACCAGCGCCAGGATCGCGCCGATCATGGCGTATGCCATGTCGGACTGCGTGTCCCACACATAGCCCTGTGTTCCCAGGAACGCGTCGGCCGCCTCATCCGAGACCAGCGCCACCATCCATTCGATCAATTCGTAGAACGCGCTGAATCCCAGGCAGAAGCACACGATGAAGAAATTGCGCCAACTCGCACGGTTGAACACGTGATGGCGCACGACGATTTCGCGCGCGATCATCGCCGGCACGAAACCCTGCACGAAATGTCCCACTTTGTCATAGTTGTTTCTCGTGAGGTCGAATTCGTCTTTCAGCCAGTCAAATAACGGCACCTCCGCGTAGGTGTAGTGACCGCCGACCATCAGGATGATGCAGTGAAACAGGATCAGTATGTACACCAAACGGGTCAGTGGAAATGTGTTTCGCGTGTACCAGAGAATGGCGCCACCCAGCACGGCAGGAAACACTTCAAGAAACCAGGTTGGATAGTCTTTTGGGCCGATGCCCGACCAGAGCAATACGGCAAGGAAAACGCTTATCCAGATAGCCTGGTTAATTCGATCAGCTTGTTTCATTTGAACCAGAACTCGATCTCCGAAGTATCCACTGCGAATCTCGCAGCATGTTCTTCATTGGCGTCCAGGTAATACCAGTCACCGACGCCGTAGCTTTTCTCCTCGCCACCGCAGCTTAGAATCAACTCCCCCCGCGTGATGAGGCCGCAGTTACGGGTGGGGTGAACGTGTGGCTCGATCTCGGTTCCTGCCGGATAGGAGGCAAACAGGACGTCACAGCCGCTGGCTGCAAGCCGATAGGCATCGAAGGGGCCTTCGAACTCCGGCAGTTGACGAATGAGGTCGGGAAAATGATCTGTGCTCATGGCTAACTCTTTGCTCAGTAATGCGGCGGGCGTTCGTCGCCGGATGGATCGGCGCGCTCCCCGAGGGATTTGAGTCGGTCAATAAGGCTTTGGCACAGCGATTCCAGGCGGCTGATCTGGGCCTGCTGATTCGTAAGGGCGTCGTTGAGCTCGGATAAAAGCTGCTCCTGGTGCGCCATCTTCGTTTCTATATCGATCAGTCGATTTTCGTCCATTGCCGGCATCCCAAAGCACTTTGGCGACAGTACGACCATCGAGCAGATTGTTCAATCCAGATCCTGGTTTTCGTTCGCGACGTGTATCCTTGTCTGACATGTCTCTACTCCGATTTGAAGAAGTGTCGCTCGAGTTTGGCGAGCAGAAGATTCTCACTCAGGCAGAACTCGCGATCGAACCCGGTGAGCGCGTCTGCCTCATCGGGCGGAATGGCGCCGGTAAGTCCACCACACTGAAATTGATAATCGGCGAGATCGAACCCGATTCTGGCGAAGTAATCGCAAAGTCGGGACTGGTCGTCAGCCAGCTCGCCCAGTCGCTGCCTGAGGCAGTGGATATGCAGGTCCGCGACGTCGTCAGGTCGGGTCTTGCCGGCATTCAGTTACTGTTGGAGCAGTATCGTGCACGCTCGCAGGAGAAGCTCGATAAACAAGGACTGACAGAGTTGCAGGATCTTCACCAACTCATCGATGGCCACGGCGGCTGGAACATCGAACAGCGAGTCGAGACAACGATGACCGAGCTCGGCCTGCCTGCGGACAAAAAAATGAACGAGCTGTCCGGAGGCTGGCGACGCCGTGTGGCACTGGCAAAAGCACTCGTGCAAAAGCCCGATCTGTTGCTGCTGGACGAGCCGACCAACCATCTGGATATCGTCACCATCAAGTGGCTCGAGAACACGGTGTATGCCTACCCGGGATCCGTCATTTTCATCACGCATGACCGTGCCTTCCTCAAGAAACTGGCGACCCGCATCGTCGAGATCGACCGAGGCAGGCTGTCGAGCTGGCCGGGAGACTTCGAGAAGTATTTGATTAAAAAGGAGAAAATGCACGAAGACGAGGCACGGCAACACGCCAAATTCGACAAGAAACTGGAGCAGGAGGAGATCTGGATCCGCCAGGGACTGAAGGCGCGCCGCACTCGTAACGAGGGACGCGCCAGGGCGCTCGTCAAGATGCGCGATGAACGATCCCAACGCATCTCCAGAGACAAGAGTGCCCGAATGTATATCGAGGAAGCGGAACAGTCCGGCCGCAAAGTCATTCGCGCGCGCAAAGTCAACTACCGTTACGAACAAGAACCATTGATAGAAAACTTTTCCATCAAGATCATGCGCGGCGACCGCATCGGCTTGCTCGGCAACAATGGCGTCGGCAAGACGACATTGTTGCGACTGTTGCTTGGAGAACTCGAACCACAATCGGGCGTCATCAAGCACGGTACAAATCTCGAGATCGGTTATTTCGATCAACTGCGTCAGACGCTCGATCTCGAAAAGTCCGTTGCCGAGAACGTCGGCGGCGGGCGAACCCATATCAGACTGAACGGCAAGGACCGTCACGTCATTGGTTACCTGAAAGGATTCCTGTTTAGCCCGAAGCGCTCCATGACCCCCGTCAAGTCATTGTCCGGCGGAGAAAGGAATCGCATCATTCTCGCCAAGCTGTTTACACAGCCCGCAAACCTTCTCGTACTGGACGAACCGACCAATGACCTCGACATGGAAACACTCGAGGTACTCGAGCAGAAACTGACCGATTTCAAAGGCACGCTGATTATCGTCAGTCACGACAGGCAATTTCTCGACAACGTCGTTACCAGTACCCTGGTGTTCGAGTCCGACGGCACAGTTCAGGAGTATGTCGGCGGCTACAGCGACTGGGTTCGCCAGGGCAAGAACCTCGCCGAGGTCGATAATCCGAACATCAAAAAAGCGAAAAACCAGGACCGCCGAAGATCATCCGCCGGACAAAAGGCGAAAAAACTCGGTTACATGGAACAGCGCGAGCTGGCGCAGCTCCCAGCCGACATCGAGCAACTCGAAGAGCAAGTCTCGGAACTGGAAGATCAGATATCAGCCGCGGACTTCTACAACCAGGATCACGCCCAGGTTCAGAATGTCCTCAAGCAGCTCACTGAAAAACAACAAACGCTGGATCAGGCGATCGACCGCTGGGCAGAACTGGAACAGCGACAACTGGAGATGGCCGGACCTAATAGCTAGTTGTCCGGAGACAAGCTCCAGCTTATCGACTTCAGTTTGGCTCTCATCGGCTTGCTACCGATGATTAGCACCGCAATGAGTACCAGCGCCATCAGACCAAACGCCAGCATGATTGCTGTCCGGGTCGTACCTGTTATCAGGACAGACTGGCTGCTGATCAAAGGCCCGAGTCCGGATCCGACGGCACCCGCCAGCAACATGTAAGCCACATTCCTGTGGTCCGGCGAACTTACGAAACCAAGGGCGAACGCCATATACGAATTGAATGTGGCGGAGACAGACAGTCCGAACAGATATCCCATTGCCGTAGCTAGCTGCAGACTCTCAGTGGTGAGCATCACCAAAGTTGCAATCACACCTGTCGAAATCATCATGGCAATAAAGTAGTGAATTCGGACCCTGGATACGACATACGTTCCGACCAGGGAGCCAACAAAAGCCGCTCGGAACACATTAGACATGACATCGCCGGCCTGAGCGGGCGAGGCAGCAAATTCCTGCACCAGGTATTGCGGTGCCCAGACGATGACAGTCAGTTTTGCCGCCATAAAAATCATGACAGCGACGCCGACCAATAAGATCCCGGCATTCCACTCCGTCGTTTTATTGTTTCCTTGTTCCGCTTGCCCGGCGATTCTCAGCCGCGTGAATGCTGCAAGTACGAGTGCCATTAACGCGAACAATGCTGGCGGCGCATAAGCAAATTGCCATGCGAAATCCTTGGTTATCAAATGCGCTGTAACCGCAGTAAAAAATATGCCGCCGCCGTTAAATGCAGCATCCTGCGCAACCAGCGCGCTCTGTCGTTGCTTGTCATGCCAGGTCTGGCTGATCAGCGTCACCGAGCCGCATACAACGAGACTGCAGCAAAAGCCGATAACGGCTAGTGCCGTTGAAAGCGTAACAATCCCGGGCGCCAGAAAGATTGCGGATACCGCAATCGCAACAACGCCGTAGCCGATGACAATGATGGTTTTGACGCTGACTTGATCAAATATGTAGAAAGCGACGACGTAGCCTACAAATATCCCTCCCGTGAAAAACGAAAACAGCGACCCGATAACACCGGCTTTTGTCGAAAATGCATTCGCGATCGGCCCGACCAGCAACCCATAAGGAGCCAAAAAGCCTGCGATTACGAATGCAGACAGCATGCAGACGGTAAACAGACGGACGTTATTGGTTGACATTCGGTTCAATCCCGACGTGATAGCAGCCGCACAGGCCCAGCGCACTCAAGTGCCGGGCCGATCTGGAATGGCGTCAGATGGATTAACGCTCAGACGAGCTGCAGGATGATCGCTACCTGACAGGCGAATCCCGCAACGAAGGCCAAAGTCCTGACCCAGGGTATAGCGAAAGCATACGCAATAACGTGTACCAGACGAGCCCAGAAATACACGCTACAGGCGAGCACAGTCGTCTCGTTGCTAACGCCTGCCGCATGAGCAACCAGTACCAGCGTCGCAAATACGACGAGGTTCTCGACCGCGTTGTAGTGCGCGCACTTAAGATTCTCCGCCCACCCCGCTAGCGGTTTGGGATCCGCGGGATATCCAACCGCATCCACCAAGCCGCGCACGACCATCGTATTCAGGATGTACGGAACCCACAGCACTGCAGTCAGTGCAGTTACCCATACAAGACTCATTAGTTCGCTTGTCATTATTTTCTCCCCATTTTCGCAGTCCCAATCAAAGGACCGTCATTCATATTGTTCCAATTATAGGACACGTGACAACCACACTCGGCGGCCAGCGTAACAACTTGTTATGTGGCCATGTCACGATGCTGCGGGCGCCAACGCGAGGACCACGGAGGTCATCACCATGAGATATTCGAAAATAGACAAATTATCCTCCGACGCTTTCAGCAAGCAATCGAGTCTCATAATCTTCGATGTATTTGTCGATGGGCCACGCTGTACCAGTAATGACCAGCTCCCCGGTCGACCGATTTACGAATATCGGTGCGTTTCCGGCAATCGCATCCTTAATGTCTCCGCTTCGCAAATGTGCTGCAGAATCATAATAAAAGATCCAGCCCCACTCTTTTTCAATCGTATCTTCGTCAATAATTTCGAGCACCAAATCGGGACTGTACGGATCCGTCTTTGATATCTCGACGACAACTCGCTTTCTTGCTTCTTCGAATGTAATCACTATGTTTTTTGTTCGGTTCATCTAACTTTGATCGGGAGAAGCGACAGTCTCAGCTGCGAACTGTTGATATATTACAAAAAATGGCGCTTAACGCACCTATACCGGCTAGTTGTGGATATTACTCCCACTTATTCGCTCTTTTTTCGAAATCCGTGCTTACGACCTTCACCACGCAGAAGCGTTGCCCGGTGGGCGCTTCCAGCACGCACCAACTCTTGATATCGGCAATGCGTTTCGCTCCCAACGCCTCGAGTCTTTTGACCTCAGCCTCGATGTCGTCGGATTCAATATCGATGTGTAC
>PVMS01094031.1_pt1 | contig 10798 bp, 8 predicted proteins | sample 1853461 | NCBI WGS metagenome assembly PVMS01 (sample SAMN08582032, study PRJNA380276) | Marine sediment metagenome, whole genome shotgun sequencing project. | isolation source: ocean sediment barecode stripped | collected 2017
GAGGTAGGACAATCACCCTGTCTTTAAGATCGGAGGTGCTAGAAAAATATCCGGCCGGCAGACTCTGCTTGAGGTAGGGAGCCATTTTTATCATTTCCGGCTTGAGTTTTGTCCCCCAAGGCAAATTCGCTGCTGCAACTGCAATCGGTACGGCCTCAGTCTTCTCCACCCTAACGGTTTCTTTGGGCCCTCTCTGCCGCTCTATCCATTTATACAGGAAAATACTGCCAATAACAGCAATTACGAGTGAAATTGCGATGGGAACAAGAGCTCTCCAATTTCCCATTCTTAGCCTCCTTGATTTGTTAATTAAAAAATTTATAGCCTGATAAATCCAAAATGATATATATGCCCGTTCCGAGTGCAATCGCCAGACCGTAGCAAAGCTTGGGGCTATTTTTGCCGGCTTTCACCGGATCCGGGATGTATTTTCGAGTTAATATAAGCGTCCGTAAGGTAGTTATTTGCTTTTTAAAAGACTTTCTAAAATGTTGATGATAAATTATTATTAAAACCAGGGCGTAAACGCCCCCAGCAATAGCGGTTAAAATAAATGCAACAAATACTCCTTTAGCGCCAATCACTCCCCCAACGGCACCCATCAGTTTGGCGTCGCCGGCACCCATGCCGCCCATTAGATAGGGGAGAAGGAGAAGACCGACTCCGACGGCAAGCCCCACCAAACTGAAGAGCAAGCCGTCCAAGCCCTTTATAAACCAATGATAGGAAAGTGCGACTACCATAGCCGGGAAAGTAATTAGATTTGGAATCTTCTGGGTTCGAAAATCAATGACAACAGACACGATCAAAACTACAGATAGAAATATAGCCGCAATATTGTCCATAACAGATTTCTTATTCTCCTGGTATTTATTAAGAAACGAATTTAGTCATAAAAAATTCGGATTGTCCTTCGTAGACACCACTTTTGGCAATTCCATTATTGCCGCATTTTCAGTTTAAGCTCTGATTGCTAAATTGTGAATAGGGGGTGTGAGCATTCACCAACATATTTTATAAGGAATGCCCGCTACCCCCTTTGCCACAATTAGGACGGTAGGGCGTTTCCAACCGTAGAGAAAGTTATATTAGTCTGGGTGCCTAGAAACGACGCACCCACCATAACGACTAATGCAATCAGTGCGGCCATAATCGCGTACTCAACCGCAGTTACACCATCTTCGTCTTTGATAAATTTAATTAGCTTTTTAATCATTTTTTTCTCCTTATTTTTAATTGATAATGATCCTTAGACAACCTTTGCCGAATAAAATTAGGCCTAATTTTATTCCTTTAATCCTCAATACCACCCCCTTTCTTACCTCTGTATATCAACAGATATTTTGTTACTTTATCAAAATGAAAATTTTTTCTTGAAGCCGAACGAATCCCTCTTTCTCGAATGAACCGTAATGTGATAAGAAATCGATATTATATGAAAAATTATCTGATTTGCCTGGTAAGGAGATTGAAATATTCAATGACAGTAAAGGTTCAACCCCCCCCCCAAGGTTCTGAATTGGTATTAGCAACAGTTGTGCCAACAACTTAAAATCTGCAAAATTTTTCTCAACCTAATTTTATAAACCGCATACTTGAATGTTTTTTTCCCCGCTTATTCTGAATTTTCAATAGCAATTTTAGTTTATTACAAGATTGAAATGAGACTCGAACCATTCGTTAATTCCGAATCTATCCATCGAACCCAATCAATTAATGCTCATTAAATTTATGAAACGCATTAAAATTTATGAAAGAATCTACCAAAATATTGGGGATTTATTTTCCTTATGGGAAATGAATTTCATATAAAAAAAATTTAGTATTAATCATATTTTCGACTGAGGCCACCAAGGTTCAATCACAACTAAAAGCTCTGCCACCTCAAAAACGGCAGCAGCCTCATCTAATTTGCAAGATAACAAGCCGCTTATGGCGCAAGATGGCGTTATTCACCAGCACGGCACAAAACCGGCCCGCGAAATCACCATCGTAAGTCCACACCTCAAGCATTGAAGATTATCCGAATATCATTAATAATTCCAACCTATTGGTGGGTTTAACAAATTTTTCCGTTTGGCCGGGATGTCGTTTTGCAAAAACATGTAGTGTTCAGAAAGGAGCGCCGGTCAGATCAAAAATAATTTCAGTGCCAATGCCAAAGGACCAAATGTTTATTTGCATCAGTTCAGCACCATCTCACCAAGATTAATTTTTTGATTAAAATCTTCGCTCAAACTGTTGGCGGGTCTAACTTCTGCGGGGAAATGACTTCTTGTTTTCATTATATTCTGAAAATACAACTTTTCACATGTAAGCGAAAATTGTATTTTACATTGGAATTTATACCATCGCATTGAATCGATGTCAATATCTATTTTAAAATCAGATAGATATATGTAATTTATTGCAACTTTATGTGTAATTTATTATCACTTTTCTGCTATGAAGATTTAAATTTTTTATTCTATTTCAGCCTTTTAAAAGCATTTAAAGCGTGTTGGCTATTTTAAGAATTCGGAAAAAACTACCCTGCTGCAGAGGCTTTGGAAAAATGAAGGTAACAGATAAAATTCAGAGTGTTAATTAAGCAGATCTATGTTAAAGAAAATTTCAATTTGAGTAATTGATGGGTCTGGAAAATAGTCAAATTTTGCTGAAAACCAAAAGGGAGGTTTTAAAATGGAATTGGATATGCTGACTCGATTCTTCTGTATCGCTGTTTGATGAGCCGTTCGTTATTAAATAACGCCATTTTATGCTTAGCGGTCGCAAACTTGGCTCATTAAATATCCGCGCAAAGTGGATGGTCCAGTAAAGACTTCAATCTCCAAATTGATTGCAATAATCGCTCTTTTTACTTGAAAGTTTAAGAAATATATAGATTTTTACAAGGTCCATAGCTGCAACAAAAAAATCGCTTATTTTAACTTTAGAGCCATGAAAATGAGTCCACTCTTCTAAAGGATATTCTAAAGCTGAATTTTCAATCAGGTCCCCACCTTTGGTTTGTTGAATTACCTTAAATCTAGCTAATATCTCAACATCAAATATCCACTTAACAGTGAAGGGCTGAGAAAAAACTTTTTTTAAATAATAAGTATTTTTAAAAATTTTGGCACCGCATTGAGTATCGTAGACATGTAGCCTAAGAACAATACTTGCTAAAGTTGCAAAAACTCGACCCAAGTAATGCCTTACTGCTCGTCTGTTTATTCTATGTCCCATGAGCCTTACTCTAGCTCCCATCACTATTGTAGTTCGATGGTCATTTAATAACTTACATAACTTGTTAATTACGTATAGAGGAGTGGACAAATCTGCGTCCCAGTATCCGATATTTTGGAAATCCATATCCATCGCTTTAAGAAATCCCTGCCTCACAGCTTGAGCCTTGCCATAATTTTTCTTCAAATTGATACACCGTATCTGATCCGGCGCACCACGACAGAGGTGATTTAGCAGGTCATCGGTATCATCAGTACTGCCGTCATTAACAAAGATGAAAAAAACACTTCTGTTTTTTTTTGCAAAACTCAGAAACTCATTTACTCTGAGTCGTTGAGATTCATTGTAACAAGGAACAATTATAGCTGTTTTTTGCATAGTGCCCACACCGTAAGCCCCGGAAGTTTAATACCATTTTTACTAAGGGTAATAGAAATATTATTATCAATCATTAAAATTAGCTCAATGGTTTTTGTTAGAATCACACCATAGTTCCAGTGTCCAACGCCTTTCTTTTGAAAAGTGTGAGTTGATACAAATCGTTCATAGCACACCATTAGAAATCTTAAAGGAACAAGAGAAAAAAACAGATAACCTGAGAATAATTGCTTTAGGTGAAGACTACGAATTAATCCTAACAGTTCTTCAAGATTATATCGACGGAAATGACCTAAGAATGTGTCGTGGGAACTGAACAAAAAATTAAATGCTGGAGCAGTAATTAAAATAACTCCTCCGGAAACCATATGTTTATTTACAATTTCACTAAGGAATGCTGCGTCATTCTCAACATGCTCTATGATATCCAACAGAAGGACAAGATTATAATATCTTTTTTTCAAGCTATTGAACTTATTATGAAAAATGATATCGTTTTCTGATAATGAAAGTTCCTTGATGCGCTGATCGGACAGATTGATATCAATCCCATCGACACATTCAACATGAAGTCCTTTTATTAATTCACGTACCATGAAAGCATCTCCGCAACCCACATCTAAAACTCTCAAAACGGATTGAACGTTTGCTCTTTTTTTTATAATATTTCTCAAGGCTCTAGCCCGAGCTATTTCCCACGGGTGCCGCTTTTTATTTTTTGTAACTTCACGTAAATCCATATATCGTCCCAAGTATTTATGATGCCTGAGAGGTCAATGAGATCCGAATATAATTTATCTGAATCTAACTGTAAACGAATCTTGAATGTATATAATCATGCGGCAGTTGGTCGAAAATCATAATGAGCTCGTCTTTTTCACCCGGCCCCAAGTGGATTCAGCAACATGGATACTCTCTCAAAGTGCTCACTATACCGGAAGATCGTTACATTAAGGCGGAACTAATGTTCACAATAAAACGGAGTGGGTGGTAACTGTCCGCTGGAATACCCGTTAATATTAGTCCGATTGTTTTTTATATCATAAAATTTTACTTTTTTCTTTGATTTCGACTTGACCTCTAAAAAATACGGTTCTATAACCTAAAAAAAGGCTGCAAAGTGTCCTGGGACTCATCATGCCAGCCTTTTCCCCGACAGGTGAGCATATTATGCTTAGTAAGGCACTCAGCAGTTCCAGCCGACACTTTTGGCTTGGAAACTCACCGGGAGCGATTTTTCAAAAGATATTACTTCACCCATTAAATGTAATTAAGAAAGTAATGTTAGAAATGGAGGGGGTAAAATACCTTGCGCTGCTCTTAGTATTCTTAATAGGACTACCCCTGCTATCCCTGAATTTTTATTGCCTGGGTTAGCGGATATGATGGCGAATATGCTATCGCTAAATCCCATGCCAAGAAGCCTTTTAGGATATCATAGTGTCAGCTTAGTTCCGGTTCTCACGGTAGCGGCACTTTACGGCGCTAAGCGCCTTTCTCAATGGTACAAAAAGTTTTCAGCAAAAGAATTAGCGAATTTTGCGGTTATAGCAAGCTTCATTGGAGGATATTGCCTAGCCCCTTTACCCTTGCCGGGTGCTAAAAATATTTGGAGGCCAAATCACCTGATCAACTGGCCCGATTCTAGTGCTCTAATAATTCGATCGATATTGGGCACTAATACTTCAGTTTCGGTTCAGGCCAACGTTGGCCCACAATTTTCACAACGGAAAGAAATTTATATCTTCCCGAACAATTGATAATCGATCTCAAGTACTGGATCGGCACCCTCGATAGCCATTTGCAAATTGACCGCAAAGAATACATAGCTACCATTGAACGCTTAATATCCAGCAAGGAATATGGGGTATTGGTATGGAATGATCCATGGCTTGTGTTGGCGCGTACAGCCGTAAACCATAGGCCTTATAAAAAGGTCGCACGAAAACTGAACCAGTTAAGAAGGGAATGGAAAGTTATACCTTATGAATAACTTCTTTTGTATATGAAGATAAATAAAATGACAAAACTGAAAAAAAGCATCTCCTTTCTGATTCCTTCGATTGCTGATATTATATTCATATCTGTATTCCTTTCTTTGTCATTCTCTGCGGTGGATAGTCTTCTTTCAGATTGTGACACCGGTTATCATATACGAGCGGGAGAATTTATTTTGGAGACTCTCTCGATTCCAAGACAAGATATATTTTCCTTCCATTCCCCTTCCCCGGCTTGGATTGCTCATGAATGGCTTTCAGAACTCATTATGGCTATAATCCATAATGCGTTCGGACTTACCGGAATCGTTATTTTCTTTTCTTTCCTGGTTTCTTTGGTTTATTATTTTCTTTTTAAAATCCTAAGATCTTTAAAATTTAATATTCTCGTTGTGACAGCAATTCTTATGTTAGTTATCGCTTCATCAAAAATGCATTGGCTGGCTAGACCGCACATTTTTTCCATGTTATTTATGCTTATATGGTATTACCTGCTTGATACTTATCAGTATGCACATAGAAATCACTTGGGTCTGCTGATACCTCTAATGCTCCTTTGGGTTAACATGCACGGTGGTTTCATTGCTGGATTTGTTCTGAATGGAATCTACCTTTTTGTTAATATAATATATTCTATTGCCTTAAAAGGTACGGATAGAAATCTTTATAAGAAAAAGGCTAGTGTATTTAGTCTAATAACCGGTGCCTGCCTTCTTGTTTCCCTCATTAATCCATATGGTTACCAAATTTTATTCTTCCCCTTCAAACTGGTTACAGAAAAATTTTACGCAGACAATATTTTGGAATTTTTATCTCCTAATTTTCACTCTTCTTATGCGATTCCCTTTGAATTTCTTATACTTTTAGCATTGGTTATATTTTCTATCTCAAAAAAGCGATTGAATTCGATAGAAATATTATTGATGCTTCTGTTTGCCCACATGGCTCTATTTTCAGCCAGATATATTCCACTTTTCAGTATAATAGCCGCTCCAATTTTGACAAAGCAAACCGAACTGGTCTTGGAAATTTATGATGGAAAGTTCACTAATATTATAAAGAAGAAAGCGGTATCTTTTTCTGAAACTGATGCCTCTGCTAAGGGTTATTTCTGGCCGGCTATAGCGATCCTTTTGGTAATTCTGCTCGCAGCCAATGGCTACTTAATGCATAGCTTTGATGACAAGAAAAAACCAATTGCAGCTGCAGAATTCTTAGAACAAGAATCTATAAAGGGAAACATGTTTAATGAATATGAATTTGGCGACTACATCATTTACAGAAATTATCCAAAGTATACAGTGTTTATTGACGGAAGAGCCGATATGTATGGTGTTGAACTGTTTAAAGAATATTTCAAAGTACTAAACTTTGAGACTGGATGGGAGGAAATAATAAAGAAATACAATATAAATTGGATCATTTTTAATTCAAATTCTCCATTTTCAAGGTATTTGATACAAAACAACGACTGGCACCTTATTTATGCCGATAAAGTTGCCAATATTTTTGTTAAAAAAATACCTGATAACAGGTTGTTAATATATAAATACAAACATGTGATACCGGTCATTGCGGAGGAAAAATACGATAAATCCAAATAAAGTGAGGTATCAAATATCTTTTGTAAACAGTTTAATTTCGTCATGGATAAATCCATGTGAGAAAATAACTTGCAAGATTTCAGAACAGATTAAAGGAGATCCAGTTGCCGGGAGCAAAGATAATAAAAGCTACCGTTGAAATCGTCCGAAAAAGATCCTTGCCAGAAGGCGGTTTCGCTATATATGGTAAAGAATCATCCCGACCGGACGCCACTGCTTGGGCCGTGCTGGCACTGGAGGCCTCCGGAAACAATCGGGATTTGACAATCCCGGCCTGCCGGCGACTGGCCAGAAGCCAACATTCTGATGGCCGCGTTTCAGTGATTGCAGGCCATCCGGAAGCTTTTTGGCCGACTTCTTTGGCCATCTTGGCCTGGAAAAAGATCCCTGGTTTTGAGCGTGAGACTGAGTTGGCCGCAAGATTTCTTCTCGCAAATACAGGAAAGCACTGGCTCATGCAAGACCATACTGTGGTCGCTCACGACACCTCTATTAAAGGTTGGCCCTGGATCGAAAACACTCTCTCTTGGATCGAGCCAACTTCATTGGCTGTTTTGGCTCTCAAGGTTTGCGGATATTCCGGACATGAGAGGGTCTCGGAAGCGGCAAGAATGATCCTTGACAGGCAACTGCCATCCGGAGGTTGGAATGTTGGCGCCACCCGCGTATTCGGAAACGAATTGCGAGCTATCCCGGAGTTCACAGGACATGCCTTAAGCGCCCTGTCAGGGCTGACTGAGCTGAATCGTGTTGAATTAAGCCTTGATTATTTGAGCCGTAAAATAGAGCAGCTGAAAACTCCTTTGGCATTGTCCTGTGAACTCCGGGATGGGTCGCAATTCGTTTCCGAACACGCGGGTGGCGCCAACATTCCAACCTCCGGATGACAGTTGCCTATCAAGGATCATTCTTGCAGCTTCCGAGACCCTCTTATGTCCGGAATATCCGCAAACCTTGAGAGACAAAACGGCCAATGAGGTTGGCTCGATCCAGGAATGGGTGTTTTCGATCCAGGGCCAACCTTTAATGGAGGGATCGTGAGCGAAAACAGAATTATCTTGTAAGGGCCAGTGCTTTCCTTTAGTTGCGAGAAGAAATCTCGTGGCCAACTCGATCTCACGCTCAAAACCGGGGACCTTTTTCCAGGCCAAGATGGACAAAGAAGTCGGCCAGTAAGATTCCGGATGGCCTACTATCACTGAAACGCGGCCATCAGAATGTTGGGATTCGGCCAGTCGCCGGCAGGCCGGGATTGTCAAATCCCGATTGTTTCCGGAGGCCTCCAGTGCCAGCACGGCCCAAGCAGTGGCATCCGGTCTGAACGCTTCCTTAGCTTGCATGGCGAAACCGCCCTCGGGCAAGGATCTCCCCCGGATGGCCTGAATAGTGGATTCAATAATGCTTTCTGACAGCAAGAGGTCTTCCTCTAAGAATTCAGAATGGTTGCTATTTATGCTAACCTATTGAAATATTCATGGACGAATTGGCAAATATTATGAAATTTAAATATTGAGAAAAATACATTATCATTTATCTTTAGTATAACATTTTTTTATTTTTGAGACATTCTCCCTTTTACACGAAGGATCCAATAAAAAGACGGTTAGACGCTGGTTTTTCTGATGGCCGATAAAGGTGATCACCCCATAGTAACTTTGTCAAACCGGGAGTCCCCTGATTCCTAATGGTATGGGTGCCAGTTTTAAGTTCGACGGTATCTCCAGCATGTATCAATTTGCCATCGATCAAGACATTCTCATTGCCTTCCACAGTGTATACACCAGGCACAATTATGCTAAATTTATAGCTTTCATATTCACGCTTAAATTCAAATCGCCTTCCCACCACCCAAATAGATCCCCAGTGATGTATAAAGTATGATTTTAACGCTTGCCAGTCGTCAGCCATAAAAACCAGATTGAAACCTGACTCTGCAGGACCATTTGAATGAAGATTTAGATGCGGAACATTTGCCAAAAGAAATAGTGGCTTTTTCTTATTCAATAATTTCTTCATGATCGGCTTGCCAGCTTTGAGGTATCCTTCCATACCAGCAGAACTCATGAAAAACCCTACATTAGGATATGAAGAAACCATTGAGCATCCGTCAATATAGGGCACAGGATCTGGGAACATCTTATGAATCACATCAAGTGTTTGATGTTGAACTTGTGTCGGCCTTGCAGAATATACCGAATAGAAGCCAATAAAATTTTTAAAAACCGCCCCCCCAACGATCACGACAAGGACAAAGAAGATAATCCTACTTTTTATCTTTATTATGCCTGTCAACCTCCATAACAGATAACCACAAAATATCGTGACAGTTGGCGTGATAAACACGTAAAAGTACGGGAAAGCGTTTCTATAAAACAAAATGGAGAACAGCGGGATGAGAAAAGCAAATAGGTATAGATTAATGGGATTTTTTTTTCTCTTTACGCTATCGATGGTATTAAAAATAATTCCGGTTGCTAAAAATAGCCAGATGAAAAGGTCGTATTCCAAGGTTAATTTAAAAAATCTAAGCTGTGGAAAAAATTGATCTAACAAAACAAATTTTGAATAGGCACTGCTGATTGTGTGCTCCAGAATGGCCATTCTCGCACCGGGAATTGTTGCCATGTGAAGTTTGTAGCTAATTATAGATCCAAAAAGAAATGCCAAAAGAAATCCAGATGTGGGCACTATGGTCTTATGAAAATCACGGAGAAGGAAAAATCTTATCGGAACCAGCACACCAAATACAGTCATATGTATTGCGGACTTAATTGTAACCGTTAAGGCAATCGCCATGGCGAGACCGGCTGCAACATTGAAAATAATCGATTCCTTTTTTACTAGAAAATGGTACAGCGCAAAGATAAAAAGAAATGTGGCTATTGTATCATGGCGAAAACTTGCGCCATTTACCACCGTAAATACAAAGGATATATAGCAAAGTACTGAAAATAAAGCGCTAGTTGCATCTAGATAGTATCGTCCGATTAGGAATATATATATACAAGTACCAAGAAAAAAAAGATACATCACGATGCGGGCGCCTATAACCTGATTTACCTCATTTGGCCCCAAAATAGTCAGCCAGGGGAAAAAGTGGACATGAAAAGCATTCAGTGTAAGGGTTAGGCTTCCATGCAAATGCTTATATACCAGAGAAAGGTAGTGAAATTCATCCTGGTTTATGGGTATCTGGAATAGTAAATGGAATTTTAGCAGCAGCGCAGCAAAGGTAAGCAGTGACATGAAAAAGATAGACAATCTATCATAATCTATCTTGCTGTTATCAAAATTAGACAAATCTAAGTTTAAAGTATTTTTATCTTTAATCGTAATGATTCTTTTTTTGAGTCTGTTGCTGATCAACTGTTTTAAATCCACCGCGGAATTTATTTGATATATTATTTTTGGGGATTAGATCTAACTTTGTCCAATAAGATCACAACAATATTTGAAATCAATTGCGGAGCAGGCTTTATTATATCTTTCATATTCTTGCTGAATATTCGGGAGATCAGTGCAAATATTTCTTTGGTCGTCTCAATCGCCTTGTTGCTGAAAAATGATGTCAACGAAATTCAAACAAAATCA
>PVMS01105638.1_pt1 | contig 10798 bp, 11 predicted proteins | sample 1853461 | NCBI WGS metagenome assembly PVMS01 (sample SAMN08582032, study PRJNA380276) | Marine sediment metagenome, whole genome shotgun sequencing project. | isolation source: ocean sediment barecode stripped | collected 2017
CGAGATTACCGAAAGCGATATGGACCGCAGACAGGACGGGAGTGACGGCCATCAAAAAACCAACGCCATCGTCATCAGGAAGGTGACTCTCGGGATAGTTTGTGCCCAGCATCATGTCGCCGACGGAGGCAATCGTGATTCGTAGCTCGCTCTTGTCGGGCGTCGGTGGCGCAGCGGGTTGCGCGGACTGCATGGGTTGGACGGTCGGAGTTGACGGTGCTGCAGCAGGCTCCGCCGGTGGTGTGGTCGTGCAGCCCGCCACGGCGGCCAGCGCAATAAGGCCGCAACGGGCCGCTAGTCTAGTCACCGAGACGGATGCGCAGCACATCGATTTGCGCGCTGCGCAGGCGGCTGCGCAGCATATTGAGTTCATCGAGATCGTCCGTCGGGCCTATGCGAACGCGGTGATAAGTCTTGTCATCGATTGTGACCCGCTGTATCTGCGATTCGATACCGTGCAACGCCAGCTCCGCCCGGCGCCGGTCGGCATCGGCGTAGGCCGAGAACGATCCGGCTTGTAGCACGTAGAGGCCGGGTTGCACCACAGCCTGAGGTTCGGCATCAACAGCAACGTCGGGTTCCTGCTCAGGGATGATGACCTCGAAGTTGGGCAGCATGTCGTAAAATGTGAAGCGCGTTTCGCCGGGCTCGGCGGGCACGACATCGGTCAGCACATCTTCGCCGTTGTCGTCGAGGGCGCCTTGCAGACTTGCCGGTTGCGGACTCTGCGCCGCGATGACGGGTGGCTTGTCGTCTTTTACGTAGACAGCGAACGCGACCGACAGGCCGAGCGACAGCCCGAACAACATCCATAACCAGCCCGGGTATTGCTGCTTCTTACTTGCGCGCGATGTGCGCCGGCGTCTGCGTTTGCGTTGTGCCATTACATCGTCTCCGGCGCGGAAACACCAAGGATGGTAAGGCCGTTCGCGATAACTGTGCGCGTCGCAGCAATAAGGACAAGTCGCGCATCGCGAAGCTCGTCGTCGTCGACGATAAACGCATGCGCGTTATAGTACGAGTGGAAATCGTTGGCGAGATCCCGCAGGAAGTGCACGAGGTGCTGGGGCGCCCGGTTGTCTGCCGCAAGCTCTAGGATTTCGGGATATCGGCTGAGCGTTGTCATCAATGCCTTTTCCTGGGACTCGGTTAACAGGGCCATGCTGTTGTGCTCGTTTTCTTCGTTCCAACTCAGGGAACGCTCGTCGAGCTGCCGAAAGACACTGGCGATGCGTGCGTGTGCGTATTGTATGTAATAAACGGGGTTATCGTTTGACTCGGCTTTTGCCACATCAAGATCGAAATCGAGATGTTGATCGTGGCCCCGTGACACATAAAAGAAGCGTGCGGCATCGTTGCCGACCTCATCGCGTAACTGGCGCAGCGTGATGAACTTGCCACCGCGGGTGCTCATCGCGATTTTCTGGCCGTCGCGATAGAGTGCGACGAACTGAATAAGATCGACCTCGAGATCCTCGGCCGCATAGCCCATGGCCGCAAGGCCACCGCCCACACGAGCCACGTAGCCATGATGGTCGGCGCCCAGTATGTCAATCAGCAGGTCGAAGCCACGCTCGCGCTTGTCGAAGTGGTAGGCGATGTCCGACGCGAAATAGGTTTTGTTGCCGTTGGCACGAATCACCACGCGGTCTTTTTCATCACCAAACTCTGTTGCTTTGAACCACGTAGCGCCGTCCTTCTCGTAGAGCATGCCGCGTTCCTGCAGCACAGCCAGTGCGTCGTCGATACGATTTTCGGTGGTCAGGCTCTGCTCGGAATACCAGCGGTCAAAGGTGACGCCGAACCCGGAGAGATCGTCTTCAATATCAGCGCGAATCGACTCCAGTGACTGTTGGCGGATAGCGTCAAAGCCGCCCGCGCCGAGCGTATCCTGTGCGCGCTCGATCAATGCGTCAATGACGGCTTCTTTGTCCCCGTCGGGCAGGCCGTCGCACAGATTGTTGGCGACAGCGGCGCCTTCGGTATCGATCTCGCTCGCAATGTCGCGGATATAATCACCCCGATAACCGGCCTCCGGAAATTCAACTGCCGCGCCCTGTGCCTCGAGCCAACGCAAATAAACGCTAACGCCGAGGATGTCCATCTGCCGACCGGCGTCATTGACATAGTACTCACGCTCAACCGGATATCCCGCCGTCTGCAGCAGGTTTCCGACCGTGGCGCCGAAGGCCGCGAGGCGACCGTGGCCAACGTGCAACGGCCCGGTGGGATTGGCAGACACGAATTCCAGCAGGATCCTGGGATGCTCACGCGTTTCCTGGCGCCCGTAACGAATTCCCTGATTGAGGATACTGTGCAACTCGTTGTGGAATGCGGTCGCGCTCAGGTGGAAGTTTATGAAGCCCGGCCCTGCAATCTCGACCTTGTCCACGAGGTCATTGCCGGACAGTGTGTCGACGATCTTGCCGGCGATGTCGCGCGGACTCATGCGCGCGGGCTTGGCCAGGCGCATCGCCAGGTTACTGGCAAAGTCACCGTGACTGGCATCGCGAGTACGCTCGACAGTGCTCTCCATTGACAGGCCAGCGGCCGCCTCGGCGAGTTCCGGTAACTCGGCGAGGGCGTTTTGAAGTATTTGGGAAACGATAGATTTCATTTGCAATTGCCCGCCGGGGCGGGCTCCTACGGCGACGCGCAATTCTACTAGAACAACTCGATGGGATCGACGTCGATCGACCAACGGACTTTGCGAGCTGCGGCATCGTTCTCGAGTATCGGGCGCAGATCGGTAAGCAGCGTGTGCAGGCTGCGGCGGTCCGAGCTCTGTAGCAACAATTGCGCGCGATAACGGCCGGCCCTGCGCGCCATCGGTGCATCGACCGGTCCCAGCACTCTCAGATAATCTGGTTGCCGGTCTTCGACAATTCGTTTCGCGACCTCGAGAAACGCGCGGGCATCCTGCATGCGGGGCGCCGCAGACCTCAGCAGCGCCAGCCAGGTATACGGCGGCCATCGTGTTTGCTCGCGCTCGGCAAGCGCATCCTGCGCAATTTGTGCATAACCACCGTCAATCAGGCGCTGCCAGAACGGATTATCCGGAAACGCAGTCTGGATAATGACCTCACCCTGCCGGGATTCCCGCCCGGCACGCCCGGCGACCTGAATAATCGACTGCGCCATGCGCTCGGCCGAGCGAAAGTCAGTGCCGAACAGGCCCTGATCCGCGTTGACGACTCCAACCAGCGTCAGCTTCGGAAAGTGGTGGCCTTTGGACAGCATTTGCGTGCCAACGAGGATGTTCGCGCTACCTTCTGCGGCAAGCTTGAGCGCCTCATCGATGGCGCCCCGCTTTTGCATGCTGTCGCTGTCGATTCTTGTGATTCGATAGTTGGGAAACTGCAGTCGCAGTTCGTCCTCGAGCCGTTCCGTGCCTTCGCCCAAAGGACGCACTTCAGCGGCACACACCGAGCAGTGCTGATCCAGCGCGCGACTGGCGCCACAATGATGGCATCGCAAGGAGCGTTCGCGTGCATGTACGGTCATCCGTGAGTCGCAGCGTTTGCATTCGGCGACGTGGCCGCAGCTGGCACAGATGAGTGTTGGTGCAAAGCCGCGGCGGTTAAGAAAGATCAGCGCCTGGCCATCATTTTGCAGGTGCGTTGCAATTGCCCGCGTCAATGGCTCGCTCAATCCTTCGCTGGTTGCCACGCGACCCAGATCGACCAGCCGGACGTTCGGCGGCCGTGCACCACCGGCCCGCTCGGGCAATTCAAGCCGCGTGAAATTGCCGCTGCGGCAATGGTGCAGCACTTCCAGCGTGGGAGTGGCGGAGCCGAGGATAACCGGGACGTCACAGTGCTTGGCGCGCACTATCGCCAGGTCGCGTGCGGAGTATCGAAGACCTTCGGATTGCTTGAATGAGTGATCGTGCTCTTCGTCGACAACAATGAGACCAACATTGGGTAACGGCGCGAACACGGCGGAGCGTGTACCGACAACCAGCTTTGCGGTGCCGGCGCGGGCGTTGCGCCAACTCGCGAGGCGTGCCGTGTCTGTCAGACTGGAATGGAGGACTGTTGGAGCGACACCTAGTCGACTCGATAAGCGCGCCACCAATTGCGGCGTGAGCCCAATCTCCGGAACCAGGATCAGCACCTGTTTGCCGTCGTCGAGCACATCCTGCATCAGCCGCAGGTACACCTCTGTCTTGCCGCTGCCGGTTACGCCGTCGAGCAAATAAGCGCCGAAGCCAGGTTGCGCACGAATACGGTCCAGTGCGGCTTGCTGGTGTTCATTTAACACCGGCCCCGCCTGAGCTGGCGCTACGACCTCGGCATCCGGTTCTTCGCGCCTGGCATCGAATCGCTGCAGCAGCCCCTTCTCGAACAGGGGCTTGGCAGCTCGCCGCCAGCCCGGTAGCTGCTCGGTCAAAGTGTCAACGTCTATGCCACCACCGCCGGCATCGAGCAGTAACTCGAGCAGTTCAGTCTGACGAGGAGCGCGCTGTGCCAGCGCCTCAATATCGACGCACTCTGCGGCAGTACCGACGGCCACAAAGCTCAGTGTCGGGTGCAGCGCTTTGCCCTGGCGTAACAGTGCCGGCAATGCCGTCGCCATCACCTCACCGATTGGGTGATGGTAGTAGTCGCTCGTGAAGCGCAGCAGCCAAAGGTCGTCCGCAGACAATATTGGCTCCTCATCGAGCGTCGCGATGCAACGGCGGATCTTGTTGTCCGGTAGCGCGCTGCGGCTTGCGCCGGCCATGACGACACCGACCTGCTGGCGGCGGCCAAACGGCACCAGCACGCGGCTGCCCGGAACTGCCGCAGCGCCGTCGGCGGCTGGCAAATAGTCGAATTCGCGCGACAAAGGCACGCTGACGGCGACGTTGAGGATAGGCGGGCTGGTCACAGGCCTAATTTGACATAATCATGTATGAATCCGTGTCAACCGGGTCTCTGGCAAGGCGTTAAACAAGTGTGACAAGGTAGATCACCTCGTGGCGGAGTCAAGAGGACAGCGAAAGATGGATCATGTGAGCAAATCGACATGGAGTCGTACCGCATGAACACCTGCGTGGGTGTATTTGCGGTATCGTGCATCCGCGAGCAATCGACGGGAGCAAAGGCGCTGCAAAGCGAACGGCAACTCAACCAGTTTCTGGCAGAAGTGGAACGCCGCGCGCTGCGTATCGCCGAGATCGCGGTTCGCGATCGCGACGAGGCGCTTGATCTCGTGCAGGACGCCATGATCAAGCTGGCACGCAACTATGCACAGCGCCCCGGAAATGAATGGGCGCCGCTATTCTATCGAATTCTGCAGAACGGGATTCGCGACTGGCACCGCCGGCAGAAGGTCAGAAATCGTGTCATGGTGTGGTTTGGGCGCAGCGACGACGATTACGACGTTGCTGCAAACGCGCCGGATCCGGCGGGTCGATCGCCGGACCAGGAATTGCAGACGCAACAGGCGATGCAACGCCTGGAGGGCTCGGTTCAGGAGTTGCCGGGCAGGCAGCGCGAGGCATTTATGTTGCGCATGTTTGAAGGACTTGATGTTGCCGGTACAGCCGCTGCCATGGGGTGCAGCGAAGGCAGCGTCAAGACGCATTACTCCCGGGCAGTACATTCGCTGCGGGATAAGTTGGGAGATCACTGGCAATGAATGACCAAGGCAAAAATGAGCAATTTGCAGACCGGGCGAAAGAGCTCTTCGATGACAGTGTTGAGCGTCTGGATGCGGCGACGTTGTCGCGCCTCAATAAGGGCCGGCACGACGCGCTGGCAGAGCTAGGGCAGTCGGACCAGCGCATGCACTGGGGCCGCTGGCTACCGGCAACCGGCGTTGCGGCTGCGGCGGTAGTCACGGTCATGATTATGCGTGGGCCAACGGGTGTCGACCTCATGGAGGAAGTTGTAACGTCGTCGGACTTCGAAATGTTGCTGGAGGCGGACAGCCTCGAAATGTTTGAGGACCTCGAGTTTTACAGCCTGCTTGATGAGGTGGACGTAGATACCAACGGTAATGTCGGTTAAGACGATAGTCGTCATTGGCTCGATGTTGCTCGCATGCAGCCTGGTACTCGCTGCAGACGAAGAAGCTCCCGACATGGAGTTTCTTGAGTACCTCGGACTCTGGGAGGAGTCGGATGCAGACTGGCTGATATTTGACGAGGTGGTCACGGCCGATACTGAGGAGCGGAGCGATCCCGCGCCGGAAGGCGAAGAATCGACGGAGAAAACAGATGAAAGCTAAGATCCTGATGACACTTGCACTGCTGATGACCATCGGGCTTGCGGCCGCAGATGATGCGGCCGTGGCGTGGGATGATCTCGATGAAAATCAACAGCGCGTATTGAACAATTTCTCCGAAACCTGGGACACCATGGATGCGGAGAGGCAGGCAAGGTTGTCGATGGGTGCTGATCGTTGGGCCCGGATGACACCCGAGCAACGCGATGCCGCGGAGGGCCGCTTCAGGCAGTGGCGAGATCTCGAGCCGGACCGCAGGGATCAAATCAGAAGCCGTTACCAGCAGTTTCGCGATATGTCACCTGACGAGCAGCGCCGCGTACAAGACAATTTCCGTCGCTTCCAGCATATGTCCGTCGAGCGTCGCCAGCAATTACGCGATCGCTACCGCAATATGACCCCGGAGCAGCGCCAGCGACTTCGTGACCGGGCCACCGATCGGCCACGCCCGCCGAAGCGCGACTAATGGGGACAGTGACCCTAATAGCTCCACCGCAAAAACAGAAACAGTATTTCCCTCGCTATTAGGGTCACTGTCCCCTAAACCTAGCTGGCAAAAACCCCGGATAGCCCCGGCATACCGATGTTGATAGAGTACGCCGGTCCTACGGGAGGCTATTCATGAAAATTGGTGTACCTAAAGAGATTCACGCGGGCGAGCAACGAGTTGCAACCACGCCCGACGTCGCATCTCAACTCATAAAATTGGGCTTCAGCGTAGCCATCGAGCAAAGTGCTGGTGCCGCTGCAAGTTACTCGGACGAGGCTTATGCGGAGGCGGGATGCGAGCTTATCGACTCGGCCAGCGAGTTGTGGTCACAGTCCGATGTGATTCTGAAGGTACGGGCGCCCGAAGGCGGTGAGGAGAATTTGTTGCGCGCCGATCAAATGCTGATCAGTTTTCTGGCGCCAGGACAGAACCCCGAGCTTCTCAAGACATTGACGGAAAGCGGTGGCACGGCGATGTCCATGGATAGCGTGCCGCGCATATCGCGTGCCCAGAAAATGGACGCATTGAGTTCAATGGCCAATATCGCCGGTTATCGCGCCATTGTCGAAGCCGCGCAGCATTTCGGGCGCTTCTTCACCGGCCAGATTACCGCCGCAGGCAAAATTCCGCCGGCGAAAGTGCTCGTCATCGGTGCTGGTGTTGCCGGACTGTCGGCCATTGGCGCCGCGAAGAGCATGGGCGCCATCGTACGCTCCTTCGATACACGGCCTGAAGTCAAAGAGCAGGTCGAGAGCATGGATGCAGAATTCCTGATGCTCGACTTTGACGACGAAGACGGTACTGGCGAAGGCGGCTACGCCAAGTTGATGAGCGATGAATTCATCGCCGCCGAGATGGCGTTGTTCGCCGAACAGGCCAAAGAGGTCGACATTATTATTACGACGGCGCTGATTCCGGGTAGACCGGCACCGCTACTCATCAAGGCTGAACATGTTGGCCTGATGAAAGACGGCAGTGTCATCGTGGATCTTGCAGCCGAGACTGGTGGCAACTGCGAGTTAACGGAAGCGGGTGAAGTCGTTGTCAAAGACGGTGTCACGATCGTCGGTTACACCGACCTGCCCAGCCGGCTTGCTGCACAGTCGAGCCAACTGTACGCGACCAATCTGCGGCATCTGCTGACAGACATGACACCGGAGAAAGACGGCAACATCATCATCGACTTTAACGACGAAGTTGTGCGTGGTGCGACGGTCTGCAAAGACGGCGTAACGACCTGGCCGCCACCGGCACCGAAGCTGTCTGCGGCACCGCCAAGGGCAGCAGAACCAGAGCCGGTCCCCGTCGCCGCCAAAACCAAACCGTCAGTTGTTGGGCCCATCGTCTCCGTAGTGGTTGCCGCGCTGGCCTTGTTGGGACTGGGCGCTGTCGCGCCGCCGTCGTTTATGGCCCATTTCACGGTCTTCGTGCTGGCCTGTTTTATTGGCTACATGGTGATCTGGAATGTTTCACCAGCCCTGCATACACCGTTAATGAGCGTGACCAACGCGATATCGAGCATTATCGTTATTGGTGCGCTTTTGCAGATCAGTTCGGCCGACAAGGTGATCATGTGGATCGCCGCAGTCACGGTATTGATTACGAGCATCAATATCGCAGGCGGTTTCGCCGTTACACGCCGTATGCTCGAAATGTTCAGGAAGTGAGGTCGACATGATTAGCGCAGGCGTCGTTACCGTGTCGTACATTACTGCGACGGTACTATTCATTCTTGCCCTTGGCGGGCTCTCCGACCAAGAAACCGCAAGACGAGGTAACTGGTACGGCATTGCGGGCATGACGATCGCGTTACTCGCGACCGTATTCGGTGTTGTTACACAACACTACGAACTTCTGCTCGGCGCACTGCTGATCGGTGGCAGCATTGGTATTATCCTGGCGCGCCGCGTGCAGATGACGCAGATGCCCGAACTGGTCGCGATGCTACACAGCCTGGTTGGACTTGCGGCTGTCGCCGTGGGCTTTGCGAACTTCATGGACCCGTCCGTGCATTTCGAAGGCGTCGAGCTGACCATCCACGATATCGAAACCTATCTTGGCATCCTGATCGGTGCCGTGACGTTCTCAGGTTCGGTTATCGCATTCGGCAAATTGAGTGGGCGGATCGGCGGCAAGCCGTTGACGCTTCCCGGTCGTCACTGGTTGAACCTGGCATTGCTGCTCGGCGCGCTCTGGTTTGGCCGAGAGTTTGTCGTGCAGTCAGCCGCAGGGGGCGGACTTGAGCCACTGGTTATCATGACCGGGATCGCGTTGCTGTTCGGCGTACACATGGGCATGGCTATTGGCGGCGCCGATATGCCGGTTGTGGTCTCGATGCTTAATAGCTATTCGGGCTGGGCCGCTGCGGCAACGGGCTTCATGCTTAACAACGACCTGCTCATTGTGACGGGTGCCCTCGTCGGCTCCAGTGGTGCAATCCTGAGTTACATCATGTGCCGCGCCATGAATCGTAAATTCCTCGCCGTCATTGCGGGCGGATTCGGCACCGGTGGCGGTGGCACAGCGGCTTCAGTTGACAGCGAAGACCAGGGCGAAGTCGTGGCGATCGAAGCGGCGGGCACGGCCGCACTGCTGTTGGCTGCGAAAGAAGTAATGATCATCCCGGGTTACGGTATGGCCGTCGCGCAAGCACAGCACACCGTCTTTGAAATCACACGCGTGCTGCGCGAGAAGAAAATAAATGTGCGTTTTGGTATCATCCTGTCGCGGGCCGTATGCCAGGGCACATGAATGTGTTGCTGGCTGAGGCGCGAGTGCCATACGATATCGTCTACGAAATGGATGAGATCAATGAGGACTTCCCTAACGTTGATGTGTCCGTTGTTATCGGCGCAAACGATATCGTAAACCCGTCGGCTCAAACGGACCCAGATAGTCCGATCGCGGGCATGCCGGTCCTCGAATGCTGGAAGGGTAAAACCACCATCGTACTCAAACGCACCATGGCGACTGGCTATGCTGGTGTTCAAAATCCCTTGTTCTTCAAGGAGAACTCGAGGATGTTGTTCGGCGACGCGAAAGCAACCCTGGACGAGGTATTGAAGGAACTCTAGCGATACCGATTTGCTTTTTGACGCGCGTTCGGCAAACTAAGCAAGCATAAGTCGCGCGGGGCGCGATTGGACAAATAGATGCTTGCAGGAATCGTTACAGATATCTCGCAGCAGGTGTTGCGAACGGATGTAGCTGGGATGCCACTCGAGTGGATTGACTACCGGGAGGCGGTCCGGCTGTATCATGCCGATCAGGTTGCCTACCAGACGGGAACTCTTCTTTACACGGTATTCGGTGGCTATCGGAGCTGCGACGGCGCTCGCAGCAAAGTTGACGTAAATTCGATCATCGCAACCCACGGCACCAGCAAGAGCCTGTCACGCAATCGCGATAAGTATGTACCACCGCTCAACAATCGCACGCTGTTCAAACGCGATGCCAACCTGTGCCTGTACTGCGCCATGCGTTATCCTACGCGCGACCTGACGCGCGATCACATCACACCCATTTCGCAGGGCGGGGGCGACTCCTGGAACAACGTCGCGACTGCTTGCCGGCGTTGTAATAACTACAAAGGCGGCCGCACACCCGAGCAGGCAGCGATGCAGTTGATCGCGGTACCGTTCTCGCCAACTTATGCCGAGTACATCTACCTCAAGGGCCGGCGGGTTCTCGCCGACCAAATGCAATACCTGCTCGCGCACATCCCGCGCTCGAGTCCGTTACATGCAAGGTTGAGTGACCACCTCGCCGACGGCAACGAAATCGTCGACGTCCACTACCACGAGTAAGCCGCTGCAATATCTCATTGACGCCAGTGTGTATGTATTTCGGGCCTATTATTCGATTGCCCTCGCCATCGACCATGTCGTCGGGCATCGAGTAATAGGCCCGAAATACATACACACTGGCGTCAATGAGATATTGCATGGATCCAAAGTATAGCGGTAGCCGGCAGCGTCTGGGCCCTTTGTCGCCGGAAGTAAAGCGCAGCGTAGCGAGCCATGCAGGCGATAAAGGGTGCCTGATGCTGCCGGTCCAGATTATTCGTGGTAATGGACTTCCACTATCTCTTTGCCG
>PVMS01163670.1_pt1 | contig 10798 bp, 9 predicted proteins | sample 1853461 | NCBI WGS metagenome assembly PVMS01 (sample SAMN08582032, study PRJNA380276) | Marine sediment metagenome, whole genome shotgun sequencing project. | isolation source: ocean sediment barecode stripped | collected 2017
GACCTCGGGCCAGCCGTCGGTCGCCCCCTATCTTCTTCCCGTCTTCTCGTCAGCGGATGTCCACCTATCCCACAAAACGTGATCTTTGGTTGGTCGCCATCCTCTGGGCCTCGGCGGGTTTCCTGGTCTTCGGCTTCGTCGCCGTCCTACGTGAGCCTGTAGAGCCCCCAATGAGACTCTTTGCGCTGGTTTTGATGGGCGGCTGTGCCCTGTTGTCGGCGGCCATCGCGGTACTGCCCCACTACACTGACTACACTCTCCAACCGGAAACGCTGACGATCCGCGTTGGTCCCCTCCGAAGGCATATCCCTTTGTCGGAGATCACAGAGGTTTACCCCACCCGGAATCCGCTTTCCGCGCCGGCCTGGTCCCTGGATCGTCTTCGTATCCGCTACGAATCCCATAAGTTCGGCGCACTCATCTCTCCGCAGAGAAAAGACGCGTTTCTCCAGGAGATGTCGGGGCTCGCTCCCCATCTCGAGTTGAAGGGCGACCGGCTGGTCGATAAGCGTCATTCTACGTAGCTCAAGGAGGTCCAGATGCCTAGTAGGTTCGACGGCCGAAGCCCTATCATGCCGATAATCGCTGCCCTGATAATCCTTTCGTCTGCAGTCGCCAGTTGCCGTGGTGGAAACTCGGAGGATGGTACGTCCAGAGCCGTGCTGGTGGAAGGAACCGGAGACTACAGTCGCCCAATCTCTACTAGCTCCCCGGACGCACAGAAGTTTTTCGATCAGGGGCTGCGGCTAACGTACGGCTACTTTTTTCCGGACGCCCTCGCATCCTTTCAAGAGGCACTCCGCCTTGACTCGCATCCCATGATCTACTGGGGCATGGCCCTCGCAATCGGACCGAATCCGAACAGCCGCTACTTGGGATTTCCCGATGATCCCGCCGGTGAGGGTCGGAAAGCGATCCAAGAAGCCATAAGATTGACTCCTAACGCCTCCGAAATGGACCGCGCCTTCATTGAAGCACTCCGCGTGCGTTACGACGTCGAGACCTATCCCGACCGCGAAACACGAGACCAAGCGTATCTCCAGCAAGCTCGTTCTCTCGCGGAGCGATATCCAGATAGTTCAGACGCCGCAACCCTATACGCCGATGCGTTCATGACGACCTCGCCCTGGTCCTACTGGGACAGCGGAGGCCGACCTCTATCGGGGACGCTCGATGTAGCCGAAGCTCTCGAGCGGGCAATGGAGCGTGACCCAAGACACCCTGGTACGAACCATCTCTACATTCACCTCTTCGAAGCCTCCCTCGAGCCCGAGCGCGCGCTGCCCCAAGCCGATCGCCTTGCTGGCCTCATGCCAGTTGCCGGCCACATTGTGCACATGCCCTCTCACATATACGTTCGAATCGGAGACTATGCCCGTTCGATTGAAACGAACGAGCGATCGGTTGCCGCGGACAAGACTTTTCTCGCAGCGTGGGGCGACACCCCGTTCCCCCAGACCACGACGTATCCCCTGTCCTCAGTTTTCCACTCCGCACATTCGCGGGACTTTATTCGTTACAGCGCTACTGTTCAAGGAAACTACCGGAAGGCGATCGACGCTGCCCGCGCCTCCGAAAGAGTCGTCCTCGACCGAGTGGGCCTCGACGCTGGCCGAACGCAGCGAACCGTCGCGACGGTATGGCTCGTGCACAAGATCTTCGGAAAATGGGACGCCTTGCTCGCTGAGCCCGGACCACCCGCCCAGGGTTATCCTTACCTGCAGGGTATGTGGCACTACGCTCGCGGGAGCGCCTACGTCGCCCGCGGCGATCTGGACGGTGCGGGTGAAGAACTCCACGCGCTTCGCGCGGCCGCCGCTGATCCCAAAATGCCCGGCCTACTCGTCCTAGCCAACCCCGCAAGCACACTGCTCCAACTAGCAGCGTTCGGGCTCGAGGGAGAGATCGCCCAGGCTCGTGGCACCCTCGACGCAGCCATCGCCTCTTTCGAGGCGGCCGTTGAGATTGAAGACGCCCTCGGCTACATGGAACCGCCAGACTGGGCGCAGTCCATGCGACACTATGTCGGTGCAGCACTCCTGGCAGCAGGTCGCCCGGCCGACGCCGAGCAGATTTACCTTCGTGACTTGCGCTGGTCTCAGGAAAACGGTTGGGCTCTCTTTGGTTTGTGGCAGAGTCTCCGAGATCAAGGCAAGGCTGCGGAAGCCGAGCAGGTTAACGCCCGATTCCTGAAAGCATGGGCGGGAGCCGATGTTGAGCTGGGGGCCTCACGTTTCTGAAAAACGCAGGACGGCAACCTCGATTACCGGGTAGGCATGTCTTCGAGCTGAGCCACCAGCTCGTGGAATCGCACGATGAAGGCTGCGATCTTGTCACGCGCGTCTTCGGGGAGGTTGGCGAAGCGCAAGCCGACGCCGAGGGGATGATCCGGCGTCGCCTCCGGATTGTCGAAATTCGACCACTCCACAGTGCCCTCCACGGCGATGTCGCCGATCTGCCAGGGTAGCGTCATCTCCAGGGACACCCGATCACCCTTCGCGAGCTGATCCTTGGTGGCAAGAAACGCTCCCGTTTCACTCAAGTTCGTCAGGTAACCCGGTATCGTGGTTTCCGAATCCTGGTGAGTGAACTTGGCGCGGATGACAAGCGGCTGAATGCGATCCTTTTGTCTTTTGTCCATCACGAACCTCAGTCCTTCGCTTGGCCTACCGGAAGCTTCGCATCGAGAGAACGAAGCTTGCCCTGTAGGTAAACGTTTTCCAAAGCCATTCCCGCTTGCCCCATGAAGACGTCGAGACCGGTAAGCGGGGCGAGGGGCTGTCCGGTTGCGGCATTGTCACCATAGAGGATGAGCAGCACCTCGGCATTGTTCAACATGGGTACTAACGCTGCCCGGGTCGTGTTGCCTCTTGCAATCTTAGCGAAGATATCGGATTCCAAGAGCTCTAGCTCTGCCTTCAGGTGTTGCGTCTTCCGGCGCGTCACCACGGCCTGAAAAGGCCCCCGCGTTTCCGTAGAAGCCGAGAGCCGTTGTGCCAAGGCGACGTTTTCTCTCTCGCTCTCCGCTAGCCCGAACCCGCTCAAGCCGGATGCTCGGTCGTTTTTGACCAGGAACAAGACGCCCCGCTCGAAAAACTTTTCGGCCACCTGGAGCACCATGCGGGAAATATCGACGGAGCGGCGGGGATCGATGAGCTGCTCGGTCATCGCTGCCAGGAACTCCAGAATCGGGGAATCGTCGGCTGACTCCATGCGGTAGTGATCGCCTGAATCGGAGCCCTGCCCATCCGTCTCGGCGTCGCTCGGCGGCGCCCTGTGCGCCGCCAGCTCAGCCAGTGAACGCACGATCACTTGGCCGAAGGAACGCAAATCGGTCTTGTACTGCCCCTGGTCGAGCTTCGACAGAGCTGGTTTGAAGGCAACCTTGCGAATTCCAAGATCGAGGGCGCGCCGGCGCACCTTGTCCGGAAGTTCTTCCACCATGAGCAGGAGCGGGACAGGGGGCTCAATCGTGTTTAGTCGGCGAGCGAGCTCGAAGCCACCGTAAAAACTCTTTCCGGTCGTAGTCGGCATCTTGAAATCGCCGACGACGAGCACTTGTTCTCCCTCGGCCAAGCGCTGCGCCGCGATGCTGGCACCCTTGGCAGGCTCAGTCGCGGTGAATACCTTGTAGCCGTTCTCCTCGAGCTCCTCGGCCAGGGCCTCACACACCACCGACTCATCATCGACGATGACCACCGTCGAGCCGTCGTGACGAAGAGGCGTGGAGAGCGGATCGGCAAGGGAGCCGGCCGACACCGGCACCCTCTGCGTTCGCGATGGATCGGGCTCGTCGAACACGCCGGGAGGAAGCGGTCCCGTCGGAACTTGCTCGGCCGGAGCGGTTACTGTGCTTTCCGACGCTGTGGCTTTTTCCGCCAAGGATGCTGCTGCTTCTCCATCGGTCGCGGCCTCTGCTCCCGCCCTGAACTCGGATTCCAACCTGGCGGTCGTCTCACGCCGGTCCTCGTCTAGTTCTCGCGTCAGCTCCAATAGCAGGTGCTGCGCGTTGATACCCCTTTCCAGCAAGAAGGCGGAGATATCCATCCCTTCCAACTCCGCCTCGATTTCTTCCGTCAGCTCGAAGCGGAAGCTTCCCCCTTGAAGGCGAGCCATCTCGCGCAGAGACGTTTCGACTAGGGCAAGGATTACGGTATCTTTCTGACCATCTTCGTAATGTCCCGCCGAGATCCGCCGAACATACTCTAGAGTAGACCAAGAGCACGCACAGACAACCATGCCGTTGCGGAAGACGACGTGGCTTCGCCCCATAGGGCTGTCGAGGTGGAGGTACCCCGTCTTCCGGGAGAAGGCAACGATCTGGAGGATGTCCACGAAGGGCATATCCTGAAGTTGGCCTTGGAGTCCCATATCCTCGTCTCTACGCCCGGGTCGTCGGCTGTTCGGGTATCCTTGCTCCTAAGAGGAGCCGGCAAGCGATTCGGGTTTCTGAAGGCCGGCGAGGTAGTTCCCCGCCCGGCAAAAAAGCCTTCTGCACCACATTGTCTCCGGGATTTATCCTTTATTATGAACGAGATGGCTCCAGGAGGCAAGTGCTTTCCGGCGTACCGGAGCTGAGACGCGGAGCCAAAACCGAGGCCTCGGGCCTCTTTACCTTTACCGAAAATCCGGCAGGGGTTATGCTGCGGGTCCGAGACGCGGACCGTGGTGCTCGCAGCGAGTGTTTCCCAAGCTGGACAGAATCAGGCGGCGAGGCCCGTTCTCCTGGACGTCGATCCGGGTATCGACGATGCCCTGGCGATCCTGCTGGCCCTTTCCTCGCCGGAGCTGAGCCTCGAAGGCATCACCGTCGTCGCGGGAAACGTCGAGGTCGACGTCGGTCTACGTAACGCGCGACAGATCCTCGAGCTCGCCGGCCGTTCCGAGATTCCCGTGGCGCGCGGCGCCGAGACTCCGCTGGTGGGCCCACTGGTCACTTCGCGGCACGTCCACGGTGACAACGGCCTGGGTAACGTCGAGCTCCCCGCCCCCTCTGGCGTGCCGTACGCGGGCACGGCCACCGATCTCATCATCAGCAAGATTCGAGAGCACGCGGGGCGGGTCACATTGGTTCCGGTGGGACCTCTCACTAACATCGCCATCGTTTTGAGGCAGCGCCCCGAGCTCGCCTCCGACATCAAGGAGATCGTTCTTATGGGGGGCTCACTCTGCGGCGGCAACATCACGCCCGCGGCCGAGTTCAACGTCTACAACGATCCGGAGGCGGCGGAGATGGTCTTTCACTCCGGCGTACCTATTGTGATGGTCGGACTCGATGTCACGGAAAAGACGATTCTGGGAGCTGACCGTCTGCGATCGGTTCAGAAGACCGAAAGCCCCATCAGCCAGTTGGTGTGGAGTCTTACCGAGTTTCATCTCAACGACCGAGGAGCCGACGGCATCGTGATGCACGACCCCCTAGCGGTGGGAGTCGTTGTCGATCCCACGTTCGTCGAAACCCAGGATCTCCACGTCGACGTGGAGACGAAGGGAGAAAAGACGCGCGGCGAGACCGTGGCGGCACGGAAGGGCTATTCCATGGAGTTCCGGGAATCACATGGCACTAGGACCGTAGTGGGTCGGAAAGAGCTGACTCCGAACGCGAAGGTCTGCGTAGAAGTCGACTCTGAGCGATTCCTCAATTTTTTCGTGGAGCGCGTCCTTGGCGTTAGGCGCTGAGGCAGCCCCGTGATCGCTTAGCCCGGACCATTCAATTTCTCGAACGATGCGAGATCTTTGACTCCCGAGCCCGTCAGTGGCAGCAACACCCTCAGCCCTTTCCCCCCTTCGGTCCTCTCCCAGACGCGATAGCCGGCCAACGCTGCGGCGGAAGTTGGCTCGACTAAGAGCCCCCGGCGCGCCAGAACGCGTTGAGCGTTGCGAATTTCTTCGTCCGCTACCACCACCGCGGTGCCCCCGGAGGCCCGAATGGCTTCGGCCATCTGCTTCAATCGCACGGGCTCTCGCACCGCGAGCCCCTGGGCGATCGTATCGCGTGGGGGATCTTTCGGGTGTTTCGAGTCTTTCCCCATGGCGCGCATGACGCGAGCGTAGACATGAGCATGAGACTCGGCTTGCACGGCGATGAGACGCGGCATCTTCTCGATCAAACCCAGAGTCAGAAGCTCGCTGAATCCCTTGAAGGTCCCCAGAAGCAAGGAGCCGTTCCCAACCGGAAAAAAGATCGCTTCCGGTAAGGGTTTCGCCTGCTCGAAGATCTCGTAGGCGAAGGTCTTCGTTCCCTGAAGGAAGAAGGGCTGCCAGTTGTGGCTAGCATAGAAAATCTCGCTCGAGCGGCGCAGAGCTTCCGCGGCAACTTCGTCGCGGGTTCCCGCCACCCGCTCCAAGATCGCTCCATAGCTGGCAATCTGCACCGCCTTTTCCGGCGCGACGTTTTCGGGAACCAGGACTCGACACCGGATTCCCCCCGCCGCGGCGTAGGCCGCTATGGAACAGCCTGCATTACCCGAGCTGTCTTCCAGGATTTCGTGGACCTTCATTTCTTTGAGGTGGCTCAACAAAACCGAAGCGCCTCGATCCTTGAACGACCCGGTCGGGGCCCGGAACTCCAGCTTGAAAAGGAGGGAGTCGCCGTCCAACTCTACCTCGATCAACGGCGTGAGGCCTTCACCCAGAGTGACGATCGCAGCCTCGTCGTCAACGGGAATGGCGGCGCGATACCGCCAGAGGGACTCGACTCTGGAGAAACTGTCCCGAAAGATCGGGGAAGGCTCCATCACGACGTCCAGCATGCCGCCGCAAGAACATCGAAAGATCCGAGCGTCGGGCTTCGACTCTCTCCCACAGGCGATGCATTCCAACTTCCAGGAGCTCATGTGTCGTGGATCATCATCGAAACGTGCGCCGGCTTCAAACGTGTAACAGGCCTGTAACTGGCGGTAACTGGGACGAGCTGTGTTGTTCTGCATTGTTCATTTGTGGCAAGGTCGTGCGACAATGAAGCGCCAAACGAGCGGCTGACGATCGGGGGTAGGGAATGAGAAAAACCGGGAGCTTGATTATCCTTCTGACGGCCACACTGTTGTCGGCTACCGAGGATGCACGGGCCGAGGGACAAGCGTTCTTCTTTTTGGGCCGCACGTTTACCAATCAGCTTCTCCTCGAAGACATGACGACCTTCGGCGGTACCGTCGGTGCTTACGGCCGCGTCGTCGGTTTCGAGTTCGCCCTCGAATATTCTCCCACCAGGGCTTTCGAAGTGGGAGCCCTGGACTTAGGCGCCTCTCTCACCAACATCATGGGCAATCTCGTGGTGCAAATACCCATCGGTGACTTCTATCCCTACGGCACGATCGGATACGGCATCCTGATGGGCCGCGCCAATCTCGAGCCCCTGCCAGAGAAGTTTCTCGGAAACTTTGGAGCCTTCAATTTCGGCTTCGGTGGCAAGATCTTCTTCAGCGACCACGTCGGCGTCAGGTTGGACTACCGCCGATTCGCGGTTCAGACGGGCGATGAGTCCCCGGATCTGGCCATCCCGTTCACCGGCATCGAAATCGAAGCGAGTCCCGATCTGAACCGCTTCGCGGGAGGCGTGGCGTTTCGTTTCTAGAACTGGCCAAGTGTCCCGTCGCGCCGCGCCTGCCTCAGCGCGTACCGGAACACGAGCAAACCTAGAGGTAGGAGAAAAAGGGCGAAAGCCGTGAGCACCACGAGCTCCCATATCACATCCCTCAGGCCTGCCCCTAGGAGGAGCGCCTTTCGCATCGCGTCCAGGCTGTAGGTGATGGGAAGGCCACGCGAGATGATTTGCAAGGAATCGGGCAACACTTCGACCGGGAAATAGACTCCCCCGAAAAGCGTCGCGGTGGCGTTGATGAGGAAATTGACTGGATCGCCTCGCTTCACGGTCATCATGAATGAGGCGGACAGCATCCCTAAGGCAGCGAACGAAACCATGGTGGGAACCATCACCACCAGTGCCACCGGTAGATTCATGCGGCCGAGCGACAGACTCCCCATCAGAAGTCCGAGAAGCAGATAGCCACCCAAGGTAGCGGTGTGGTACGTGAACGTGAAGCTGGTGGTGGCCCCGACGAGAGTGGACAACTTGAGCGGGCTCGCCAAGAGCATCTCGAGCGTTCCCATCATCTGCTCACTACGAAGCGAGGTCGCGAAGTGATTGAGGGCCACGCCAAGATACCCGCGGAAGGCGATTCCAATGAGAACGAAGGGGAAGAAGTCGCTGCCGTATTGCTGGAGCACGGGGACCTGCGCCTGGGTAACCAGGCGCGCCAAGAAGAAAAAGACTGCGACGTTGAAGAGAATTCCGATAAATCCCAGGGCGAAGGCAAACCGATAGGACAGGTGAAGGCGGAGATCGCGCCGTAGAAAGGCCCGAAACTGTAACAACCTGCGCTCGGGCGGCTCATCGACATTGGAAACTGGTGGCCGCGGAGGCAACGCGCGCCCCGCCACGTGGCTTCCCGTCGCAGCTTCGCGAAGGGCGCGTTCGAGGTTCCCGGTCTGCGGCTGGATTGCGAGAACACGCCCCCCCTTTTCGTGGATTCCTGTGATCACTTCGCCGATAACTGCTTCCGGCTCCAGCTCCACCGAAATCTCGCTTGGCTCCCCCTTTCGCACCAGATCTCCAGTTGCGATGCCGCGCGTCTCCTCCCAACCCGCAACGGGACGCTCGAGGAGCAGCGTGTATTGGGCAAGCTCCGAGCCTGCGCCGATGAGCTGCCCTAGCTCAGACGGGCTTCCGTCGAAGGCCAATCGTCCCGATTGCATGACCAGAAAGCGGCTACAGAGCTTTTGCGCTTCGGAAAGGTCGTGAGTCACGAGAAGCACCGCCGTCCCCTCCTCGCGGACGAGATCGAGGATGGCCGCGTGCAACGCCTGGCTTTCGATCGGATCCACGCTGCGGGTCGGCTCGTCTAGAAGCAGCAGACGGGGGGCGATGGAGGAGAGCACGGGCCAGCGCGAGACGTTGTTTCATCCCCGAAGAGAAAGCATCGAAACGTCGGTCGATGAACGTCTCGAGCTCGAAAGCACCGGACAGTTGTCGGAGGCGGTCCTCCACCTGGCGTGGTTCCAGGCCGCGCATGGCGGCGAAGAACGACAAATTCTCTCTCCCGGTGAGTCGCCAGTAGAAACTCCGCTCCTCGCTGGTTACGAGTCCAATCGATCGCCGGACATCGATCTCTTCGGTGAGCGCATGGCCGGCCACCACGGCTTCCCCACGATCTGGCACGACCAGCGTAGCCACTGTCTTGAGCAGGGTCGTCTTTCCTGCACCGTTCGATCCAAGCAGCGCGACCATCTCTCCCTTCTCGACAGAGAAACTCACGCCGTCAAGGGCAACGGTTGGAGACTCCCTCGGCCGCAGACGGAGGCGCAACAGATCGTCCAACCGAAGTCGTGGTCGGAACTTCTTGGCAAGACCGCTACACCAGAGAGCAGACATATCTTCTCAAGCTAACAGATGGCGACCCGGGAATAAACCCCGATCCGAAATAGGAATCACCCGACTCTTTGACTCTTATGGGCCCCCGGACTACCATCACTCCCCGTATGGGCTTTGCCACAGACGCCATCCACGCGGGACAAAAACCCGATCCATCAACTGGGGCCATCATCACCCCGATTTACCAGACCTCGACCTACGTCCAGGAGGGCCTCGGGAAGCACCAAGGGTACGAGTACGCGCGCACTGAGAACCCCACCCGATCGGCGCTAGAAGCCAACCTCGCCGCCCTCGAGAAAGGAGTAGGAGCGCGCGCCTTCGCCTCGGGAATGGCAGCTATCTCCGCAGTGCTCACGTTCGTAAAGCAAGGGGATCGAGTGGTGGTCACCGAGGATCTCTACGGCGGAACCTACCGGCTCTTCGAGCGCGTTCTCACGCAATTCGGCATCCGGTTCAGTTACGTCGACACCTCCCGAACGGAGGAAGTCGAGAAAGCGATGGACAACGACGTCAAGCTCGTCTTTCTCGAGACTCCCACCAACCCGATACTGCGCATCACCGATCTCCGCGCCGTCTCCGATCTCGCCCATCGGTTCGACGCACGGGTGGTGGTGGACAATACGTTCATGAGTCCCTATTTCCAACGTCCTCTCGAGTTGGGAGCGGACCTCGTCCTTCATAGCACCACGAAATATCTCAATGGACACAGTGACAGCATCGGCGGCGTCGTCATTGGCGCTCGCCAAGAGGACGTCGAGCATCTCGGGTTCGTTCAGAACGCCGCGGGCGCCATTCTCTCGCCTTTCGATTCTTGGTTGCTGCTTCGGAGCACGAAAACTCTCGCCCTGCGCATGGAACGTCACGACAAGAACGCCCGCGCGCTGGCAGCGTTTCTCTCCAAGCATCCCAAGGTCCAGAAGCTCTACTACCCCGGACTCCCAGACCATCCCGGCCACGGGGTTGCAAAAAAGCAGATGAGCGGCTTCGGGGGGATGCTTTCTTTCGACACCGGCTCGTTAGAAGCCGCTCGCCGAGTACTCGAGGGAGCCAAGGTTTTTTCTCTGGCCGAGAGTCTGGGGGGGGGTCGAAAGCCTCAGCTCCCGCCCTGCAACGATGACGCACGCATCCATCCCGGTAGAAGACCGCCTACGGTTCGGCGTGACGGAAGGCTTGGTTCGACTCTCAGTCGGAATCGAAGACGTGGAAGATCTAGAGGCAGATCTGCAACAAGCCCTGGATAGCATCTAGCGCATCACTGCCGTGGGGCGGCGGCGTGTTTTTCATCGGCCTGCTAGGCATTTTCTCAATGCTCGCTCACTCCTCGTTCGCTCGCTGTCCTCCGCTCGCAGGCTCGCTGCGGACGGCGGC
>PVMS01133299.1_pt1 | contig 10797 bp, 8 predicted proteins | sample 1853461 | NCBI WGS metagenome assembly PVMS01 (sample SAMN08582032, study PRJNA380276) | Marine sediment metagenome, whole genome shotgun sequencing project. | isolation source: ocean sediment barecode stripped | collected 2017
CAAGACCTTCAAGTTATTGCGCAGCACACAGACAGCGGCGGTATTCCAGCTTGAATCCAGCGGCATGCGGGATTTAATCAAACGTTTGCGCCCGGACCAGTTTGACGATCTGGTCGCACTTGTTGCGCTGTTTCGTCCAGGTCCACTGCAATCCGGCATGGTGGACGATTTCATCACGCGCAAGCATGCAGTCAATAAATCCGACATCGACTATCTGCACCCGGACCTCAAGCCCGTCCTGGAAGAAACCTACGGCGTCATTCTGTACCAGGAACAGGTCATGCAGATCGCGCAGGTACTGGCGGGCTATACATTGGGCGCGGCTGATATGTTGCGTCGAGCAATGGGCAAGAAAAATGCAGATGAGATGGCGAAGCAACGTGACATCTTTACCAGTGGCGCGACTGAGCGGGGCGTTGCCGGGCGGACAGCCACTCGCATTTTCGACTTGATGGAGAAGTTTGCAGGCTATGGATTTAACAAATCGCACTCGGCGGCCTATGCCGTATTGGCGTATCAAACCGCCTATCTAAAAGCACACTACCCGGCGGCATTCATGGCTGCTGTCATGAGTGCGGATTTGGATAATACCGATCGCCTGGTCATCCTGAAAGATGATTGTCGACAACAAAGACTGCGGCTCGATGGACCGAGCATTAATCGATCGGCGTATCCATTCAGCGTGTCGGATAACAACACGATTCTGTACGGGCTAGGCGCCATCAAAGGCGTCGGACGTGCGGCGGTTGAGTCGTTAATCCTGGAACGCGAGACGAACGGGCCCTATAACACCCTTGTGGAGTTTTGCCGCCGAGTCGATCATGACAAAGTTAATCGACGCTCGCTGGAGGCGATGATCAAATCCGGAGCGATGGATGACTTCGGGCAGTCACGCCGCAGCCTGATGCACCAGGTTCCTGAAGCACTGCAAGGTGCTGGCCAACATGCGAAGGCCGTCGCCGCAGGACAGAACGACATGTTTGGCCTTGAGGAAGCTGCGCCGGCCGAAGCAATGGAGGTCCAGGTCGAACTGGTCGAATGGCCGGAGCGCTTGTTGCTCAACAACGAAAAAGAAGCGCTGGGCCTGTATTTGACGGGTCACCCATTCGATGCAGTGCGCGCGGATGCGATGTACTTTGTGGACGGTAAACTGGGCGATCTGGTCGCTGAGCCAGCGCCACAAAACACCAAAGGCGGGCGCGATTATTCGCAGCCAAGGCGAGAAGTTACCGTTGCCGGTCTTGTTGTTGACCTGCGCAAACGGGGAAACCGGGTTAGTGTCGTGCTCGATGATGGCAGCGCGCGTATGGAAGTCAGCCTCTTTAGTGAGGCGTTTCAGGAGTTTCGTCATTTGCTGGTAAAGGACGAAATCGTTGTGATCAATGGCCCCCTGCGTTACGACGATTTTCTTGGCAACTGGGCAGTGAACGTCAAGAACGTCCTGCATATTGATCGAGTTATTGAGAGTCGTGCCAAAGGCATGATCCTGAAGCTCGCGCCGAACGGCCAGGGGGAGCAGATGCTGGTGAAGTTGCACGATGTACTGTTGCCGCATCGCAAAGGTAGCTGCGACGTCTCGGTTCAGTATTTCGGTGACATAGCAGCGGCGAGATTGAGCCTTGGTCCTGAGTGGGCGGTCCGGCCAAGCCGGGAGCTTCGCGATAAACTGATCGAATTGCTGGGCAGCAATAATGTTCGCCTGCTGTACGCACCTGGGCGGGAAATAATGTAATCTTTAAGACTGTTTCAGGTGTATGCGTTGCGTGACTACCTGATAGTACTGAATACCTGAGAGAACCTTGTTGAAGAAACCATGGATCTGAAATTTCTGGATTTTGAGCAACCGATCGCCGAGCTGGAGGCGAAGATCGAAGAGTTGCGTTTCGTGGGTGATGATTCCGAGATCAACATCAATGAAGAGGTCGCCCGCCTGAAGGCAAAGAGCGAGACTCTGACCAAGAATATATTTTCCAAACTCAGCGCCTGGCAGATCGCGCAGGTTGCACGGCACCCCTTGCGGCCGTATACCGCTGACTATCTGCAGATGATTGCTCCGGATTTTCAGGAGCTGCATGGTGATCGCATGTACGCTGACGATTCTGCAATCATTGGCGGCGTAGGTCGTATCGATGGACGCGCTGTCATGTTTATCGGCCATCAAAAAGGTCGCGATACCAAGGAACGAGTGCGGCGTAATTATGGTATGCCGAAACCGGAGGGCTACCGTAAAGCACAACGTCTGATGCGGATGGCCGAGAAATTTTCGCTACCAGTGATCACTTTCATCGACACACCGGGCGCGTATCCGGGGCTTGGCGCGGAAGAGCGCGGTCAAAGTGAAGCGATCGCATACAGCCTTTACCTGATGGCGGGCCTGAAAACGCCAATCATCAGTGTCGTCATCGGTGAGGGTGGGTCTGGCGGCGCGCTTGCCATCGGTGTTGGGGATCGGTTGCTGATGCTGCAATACGGAATCTATTCAGTAATATCACCAGAGGGTTGTGCCTCGATTTTGTGGAAGAGCGCAGACAAGGCGAAAGACGCTGCTGAGGCAATGCGGATAACTGCCGAGAGCCTGAGCGAATTCGGGCTGGTCGATGAAGTGCTGACTGAGCCACTGGGCGGCGCGCATCGCAATCCGGCACAAATAGCAGACGTTGTTCGCAACGCGCTGCTAAAAAACCTCGAGGAACTTGACCATCTGTCGATCGATCAGTTGCTCGATAACCGGCAACGACGTCTCGATAGTTTTGGTCAGTATAAAGAGGTGTGAGCTTTAACGCGGAGCTCCTTCTGCAGCGGCTTGCCCGGTTTTCTGATATCGCAGGTGTGCCCGCTCGCTACCTGATCGCCCTTAGCGGTGGGCTGGACTCTACGGTACTGACGCACATGCTCGCGAGCACCCGTGAAGTACACGGTATTCCGGTCATCGCAGTACACGTCGACCATGGCCTGCAAGCAGAATCGGCGGCTTGGTCAGATTTCTGCCAGTCTTTCGCTGCAGAATCAGACATCGATTTTATCGCGCGAAAAGTCGACATTGATCGTTCGACGGGGCTTGGTCCTGAAGCAAGTGCCAGAGCTGCACGTTACGCTGCGCTGCGCGACATTGTGCAGCCAGGCGACTGGGTGCTCAGCGCGCACCACGAAGACGACCAGGCCGAAACCTTGTTTCTGAATCTGCTACGCGGGAGTGGTCCGGCGGGTCTTGCAGGCATTGGTGCGCTGCGCCGGTTTGCCTGCGGGTGGCTGGCACGGCCCATCCTCGACGTCAGCAAAGCTGCGTTGGAGGACTACGCGACAAGTACTGGATTGAGCTGGATAACCGATCCGACCAATCAGCAACTGGAGTTCGATCGCAACTATCTCAGGCATGAGGTTATGCCGCGGCTTGATCAGAGATGGCCTGATGCTGCCGCTCGTTTGCGGCGCAGCGCCGAACTGGCGGGTGAGGCCGCGCAATTGTTAGCGGAGCTTGCGGCAATTGATCAGGCCTCGCTTGGCGGCCAGCCGGATCGACTGCCGCTGGCTGAGCTTCGCGAACTTTCGCCGGAGCGACAGCGCAACTTGCTGCGACACGTTATTCGCGGACTTGGATTGCCCGTGCCTGGAAGGAGTCAGTTGCGGAGTATCGTCGACGATCTGATTCCTGCGCGCGATGATGCCCAACCGCTGGTGAGTTGGTCTGGCGCCGAAGTACGTCGTTACCGAAATCAGTTGTACATCGTTGCTGGAAACCTGCCTGAATTCGCGGCTGAAAAGGCTCAGGTACTGCGCGGTGACAGTGTTGATTTGGGTGCCGGGCTCGGCGTCCTCAGGCTGACACCCGGTGCGGCTATTGGCTTGTCAGAAGCCGTATTGGAGGCGGGTCTCGAGCTACGATTCCGCGAAGGAGGGGAAGATTTTCAACCGCAAGGTCAAGGACATACACGTAAACTCAAGAAATTACTTCAAGAGGCTGGAGTCGTTCCCTGGATGCGTGACCGATTGCCAATTCTGTGTTCAAACGGTCGCATTGTTGCAGTGGCTGACTTGTGGATTGCGGCCGACGCCGCGAGTGAGCCGGGCACGGCGATCAGCTGGTCTGGCGGGCCTTGTATCTACTGATTTCAGGATCTGGGTGGCAAACCATCATTGTGCGTCAATAGGCGTTCTGGTAACGTTTAAAGCCGTCTTGTAACCAACGACGGCGCGTCTTTCGAAGGGTTGGAGATAAGTACCGCGAGATAACGGTACTTTTGATCCAGCCCTTTCTTATTTCCCGCCACCCGTTATTTTTGGGATCCGTAAATGACATCGTATGTTTTCATCACTGGCGGCGTGGTGTCCTCGCTGGGCAAGGGAATTACTGCGGCGTGCCTTGGTGCGATTCTTGAGGCCCGCGGACTATCGATCAGCATGATTAAGCTGGATCCGTATATCAATGTGGATCCAGGCACTATGAGCCCCTTCCAGCACGGCGAAGTTTTCGTCACTCATGACGGCACCGAAGCCGACCTTGATCTTGGGCACTATGAGCGGTTCGTACGCACATCAACGGGCCGGCACAGCAATTACACGACCGGTCGTATTTACGAGAGCGTGATCGGCAAGGAACGTCGTGGCGATTATCTTGGTGCAACAGTGCAGGTCATTCCGCACATTACCGACGAAATCAAAGAAGGCGTTATTCGGGGCGCCGGCGATGCTGATGTTTGCATTGTAGAAATTGGCGGCACTGTAGGTGATATCGAATCTTTACCGTTTCTCGAGGCAATTCGACAAATGGGTATCGAGCTTGGCCATGATCGCGTCGTCTATGTGCATTTGACGCTGGTGCCCTACATCGCGACTTCGGCTGAGATCAAAACCAAGCCGACGCAACACTCGGTCAAAGAACTGCGCTCCATCGGTATTCAACCGGACATCCTGGTGTGTCGATCGGAACAGCCGTTGCCAGTTGAGCAAGCGAGAAAAATCGCGCTGTTTACGAATGTTCAACAAGCATCCGTTATCTCCGCTTATGACGTGGACGATCTGTACAAGATTCCCGCGATGATGCACGAACAGGACCTGGACGGAATTGTGACACGACAATTTGGCCTGGATTTGCCGGCGGCGGATCTGAGCGAATGGGATGCAATCGTCAACGCGAAACAAAATCCACAGGGCGAAGTGAATATTGCGATGGTCGGAAAATACGTTGACCTGCGGGATGCTTATATCTCGTTGAGCGAGGCGTTATTACACGGCGGCATTCATACTCGAACCCGGGTTAATATTCACTACTTCGAATCACAGGATATAGAAGCTAATGGCACTGGATGCTTGCAGGATATGGACGGCATCGTTGTTCCAGGCGGTTTTGGAGACCGGGGCATCGAGGGCAAAATCGCGGCTGTGCAATTCGCGCGAGAAAGCGGAATTCCCTACCTCGGCATTTGTCTTGGTATGCAGCTTGCCGTTGTCGAAGCAGCGCGTAATCTGGCAGGGCTTGAAGGTGCGATGAGCACGGAATTTGAGCGTAATACTCCGCACCCGGTAGTTGCCCTCATTACCGAATGGCAGACAGAGACGGGGGAACTCGAACGGCGGGACGAAGCGTCGGAAATGGGCGGTACCATGCGTCTGGGAGCACAGGGCGTCATGCTCGCTGAAGGATCTCTTGCTGCAACCAGTTACGGCGCAACCTCCATCGAGGAGCGCCACCGGCATCGTTATGAGGTGAATAATAATTACCGGGAACGACTGGGTGAAGCGGGTTTGAGATTTTCTGGATTGTCAGTGGACGATCTCGTTGAGGTTGTCGAGATTCCGGGGCATCCGTTCTTTCTCGCGACCCAGTTTCACCCTGAATTCACGTCTAACCCGCGAGATGGTCATCCGTTGTTCACGCGCTTTATTCAAGCGACTCGAATACACAATGAAGGCACGATGCCAAAGGCAGCTGAAGCATGAAGCTCTGTGGTAACAATGTTGGCAATGATCAACCCATTTTCCTGATTGCCGGAACCTGCGTGGTCGAGAGCGAAGCAATGGCATTGGATACAGCAGGGGCACTAAAAGAAATTTGCGGCGACCTCGGCATTCCCTTTATTTATAAATCGTCGTTCGACAAGGCAAATCGCAGTTCACGCGACGGATTTCGCGGCCCGGGGCAGGAAGAGGGCCTGCGCATTCTCGCCGAAGTGCGCCGCCAAATTGACGTACCGATCTTAACTGATGTGCATGAAGATACACCGATGGACGAAGTCGCCGAGGTTGTCGACGTTTTACAAACGCCGGCATTCCTCTGTCGTCAGACGAATTTCATACTGCGAGCAGCCGGGGCAGGAAAACCGGTCAACATCAAGAAAGGCCAGTTCCTGTCGCCGTGGGAAATGCAGAATGTTGTTGATAAAGCGAAGTCGACCGGCAACCAGGACATCATGGTCTGCGAGCGTGGCTTTTCTTTCGGCTACAACAACCTGGTTTCCGACATGCGTGGGCTCGCAATAATGCGAGGAACGGGCTGCCCGGTTGTCTTTGATGCCACGCATTCTGTGCAGCTGCCGGGTGGGCAGGGCACATCGTCAGGCGGACAAAGGGAATTTATTCCGGTTCTGGCGCGTGCTGCAACCGCTGCCGGTATCGCTGGTCTGTTCATGGAAACTCACCCTGATCCGTCGGTTGCGCTGAGCGACGGGCCAAACGCATGGCCGCTGGACAAGATGCGCGCATTGCTGGAGACGTTGGTTGCGATCGACAAGACTGTAAAGCGCAACGATTATCTGGAGGCAGAACTCGGCCTCGGTGTTTAGCAACCATCCCAGCCTGATAGCCGCTTCGCTTCCTGCATCGGGCAACGAATTTTCAATGGAGCAACAATGATCAAGATAAGCGATATTCGTGGTCGCGAGATTCTCGACTCGCGCGGCAATCCTACCGTCGAAGCTGATGTCTCTTTGGTCGACGGCAGTTTCGGCCGTGCTGCAGTGCCGTCAGGTGCATCAACCGGCACTCGCGAGGCAGTTGAATTGCGAGATGGTGACAAATCGCGCTACCTGGGTAAGGGCGTTCTGACCGCAGTGGCCAACCTCAATGGCGAGCTACGCGACAAACTCCTGGCTGACGAGTTTGCTGATCAACGAGCCGTTGATCAGTGCATGATTGATCTCGATGGCAGTGACAACAAGAGTCGTCTGGGTGCCAATGCTCTGCTCGCAATTTCGCTGGCAGTTGCGCGCGCCGACGCCGTTTCGAAAGACCTGCCGTTGCATCGACACCTGGGCGGCAGTTCGACCATGCCGGTGCCGATGATGAATATCATCAATGGCGGTGCGCATGCCGATAATAGTGTTGATATACAGGAGTTTATGATCCTTCCGGTTGGCGCTCCCAGCTTCACGGAGGCGTTACGTTATGGCGCGGAAATCTTTCATGCGCTGAAGAGTGTGCTGCGAAAGAAGGGCTTGAATACGGCAGTGGGTGATGAGGGCGGATTTGCGCCTGACTTGCCATCGAATCGTGCTGCACTCGATATCATTATGACGGCCATCGAAGTGGCTGGATTCAAGCCAGGTCGTGAAATTCTGCTGGGTCTGGATGTGGCCAGTTCGGAATTCTACTCAGAGGGTGTGTACAACCTGGAGTCGGAAGGCCGTACCTTTGACGCTGCCGGATTTAGCGCGTTTCTGACTGAACTTGCTGATGGCTACCCGATTATTTCAATCGAAGATGGTATGGATGAAAGTGACTGGGAGGGCTGGCGCCTGCTGACCGAAGCTATAGGTGACCGGATTCAGCTCGTTGGCGACGACCTGTTCGTAACCAACACCAACATCCTGAGTCGGGGCATAAATGAAAGTATTGCAAATTCAATATTGATAAAACCCAACCAAATCGGTACCTTAAGCGAAACTCTTGATGCAGTTACTATGGCGGTGGAGGCAGGGTATACGGCGGTGATCTCGCACCGGTCCGGCGAAACCTCGGACAGCACGATAGCGGACATCGCGGTTGGCACTCAGGCCACGCAAATCAAGACGGGCTCATTGTCGCGCTCGGACCGAATTGCGAAGTACAACCAGTTACTGCGGATCGAGGAAGAATTGGGCGCCGCGGCAAGCTATGCGGCTCGTGAGGCGTTTTCGGTAAAAGCGCCGTAGCACCATTTTTGAGGGTTGTCTGTTGAGTTCACGCTGGTTGCTTGTCATTTTAGGAGTGCTTGTGCTGACCCTTCAAGGGCGGCTGTGGTTTTCCGACGATGGCTTTAACAAGACGCGTAACTTGCGCATGGCGGTTGCAGAACAACGCGCGCAAAATCAACTGCTACGCCAGCGAAACGCCTCGCTTGATGCTGAAGTTATCAATCTAAAGCAGAGCGACGAGGCGGCTGAGGAACGAGCTCGTACCGACCTTGGCATGATCGGGCCCAGGGAAACGTTCTATCAGGTTGTGCCAGTCGCTACCGCAACTCCTTAACATGTCCTTCGTTCTTCGTGGCTAGCCTGCATATTTCACCAAGGCGGCAGCCGGCTTATAGGAACCGATTGATAACTGGCGATTTATTGTCGCCATGTCTGACAAAGTGCTGCGCACATTTTGTCATCGCCGTCCGCCTGTCACGAACCTGGCTGGTTCTCGAACGTCAAAGCTTGGTCTTCGCTTCACCCATAGCTACCGCTATGAGTGCCGCTCCAGACCTGCCCTCTGGCGTCCGAGTCCTCACCCAGTATCCGCGATCCTTGGTGAAATATGCAGGCTAGTTCGCTGCCGGACTGGAGTCGTGCGCTCGGTCCGGCCTTGTTGCAGGTCGCCATTCGATCACAGCCATCTGATTTCAAAGTGACCGAAGAGCTTGCCATCGATCTCAGCGGCGACGGCGAGCACGATTTCTTGTGGATTGAAAAGACCTCAGCGAATACTCAGTGGGTGGCGGATGCTTTGGCGCGCCACGCGAATGTATCGAGCCGGGACGTAGGTTTTGCCGGGCTCAAGGATCGCCATGCAATTGCGCGTCAATGGTTTAGCGTGCGGCGCCCCGGCCGTGATGGTACGGATTGGACATTATTCACCGCAGACGGCGTTGCAATACTTGCACAGCGCCAACATCGGCGAAAACTAAAACGTGGCGCGCACAAAGGAAATTCATTCGATATCGTATTGCGCGGCGAGGGCATCGAATCGCAGCAGGATGTGGTGAACAAGCGATTGTCACGAATCCAAACCGACGGCGTGCCTAATTATTTTGGTGAGCAACGATTTGGACGGGACGGTGGCAATCTGGACCTTGCCCGGCAGCTCTTCAGTGGACGTCGTCTTCCCCGGCCCAAACGAAGCATCGCATTGTCGTCTGCGCGTTCTTTTCTGTTCAACGAGATTCTGGCCAGGCGGGTTGCTCAGGGTAGTTGGAACACAGTGCAATTGGGTGAACTCGCGAACCTCGACGGGTCGGCAAGCGTATTTTCCGTCACAGAGCTAAATGATGAAATTCATCAGCGTTGCCTGACGATGGATATTCACCCCAGCGGCACGCTGTGGGGTGACCATGCGCCGCTCGCAGCCGGAGCGGTCGCAGAGCTGGAAAATCAGGTTACCGAGCCGCATGCCGACCTCACATCCGGCCTGTTATCCGTAAGAATGGACGCATCGAGCCGCGCCTTGCGCCTTGCGGTTCGTGATTTGCGCTGGGAGTTTACAGAAAACGCGTTGCGCCTGGAGTTTCGCCTCGATCGCGGCGGTTATGCGACTGCAGTACTGCGCGAAGTCGCCGAGATTAGCGTAGCGAGACCGGCCTGAAGTACTCACGGGCGAATCGCGCGCTGGGGCGCGCCACAGCGCGCGATTTCGTCGGCTCACGACACTCTTAGAAGAACATACACCGCCCCATCGCCACCATCTGCCTGACGTGCCGGAACAAACGCCAGAACTGCGTCAATATGCCGTAGCCACCGACTGACGCCGCGTTTCAGAACGGGCCCACGTTCGCCCGATCCCAGTCCCTTGCCATGGATAATTCGCACGCACTCGTGATTTCGCGCCGCACTTTGATTGATGAAATCGATGAGGCGCGGCTTGGCTTCATTGACAGTCATACCGTGCAGATCCATTTCTGCTGCGGCGCGGTAGCCGCCACGTGCAAGTTTGCGTATTTTTTTGCGCCCTAGACCAGGCCGTTGAAACCGCAGCGTGCCACTGTCGTGCTCCGGTAGGGCGTCGCGTTCCTCAACGTCGCTGTTACGCAGAGGCTCGTCTCGCTCAAGCAGAGATTTCCGCATCCTTGTCTTTGGCTTGCGATCGGGCGGCGCGGCGCGCTCAGCGGATCGCAAGGGCTTCGCATCCGACATTACACGGCGAAACAGATCGAGGTCATCGTCGGTCAATGGATCGTTCTCTTAAGGCTATGGTGTTGCAGAAACATTAAGTATAGTGAGCGCGTCGCAGCCAGCCAATCAAGAGCCCTTAGTATTTCACGAAATAATGAAGATTCTCGTATCCAACGACGACGGATTTTTGGCGACCGGAATAAACGCATTGACCGAAGCGCTGTCGAAAATTGCCGATGTAGTTGTGGTGGCGCCGGACCGTAATCGCTCGGCTGCCAGCAGTTCCCTGACGCTCGATGCGCCGTTACGTGTCACGAAAGTGGCCGAGAATCGTTTTACTGTGAATGGCACGCCGTCAGACTGTGTGCACCTTGCGCTAAGCGGATTTCTGGACCATGAGCCTGATCTTGTTGTCTCAGGCATTAACCATGGCGCCAATCTTGGCGACGATGTCATTTATTCCGGGACGGTTGCCGCCGCGCTGGAAGGGCGTTTCCTCGGCTTGCCGACG
>PVMS01022186.1_pt1 | contig 10796 bp, 4 predicted proteins | sample 1853461 | NCBI WGS metagenome assembly PVMS01 (sample SAMN08582032, study PRJNA380276) | Marine sediment metagenome, whole genome shotgun sequencing project. | isolation source: ocean sediment barecode stripped | collected 2017
ACCGATGAGCTGGGCAGCCTGTGGTTCGTGCTCGCCGACGGTGCCGTGGTCTTCGCCATCGGAGCCGCATCGACGGTGTCGGGGGCAGATGATCTGTTCCACGGCGGCTATTTGCTGTCCTGGATCATGGTGGCCGCCTACGCAGGGGGTCTGGTCGCGGCGCTGGCTGCCAGCGTGGTACTGGTGATCGAGCAGGTCATCGTGCACGTTGTCGATGATCGCGGCCTGGTCCCGACCGCCGGCAGTGTGATGTTCTTCATCTTTGCGATCGTCGTCGGTGGGGCCTTCGACGCAGTACGCCTCTACGACCAGCGGCGGCGGGCGGCGGAAGCCGAGTTGGTGCGAGAGCGGGCCGAGGCTGCTCGGTGGGAGGAGCGCTTCGTCCTCGCCGATCAACTGCACGACTCGGTTCTCCAAACGCTGCATGCCATTCGACTCAACGCGGAGAGTCCCGCCGAGGTCCGGCATCTGGCACGCTCTCAGGAACGTGAACTTCGCAAGACGATCGCCGAGATGCGCTCCAGGTTCGATGACAGCTTCGAAGCGGCATTGTTGGGTGCCCGCGACGATGTCGAGGACCTGTACCGGGTTGAAATCGACGTCGTCATTCGCAGCGATGCCGAGCTCACCGACGAGCTGTGGTGCGTCGTCGAGGCGGCGAGAGAGGCGATGGTGAATGCTGCCAGACACTCTTCGGACGACAAGATCGAACTGTTCTCCGAGATCGTCGACGACACCCTCACCGTGTACATCCGCGACCGCGGGACCGGGTTCGACACCAGCCGGCTCGACCCGGCGAGCGGCATCGGACGCCACCTGGCCAAGGTCGAGGACGCCGGGGGCGAGACGACGATTTCCAGCCGACCCGGCGAGGGCACCGAGATCACCCTCACGGTGGCGATGCCATGACCACCACCAGACCGCGACTCCTGCTGGTCGACGACCACGATGTCGTCAGGGTCGGTACCAGGGCGCTCCTCGATGAGCGCTTCGACGTTGTTGGTGAGGCCGACAACGTCGACTCTGCAATAGAACTCGCCATCGAGCGTGAGCCGGACATCGTGCTGCTCGACGTCCGGCTCCCGGGTGGAGGGGGTCCCGCCGTCGTCGCTGCGGTCCGCAAGACGCAGCCGGGGATGTGCATCGTGGCGTTCACCGTGTCGACCTCGCGCCTCGATGTGGTCACGATGATGAACGCCGGTGTGGACGGGTACCTCACCAAGTCGACTCACAGCGAAGATCTCGCCGACCTCTTGGAGAGCGCTCTCGCCGGGAACAAGCCGGTGTCGAAGGAGGTAGCGGGCTATCTGCTCGACATCGACGACGAGATCGACACCGGAACCGGGATCGAGCGGCTCACCCCGCGGGAGCGGGAGGTGGTGAACTTGATCGCCAGGGGTTACACGTACCGCGAGACCGCCGGTCGTCTCGACATCAAGGTAAAGACCCTGGAAACCCATATGGGCCATATCTTCAACAAGCTCGGTATCGCCAGCCGCTACGAGTTGACCGCCCTTGTCGGCCCGACCTTCCTCCGCCCCGACGACGACTGAGCCGTTCCTGATCCCGTAGGGGTAATCCCCGATTCCCAGTCGCAGGGTCGGCGCCTACGGTCGAGGAGGTCCTGAGGCCAGAGGAACAGATAGCAGTGCAGAGACTCGACGGTATGCCCGCCACTTCGCGCCTCGCGATCACATCCCAGGCACTGGTCGCGGTGCTCGTCGTCGTGGTAGCCCAGGTCGGCCGGGTCTTGTTCCCGATCATGTTCGAGATCGGCGAGGACTGGGATTTCATTGCGGCGGGGCTCGTCGCGGTCGGTGTCTTCGCAGCCCCGATCCTGGCCATCCTGTTCCCTCGCCTCTCGGCCCGATCCGCCGCCCTGGTCGGCTCGGTGGCGGTGTCGGCGTCGACGATCGCGCTTCGACTGTTCGATCCGATACCGGCGGTGATGGCTGTGGCAGGGGTTGCCGTTGTGCTTGCCGGCGCCACCATCATCTTGACCGGCGTCGTGGCGGGCAGCCGCATCGGCGCCGGGATATTGCTGGCCGGACTCGTCCTCGGCCTGGCGCTCGATGCCGCCATCCGGGGTGTCTTCGGCTCGTGGGACCTGCTGTGGCAACGGGGCATCGGTTCGCTTCTCGTGACGCTGGTCTTGGCGATCTCGCTGCTTTGGCTGACCGTGGCGGTGACGAGGACCAAGGGCGGCAGGGCGAGGCTTGGGTCACGTCCCGTGGTGGCGTTGGCGATCGGTGCCTACTTGATGCTGCAGCTGCTGTTCCTCCACAACTTCGCCTTTGTCGGTTCGCAGGCCGGCATCTCGATGACGGCGGCGACGCTGGTGGTGCTGGTCGGGTCGCTGGGGGCGTTGGCCGCGACTTACGCTGCCGCCGGCCGGCAGATGAGCCGGCTCGCGGTGATCGTGCTCGCCTTCCTGACCGCGGCATTGGCCTGGGCTCTCCCGGGGATCGAGGGCTTGGCCGGCGCGCTGGTGGTGCTGGCCTTCCAGGTGCTGCTCACGGGTCTGCTGGCGTTCGCCGTCGGCGATCGGGTTGGCACCGCACAGCAATCGAGCCATCCGAGGCGGGTGGTTGCGGTGGCGGCGGGAAGCGTGCTCTTCCTGGCGTTGGTCCTTCTCTGGCAGATCTACATCGATCGCCCGCTGCCCTTCCCCCGCCAGGCGCTCCCCGCGATCGCGGTATTGATCGTCGCCTGGTTCGCCTGGCGGCGAGCGCAGGAAGGTGCACTCCCGGCGATGACCGTCGGGCGCGTAGTACCTCCCGCTGCGGTGGTTGCCGGCTTGGCGGTGTTGGTTCCAATCTCGCTGTGGATCACCCAACCGTCGCCGGCGACTCATCCCGCGGGAACCGTAGAGATCCGTCTCGTCAACTACAACGTGCGCGGGTCGGTCGCCGTCGATGGCCGGCTGAGCCCAGACGACATCGCCGCCGAGATTGCCTCCTCCGATCCCGACATCGTGGTCCTGCAGGAGGTCGCTCGCGGCTGGGCCATCCACGGGACGATGGATCTGCTGGCCTATCTCGAGCGTGAGCTCGACATGACCGCGGTCTACGCCCCGGCGGCCGACGGCCAGTTCGGCAACGCCATCCTCTCCCGGCTACCCATGACCGAGATCGCCTCCGCGACCCTCCCCAGGGACGGTACCCAGGATCGCAGCTTCGTCTGGGTCGAGGTCGCAACACCGAAAGGCAATATCGACGTGGTCGGCACCCACACTCAGAGCCGCTCCACGGCCCAGATCACCGCGCTGCTCGACGCGGTGGGAACCACGGTGCCGTTGGTGATCGCGGGCGATATGAACGTTCACCCCGATGATCCCGAGGTGGCGTTGTTCACCGACGCCGGGCTGATCGACGTCGTCGGATCGACCGGCGATCCCTGCCGGACCACATCCTCTGAACCGACCTCGGACTGCGATCGCCCCGACTGGGTGTTCATTACCCCGGACTTCGGCGTCGAAGAGGTTCGCATCGGCTCTGCACGCGTGTCGGACCACCTCGCCATGCACGTGACGCTTCGCCTTCCACGCTGAAACCGGTCGACACCCATCCCTTGAGATCGGCGATCCCATCGGTCACCGACAACGGTTGGGGTGGGGGAGATCCCCGATAGCGCCTCGATGAGCCGACCGTCACGATGTCGACATGGCTCCGAACTCCGCTCAACCACACGGATTGTTTCCCACCGTTGCAGGTGGCGGAGTGAAACCCCACATGAACCTGGCAGCGGACCGAAGCATTGAGTGAGGGCACTGACAATGAAGTCGAAAAGGACCTTCAGACAGATACAGGCGGAGTACGAGCGATTCCGCGCTGACCATCCCAACGCCACGCACAAGATGGCGTGGCGCGAGGCGGAGCAGGCCGTCTCGAAGCAAGGTTTGGCCGGCCACGCGGGGACCGCGACCGAAGATATAACGCCACTTGCCGCCCGAGAGGCCGCCAGCCGGGGCATCGCCTCGTTCCTGATCAGGGCGAGGGAGCGAGGGATGATCGACCTGCGGACATTCAGGGATCTCAAGGAGCTGCTCGAGGAGACCTACCCCAGCTCCCGCCCGGTTGCACCGTCCCAATCGACGAGCCCTGCCAGGACGCCCCTCCCGGCCCCACCCAAAGAACGTCCGGCGACACAGGAAACACCGGTCCGGCCCCCACCCGATCGCGTCCTGCCCAAGCCCCCGAGCCGTACCCCCGGCAAACCACCCAAGCCCGAGCCCAAGCCTCCAATCCGTACCGCCGGCAAACCACCCAAGCCCGAACCCCAGCCCAAACCTCCAATCCGTACCCTCAGCAAACCACCCAAGCCCGAATCCGTCTCGACGGCGTTCGAGCTGCCACGCGGCGCGGAGGCGGTCGATCAGCTGCGTCGTCGTGCTGTTGAGCTGTGGAAGATCATCGGGCCCGACATCAGCGTCCACGGGTTTTCCTACCTGGGGCTGCTGCTGACGTTCGTCGGGGTCTTCGGGTTCATGTTCTTCAGTTTTGAGGATCTGCCGGATCCGGTGCAGCCCTTCGTCGAGATCCTCATCCCGCTGATCTTCTTCAGCTGGGCATACCTTCTCAAGCGCCGCGAAGCCGCCGTCGTGGGTCACCTCATGGGCTTTCTCGGCGGGCTGCTGCTCCCCCTCGTCGTCTATGCGTCGCTCGTCGACAGCGCCCCGGTTCCTCCGGACCCGACCGGTGGCTGGCTGATCGTCGGGCTGACGGTGTCGTCGTTATTGATCGCCGCCGCCTATGCCTGGTGGAGCGCCCGTCATCCCGACTCCTGGCTCCGTTTCCTGGTGATCCCGATGGTGTGGGTTGCGGCGCTGGCGCCGGGGTTCGCCTTCAAGACCGACGAGGCGCTGGTCGGTGACGCCATCACCCGCCTCGTGTCGGCACAGCCGGCCATCTCCGCGGCGGCCATCGCGGTCACGCTGCTGGTGTTCACCCGCCATCCCGCGCATCGGCTCGCGGCACCGAGTTTCACCGCCGCCGTGCCGGCGGTGCCCATCGCCTATCTGTTGACGGTGGCGCTGGTCGCGAACGAGGGGTGGGCATACCCCGCCCCGCTGGTGTTGGCCGGCGCGGCGTCGCTGGTGTCGGTCGAGCTCTTGGCACGGCGGTTCGGGTACGCGACCGAGGTTGCCCTGGCGCGTCCGCTGCTGCTGGCGGTTGCTCTCGCACCCCTGATTCCGATGTGGGGCGTGGGCCGGACGGGCTTGATCGCCGTCGTTGCCTATCTCGCCATGGTCGAATGGGACGTTCGCAAGGGGTCGGATCCAGTGGCGCTGGCTCTTGCCGTCGCCGGAGTTGCCGGCGGCCTGGCAATGAGCGTTGCCGAGCCGTGGCCCATGGTCGTTGCCTGGTCGTTCGCCAGCGTGTGGGCCCATGTGCGACGGGTGGACGGCCTCCCGCTGGACGACGACGAGCTGACCGCGACGGTGGCGGCCGCCACACTGCCCTTCGGTGTCGCCGTTGGCCTGATTCTGGCGCTACCGGACGGACTCGCGCTGCTGGTCATCGGTGCCGTGCTGGTCGCGGTGACGGCCGGCGTTCGCTGGTCGAAGACCGACGATGTGTTCTGGACCTACTGGCTCACCGGCGCCGGCATCGGCCTCGCGCTCGGATCGTTGACCTGGTACCTCGAAGGAGGCGGTGCGGCATCGCCATGGGCGGCCGTCACGGCCACCATGCTCGCGGCGTTGACGCTGGCCGCGGGCCGCGATTGGCCGGCGCCTCGCGTCTGGATGACCAGCGCGGCCGCCATCGCTGCGCTGGCCATCGGGCTCGACGCCGCCGCGGTCTCCGATCAAGCGGCGTGGTGGGCCGTTGTCGGGCTTGCCACCGTGGCTGCGGCGACGCTTTGGTCGCACCCCGCGGCGGCACATCTCGCGGTCATCGGCCACCTGGTGGGCTTGGCGGCGTTGTTCGGTGGGGGCTCGGCGGAGGCCGGGGCGATTGCCGTGGGGGCCTGGTCGGCCGGCTGGCTGATCGCGGTTCTCGCCGATGGGTACGGGAGGCCCTCGGTGGGCGCGTTGGTCGAGTGGAGCAGTCTCCGGACCGGCGCCTTTGGTGAAGAGTTCCGGCGTACTGTCGAGGCGGCACCTGCGGTGATCCTCGCCGCTTCGATCCCGTTCGCCGTGCTGGCGGCCGCTGGTCTTTGGGATCGGTTTGCCGACAACCGCTCATGGACCGGGGTGACGCTCTCGCTCCTGGCGGTCGGCTATGCCGTGGTTGCCTCGTGGCAGGTGGAACGCAGGCCGCTCTCCTCGGTCTTCGCCGTCGGGGCCGTAGCTCTGTCGCTCGCCGGTATCGCCGGTTCCGCTCCTGCTTCGTGGCCCGTGATCGTGGCGGCCGCCGCCACCATTGCGGTTTCCTGGCTGGTTGCCCGGCCGCGGCACTGGACGCTGTACATCTGGCTTGCCTGGGTGATGTCTGCGGTGATGGTCGTTCTACTCGCAGAACGGGCCGGGGTGCCCGATGCCAACCTGCATCTGGTGGTGCTGGGGTGGGGCGCCGTGCTGCTCATCGGCGGTCTCCTCGTAGACGAGGCGCGGGCCGGCCGCCGCCACCGAGGTGAAGGGCTGCGGATTCGATGGCTGCAGTATCCCGCGATACTCGGTGCGCTCGCCATCCCGCTCGGCCTCGCCCCGGTGTACACGCAAGAGCCGGGAACCTTCGGCTGGTGGTCGCTTGCCGCTGCCGCAGGCTACGGCGTGGTGGCGGCGCTGCTCAGAGCCGGCATCGTCACGGCACCGGCTTACGCGTTGGCGGCACTGGGAGTGGCGGCGCTCTCGCCGTGGCCGGTTCTGGAGCGTCCGTTGATCCTGGTCCCGGTGGCCGCAGTACTCGTTCTAGCGTCGTGGGGATCGGAACGAGTCCAGCCGGGTGCGATGGAGCGGTATCTCCGCTGGGATCTGCCTCCGCTCGTCGTCGCTCAAGGGGTCGTGTTTGTCGCCCTCGTCCGTGCCGTGACGGTCGACTCGGTTGGCACCTGGATCGCGGTCGGTGTCCTTTCGGTGATCGTCGGGGTGTGGAAGCAGCAACGGGTGTGGATGGACATCGGCAACGTCCTCGTGCTGATCGCCGCTGCCGCCGCCGGTCCGGGCTGGATGGCCCTCGCCCTCGCCGGGACCGCTGTCCGCGGCGTGATCAGCGTGACCGTCACCTCGGGCCTCGAACGCTGGAGTTACCACGCCCTCGGGGTCATCGCTCTTGGTGCCGCGTGGATCGAGCTCGGACTGTGGCAAGGATGGACGTCGTCCGAGGTGGTGTCTTACACCGCCCTCGCCTTCGGAGCCCTCGGGCTGGTCGTAGGGAGTCTTCTGGGCCTGCGTGGCCTGGCATCGGACTGGGCGGCTGCCTGGGGAAGCCTGGCCCTGGTCGGGACGGTGGCGTCGGTGGCACTGGCCATCCCTGCCAACGTCACCAACGCCCTCCCCGCAGTGGGGCTCGCCCTCTTCGCCCTCGGCACCGGGTTGGCAGCGCGGACGATCCCACACCCCGCCCTGAAGCTGGTGACCGTGGCCGCTACGGGCACCGCCTGGATCGAGCTCGGACTGTGGCAAGGCTGGACGTCGTCCGAGGTGGTTTCCTACACCGCCCTCGCCTTCGGCGCCATGGCAACGGTGCTCGGCGCCTGGATCGCTTTCAGGAACCTCACCCGCCACTGGGCCATCGCCTGGGGAGGCCTGGCCCTGGTGGGATGGACCGCGTCGGTCGTGGTGGCGCCGGACCATGTGGTCGATGTCCTCCCCGCGCTCGGCTCGGCGTTGTTCGCCCTCGGCACCGGGTTGGCAGCGCGCCGGTTCCCGCATCCTGCGATCAAGGCATTGACGGTCGTGTCGTCCGGGGTGGCCTGGGCCGAACTGGTTGCCGGCGTCGGGTGGACGGTGAGCCAAGCGGTGTCCTACACATCGCTCGCTGGCGGTGTGGTTGCGCTCGGCGCGGCGTTGGCCATCCGCTTCGGTAGATTGTCGCGGTCGTGGACCATCGCCTGGGGCGGTCTCGCCGGCGCGGCGATCGCGGTGGTCTGGTTTGCTGGTTTGGCGGCGCAACCCCCGGCGATGACTGGCCTTGCTCCTGCGATCGGGCTGGCGATGATGGCCGTGGCAGCCCAGATCGGTGCCCGACCCTTGTCGTATCCGCTCCACTATGCCGCGGTTGGCCTCAGCGGCTGGTCCTGGATCGCCCTCGCCGTTGCGCTCGGCTGGTCACCGGACACCGCTTCGGCGATCACCGCCATCGTCTTTGGTGGGCTGGCAGTCGGCGTTGCCGAGGGGGCGAGGAGCCCCTGGGGGAAGGCGATCCGCTCCGATGATGGGGGGTTCGCTGCGGAGGGGGCGCGTGCCTGGATGGGGCTCGGCGCGGCGGCGGTGGTAACCGCCGCCGCGTTCGCCTTCGGCACCGACATGCGGCTGCCGGCCTGGCTGGTGGTGTCTGCGGGGTTGGCGTTTCTTGCGCTCGCTCTGGCTCGCGGGGCGGCTCCGTTGGCATGGCCGCCAATGCGCGAGCTGTCCGGCGTGGTGCTGGTCGCCGCGGTCGCCGGGCTCGGCCACGCACTCGACGCCTCCGGTGCGCAGATGGCCGCGGCCACCATCATGCTCGGTTTGGCGGCGACTGTCGGAGGGCTCCGGCTGACCCGGAGCCACCCCCTGTCCCCGTGGCGCAACCCGTCGGCACTCCTCGGCCTGGCCGCCACCGGAGCGGCGGTGGCCTTTGCCGTCACCGCGCTGCCGGACCGAGGACCCATCGTCCTCGTGCTCCTCGGCGTTGGCGTCCAGCTGGTCGCCACCGGGATCATCCTCGAACAGCCGGTCGTGTTGTCGCTCGGGCCCCCGGTCTTGCTGGCTGCCTGGCTCGGCGTGGCCGGCGAGGCCGTCGCAGGCAGGGCGCTTTGGTTCACCGTCCCGATAGCGTTGACACTGCTCGCCGAAGTGGATGTGGTCCGTTGGAGCCGGCGCCGCGCCGAACAGCCGGCGACGACCACGGAGTTGCTGGCATTGGAGTACGCGGCCATCGGCCTGCTCGGTGTCGTCGTGCTGGTCGAAATGTTCGGCACCAGCGCCGCCTATGCCCTGCTCGGATTCCTGCTGGCCGGCGGGCTGCTGCTGTGGGCGGCGGCGACCCGCGTGCGGCGCAGAGCGGTTGCTGCCGGCGTTCTGGCCACGGTGACCGCCGTCCTGGCCATCTTCGCCGCTGCTGCCGCTCAGGCACCACCGTCGGCCTTCTTCTGGATCGCCGCCGCCGGCACCGGGTTTGCCGTCATGCTCTCAATGGCAGCGGTGGAGGCGTACCGATCCAAGACCGGGTCGATCATGCTCCGCTTCGATCAGCTGATGGAGGGCTGGGAATGAACACTCGCTATTGGTGGGCGGTTGGTCTGGCGGCAATCGGATTCGGTGCAATCGCCCTCATGCTGCTCAATCCCGATGTGCGCAGCGACCTGCTGATCGTCGCCGCCGCCGCCCTGCCGCTCGCCGTGTTGTTCGTCGTACAGGGAAAGCTCGGCGAGGACGCTCCATTGCGAGCGATCATCGGCGGCGCCGTCATCGGCGCCGTGGTCGCCGTCCTCGCCTACGGTCTCGTGTTCACGCTGGCGTACACGTTCGTTGGGGGATTCGCGGACGCCGCCACCGAGATCCTCGATGCGCTCAGGGTCGATCCGGCATTGACCGATGCGCTCGGTACGCAGTGGCTCATCGTGCTGGCGATATCGGCGATCGTGGTCGCACCGATCACCGAGGAGATTGGCAAGGCGGCCGGTGGATTGATCGCCAGACCATCGAGTCGGAAGGGAGCGTTCGCCGCCGGCGTGGCCGTGGGTGCCGGGTTCGTCGTGCTCGAGAACCTCGCCTATGCCTTCGGCGGCGGGTTCTTCGCCGACCCGACCGCGATCGTTCTCGTCCGATCGCTCGGTGCCGCGGTGCACCCCCTGGCAAGCGGGCTGGTCGTCCTTGGTTGGTGGGAATGGCGGAATGGAGACGGCGTCGATCGTCTGTTTCGCGGGTTTTTGGGCGGTGTCGGCGTCCATGCCCTGTGGAACGCATCGCTGGTGGCGCTGGCTGCGACCGAAATCGCCTATGAGCCACAAGGGACCGACGAGACGCTGGCTGCCGTATCGCTGGCGAACTCGGCGGCGATCGGAGCGATCATGGCGGCGGCGCTATGGCAGATGTCGAGAGCCGTCGCCGGCGATCGCGATCCCTTGAGTGGGTTCGCGTTCGAGGACTCCTGGTCGATCGCGGCATGGACGGTGCTTACCGCCTCGTTCCTGGTGCCGGTCGTCGTGCTGATCATCGCCTCCCCCGGGTTCGGCTGACGCCCCTCCTGCGGCACTCGCTCAACCCACCCCTGCAAGGCCACTGTCGGAGCCTCCCATGAATTCGTGAGTCGATGGGGCGGGCGCGGCCCTGGATGCTCGTTCTGAGCGCTTTCCGACCGGTGGGGAGGGGAGGGCTTTCCGGACGTGCGGGACGCGCTGATACGGCGTTGCACTTGCCGGACGAGAACCGGAGAAGCTCCTGGATTGCGGGACACAACGGGATGAGCTGACACGGCCTGTTATGGACCTGTCGGGCTCATAACCCGAAGGTCGCGGGTTCAAATCCCGCCCCCGCTACGAGCAAAGGCCCTGGTCAGAGCGATTTCTGACCAGGGTCTTTTCGCGTCTGGGCCCAATCTTCTAACGGATCTTCTAACGGGTTCTAACTAGAATGCAGATGAGGCGGTCAGTGCTCCAGGTCTCGAAGGACCTTGCGCACGGAGTAGCGAACATCTGAAGAGAGCCGTGCGACG
>PVMS01094801.1_pt1 | contig 10796 bp, 11 predicted proteins | sample 1853461 | NCBI WGS metagenome assembly PVMS01 (sample SAMN08582032, study PRJNA380276) | Marine sediment metagenome, whole genome shotgun sequencing project. | isolation source: ocean sediment barecode stripped | collected 2017
ATTCTACCGTTTCAACTTGTTGGTTTACAGCTGCTAGTAAATTGCCTCCTTTCATACTGATAAACCATTGCGGGGTAGCTCGGTAAATGAGTGGGGTTTTAGTACGCCAACAATGAGGGAAGCTATGTTGAAATTTTGCCTGCTGAACTAATTTATTTTTAGCGATTAGAGTTTCGATGATTTTTTCATCGACTTTATAAACATGTTCACCCGCAAATAATTCGGTCTGATCACTAAATACCCCATGCTCATCGACTAGATTGAGTGTGTCGATTGCGTATTTTTTGCCTACCTGAAAATCTTCTACACCATGGTCGGGCGCGGTATGCACAGCACCCGTTCCAGCCTCCGTTGTCACATGCTCGCCTAATATAATCGGTACCAACTTATTATAAAATGGATGTTGTAATTGAATGTTTTCTAAGTCAACGCCTTTACTACGGCCGACTACTTTGTAACTTTTAAATTCGTAACGTTGCATGCAGGATTCATATAGTGCTTCCGCAATGAGTAAACGCTCGTTACCTTCTGGGTGTGCGCATTCAATTAATACATAATCGAGCTCTGCATGTAGCGATACAGCTTGATTCGCAGGTAATGTCCAAGGCGTAGTGGTCCAAATGACTACCGAGATGGGGCCATCACCTTCAACAGATCCAAACATTTCGGAAAATCGTTGTTCATCTGCAACCTTAAAGCGTACATCAATCGCAAATGAAGTTTTGTCTTGATACTCTACTTCTGCTTCTGCAAGTGCAGAGGCGCCGACGACACTCCAGTAAACAGGTTTAAAGCCTTTTACGATATGGCCATTGGCGTAAATTTTTCCTAATGCGCGTACGATATCTGCTTCAAAGCTGAAATCCATGCTGCGATAAGGCTGTTCCCATTCGGCAAATATTCCAAGACGTTTGAAATCGTTACGTTGTTTATCGATTTGTTTGCCGGCATATTTTCGACAAGCGTTACGAAACTCTTTATGAGTTTTTTTAACTCCTGCTTTACCAATTTTCTTTTCGACTTGATGTTCAATCGGCAAGCCATGGCAATCCCAGCCTGGAACATAGGGGGCGTCTTTTCCGGCTAAAGTTTTACTTTTAACGATTATGTCTTTGAGCACCTTGTTTACTGCATGACCAATATGGATGTCACCATTTGCATAAGGAGGCCCATCATGCAGAATAAACTTCTCAGCACCTTTGCGCGCATCTCGAATCTGTTGATAGATATCTAACTTCTGCCACTGCTTCAACATTTCGGGCTCGCGCTGCGCAAGATTTCCCTTCATAGGAAATGAAGTTTTTGGAAGATTTAGTGTGTTCTTATAATCGGCCATATTTATAGTTCATGATGATGGGTCATGCTAAATTTTAAAATAGGTTTTTGCGTTTTCAGCGTCTTGCTGTATTTGGTTTTTTAATGCATCAAATGAATCAAATTTCATCTCATTGCGTATTTTTTCATAGAACGAAACTTTAAGGTGCTTGCCATAAATGTTTTGTGCAAAATCAAATATATATACTTCTAGTTGAGTGCGGGTACCGTTAACAGTTGGACGATGTCCGATATTAGCGACTCCAAATTTCTCGATGCCATTTTCAATGGATATTTTTACTGCAAAAACTCCATTTATTGGCGAAGTAATGCGTTTAATTGGGATATTTGCAGTCGGGAAACCAATCGTTCTGCCTTTTTCGTCCCCATGTATAACGCGGCCTGACATACTATAGTGACGACCTAACAACTGTTGTGTCGCATCCAGTTCCCCATTTTCTAGAAATGCTCGCACCGAAGAGCTGCTCACTCTTGCTTCATCAATCAGAACACTTGCAGTATCCTCAACTTCAAAATTAAATTTCTGAGCTAAATTCTTTAATAACTCAATGTCCCCTTCACGGTTTTTCCCAAAGTGAAAATTATCACCTACGGTTAGATGTTTGGCGTGTAAGTAGTCAACCAGGATTGTTTTTACAAATATATCTGCCGGCATGTTTGCCAGGGATTGATTAAATCGCAAGCATACGAATCGATCAATACCGATGTCTCTACTCAGAGAATATTTTTCTCGAAAATTAGTCAGTCTTGCGGGCGCTTTTTTACCACGAAAAAATTCTTTAGCAGAAGGCTCAAAGGCGATTAACATGGAAGGTAATCCAAGCTTACTGCTTTTTTCTAGCAATTTACTCAATATGACCTGATGCCCTAGGTGCACGCCATCAAAATTTCCAATGGTAGCGACAACTTCTTGACTGTCGTAGCTGTTTGAATGGATATCGCGAATGAGTTGCATGCTAAGCGTTGCTAAAATCTAAACCAAATAAAAAATGATAAATCTTGATGACGAAAAGGTACTGTTATTGCAGGACAAAGTTTTCTCGGCGCATCCCAAGTAAGGCCAGCGCGCCAATATACAGTACTGTGCCTAAGAATATAAAGCCCAGTAGTGCACCAATACGTTCAGCCCCATTCCATTGTAGCCATTGAGCATAGTCGGGTAGTACTAATATCAATACTACTGCCATCAATATTGTGGCGATAAGAATCTGCGCCGTGAATTTTAACCGGCAATTGGGTAGGGAAATGGACGCGGTGCTTTTAAGTTTTCTAAATAGTAATGCGGCATTCAGATATGCAGATATTGAGGTTGCGAGCGCTAAAGCCGCATGTGGGCCGCTTAGCTGCCAATGTTTCCAGATCCAGAAGAAACTAAGATTTAGGATGATATTACAAAAAATTGCAATGACACCAATTTTGACCGGAGTCTTGGTATCCTGGCGCGAATAAAAACCCGGTGCTAATACTTTTATTAATATAAAAGCGGGTAAGCCTAGGGCATAGGTCATTAAGCTCAGTGCAGCCATCGAAGTGTCGTTAGCCGTGAATTCACGATACTGCACCAAGGAGGTTAGTATGGGCTGCGCCAGAATGATCAAACCCAGCATGGAGGGTATGGCAATTAGCAACGAAATTCGCAAAGCCCAATCAAGCGTTAGATTAAAGCCCGTTTCGGATTGATTAATATATTGTTTAGATAGTCTTGGTAAAATCAGGGTGCCCGTGGCGACACCAAAAATGGCTAACGGTAGTTCTACAAAACGGTCTGAGATATATAACCAACTGATACTGCCGGCTACTAAGAATGAAGCAATGATGGTGTTAATTAACAAGTTTATTTGTACGACAGATGAGCCAAATATGGCCGGTACTATCAGACGTATAATCTTTTTTACTCCATCCGTTGCACCCTGTAGCGAAAACCTGGGTAGCATCCCCAATTTATAAAGAAAAGGGATTTGAAATAAGAGCTGTGCAATCCCAGCAATAAATACTCCCCAGGCTAACGCTACGACGGGTTGATCGAACCTAGGCGCAAGCCATATGGCGGCCCCGATCAGTGACAGGTTGAGTAATGTAGGGGTAAAGGCAGGTACTGCAAATCGATTAAAGGTGTTTAAAATACTGGCGGAGAATGCAGTCAGCGAGATAAACAATATATAAGGAAAGGTGATACGCAGCATTTGTGTGGCCAGGTCAAAGCGTTCACGATCATCAATGAATCCGGGTGCGAATATATAGATCAGAATAGGCGCAAGGAGCACTCCTAGGATACTCAAGAGCAACAGGATTAGGCCTAGTGCCCCCGATACATGATTGATAAGTGCTTTTAGCTCACTTTCTGAGCGCTTCTCCTTGTATTCTGATAGCACCGGTACAAAAGCTTGGGAGAAGGCCCCTTCAGCAAATAAACGGCGTAGAAAATTGGGGATACGAAAAGCCACAAAAAAAGCATCGGTACTGCCAGTGGCGCCTAAGAATATAAATATGGCGGCGTCCCGAATATAGCCGAAAACCCTTGAAATAAGGGTCATACCGCTAATTACTGCTGTAGATTTAAATAAGGCTCGGTGTTCAGCCATTTTTATTTTTTAAGGTTGGCGAGTTAGGGGTTGAGAAGGTTGACATTTATTTATCTTGCTACCATAGTACGCGACCCGAACGGTAGAACTCTAGAAGAATAGGACAAAACATTGGCCAATATTGCATCCGCTAAAAAACGAGCACGCCAAGCAGTGAAAAACCGCTTACACAATGCTAGCCAGCGTTCCAATTTACGCACTAAGATCAAGGCCGTGGTCAATTCCATCGCTGCTGGAGATAAAAGTGCGGCTGAATCTGCTTATAAGGCCGCGATGCCGGTGATTGATTCTGCTGTCAGTAAAGGCCTCATTCATACCAATAAAGCTGCACGGCATAAAAGTCGCCTCAATACTCGTATCAGGGTGATGTAACGCAGGTTTAGTTCTCGTTTAGCACTGAGGGTAACTCTCGATTAGTGTTACTCTTATAATATTACTAAATTATCTCGGTGAATCAGTTCAGGTTCATCTGCGTAGCCTAGAATTTTTTCAATTTCTCCACTTGCTGCGCCCTGTAATTGCCGTGCTTCTTTGGCCGAGTAGTTGACTAAACCGCGAGCAATTTCATGACCACTCGAATCTTTGCAGCTCACTACTTCACCACGGTCAAATTCACCTTTGACTTCTTTAACACCGATCGGCAATAAGCTTTTTCCAGCTTTACAAATTACCTGGCAAGCGCCGTCATCTAAGCAGAGCTCTCCGCGCGTATAGAGTTGGTTTGCAATCCATTGTTTGCGTGCCGCAAGAGGTTCAGCATCAGGGTATAACAGCGAACCATGCGATTCATTTGCAGCGATTCGTAGTAAAATATTTTTAACTTTCCCGGATGCAATAATGGTAGCGGCGCCCGCACGTGCCGCGATGCGGGCAGCGGACACCTTGGTGAGCATGCCGCCACGACCTAACTCTCCTGAACTTGGGCCGGCAACTTTATCTAGCAGTGGATCGGCAGCAGAAATCTCATCAATTATTATATTATCAGTATCTTGGCCGGGTGGAGCATCATAGACCCCTTGTTGGTCAGTCAATATAATTAGTGTATTAGCTTCAACTAGATTGCTTACCAGAGCGGCGAGGGTGTCATTATCACCAAACTTAATTTCATCCGTAGACACCGTGTCATTCTCATTTACTACAGGAATAACTTTTAGCTCCAGTAATTTACGTAATGTTGTACGTGCATTTAAATAGCGCTTACGATTTTGTAAATCATCATGGGTTAACAAGACCTGCGCACTATGTAAATTATGTTGTTGCAAGCAGGATTCATAGGCTTGGATTAAACCCATTTGGCCCACGGCGGCGGCGGCTTGTAATTCATATACCGCATGTGGACGTTGTTGCCAGCCTAAGCGATTCATGCCTTCAGAAATGGCGCCTGAAGATACTAATATTACTTCCTTTCCGGAGTCTACTAAGGCGGCTAATTGAGAAGCAAGATTAGCGATCGCATCCATATTTAGACCACGGCCATTTTTGGTCACTAAAGAGCTGCCTACTTTAATAACCCAACGTTTATTAGTGCTAACTTGATGTCGTTTGTTGTTCATATAAATAAGGATAAATGCGTTTACTTAAACTGTCCGTGCCTACTTTGCTTAACGTAGAAATTGAGAATACCGGTCCATCCCACTCTAATTTTTCCACACATTCTTTAATTATTTGATTGCAATCATCTGCCATTAATAAATCTGTCTTATTAAAGACCAGCCAACGATCCTTATTCGCAAGCTCATCACTATATTTTATCAGTTCGTTTAAGACTGAGAAGTAGTCTTGGCATAAATCATATTCCATACCTGAAGGGGATAATTCAATCATATGTAACAATAAACGTGTGCGTGACAAGTGCCTTAAAAATTGAGTGCCAAGTCCTATGCCTTCAGCTGCACCTTCAATTAATCCTGGAATATCTGCAATTACAAAGCTCTTGTGTGGGGCGACATACACGACCCCTAAGCTTGGGTGCAGTGTTGTAAAAGGGTAGTTCGCAACTTTGGGTGTGGCCGAAGATAAAGCACGTATTAGAGAAGATTTGCCAGCATTAGGCAGTCCCAATAAACCAACATCTGCTAGTAGCTTAAGCTCCATAAAAAGGTCTCGTGCATCACCTTGTTGGCCGGCTGTAGTTTTACGAGGCGCACGATTCGTTGAACTTTTATATCTGGCGTTGCCTAAACCATGGTCGCCACCTTGTGCTACAAGTAATTGTTCGCCATGCATGGTGAGGTCGCCGATAGTATCCTTGGTTTCTATATCCATAATCAAAGTGCCCACTGGGACTTTGATAAATTTATCTTCACCCTTTTTGCCAGTACGGTTTTGTCCCATACCATTTTGTCCGCGCTCGGCTTTAAAAGAACGGGTATGACGAAAATCCGCAAGAGTATTTAAGTTTTCATCGGCAACTAAATACACACTACCGCCGTCACCTCCATCACCCCCATCAGGTCCGCCGAGGGGTATATAGCGTTCACGTCTAAAGCTTAGGCCGCCATTGCCACCATTACCGGCTTGAACATGTATGGTTATTTCGTCAACAAACTTCATAATCTAGGTTTAGGAAAGTTCTGATTTATATTTCTTCGTGGTTAAAAAATGCCTCAAAGCGCTCAAATTCTGTGTGTAAACTCCGCTTTCTCGACATTTATCACCTCGACTTGTGTGCAGGGAAGTATGGGTTGCCGGTTTTGCATTGTCACCATGGATGTAACTTATTTAGAGCCACGCACGAGCCGTTGGCGAGAGGCAAAACCGGTTAGTCGCTTAAGCTAACAAATAAGAGCTGCCTATTTTAAGTTAGATATAAAAAAAGCCCCGACTAAAGCGGGGCTTCTTAACTAATAAGTTATATAGAAGCCCAAGTCACAAATAGCACAAATTGGGATTTTCCCATGAGCTGAGACCTGGAAGCTGTGAAAAACGAAGTGTGCACGTCGATACTTGAATATTCGAATCACTTGAAAATGAAGTATCGATTGAAAAAAGCATGGGTGACTCGGCCTATTGTTTAGTGCACCGTGTCTATGCGCACATATTTTCTATTTTTTGGACCTTTGGTTTCAAATACTACACGACCCTCAGCTTTTGCAAATAGAGTATGGTCTTTACCAATACCAATATTTTCACCGGGATGAAACTGTGTACCGCGTTGACGCACGATAATATTCCCAGCAAGTACTTGCTCGCCACCAAAACGTTTGACGCCAAGGCGTTTAGACTGTGAATCGCGACCGTTACGCGTACTACCGCCTGCTTTTTTATGTGCCATTGTTAAACCTTATTTAGAATTGTCCATTATTTAGTGATACTAGTAATTTTGACCTGAGTATAGGATTGTCGATGTCCCATGCGTTTCATGTGTTGTTTACGGCGGTTGAATTTGATGATTTCAACTTTCTTAGCGCGAGCATGTGCGAGCACCTCTCCCGTAACTTTACTCCCTTCAAGGTAAGGAGTGCCAATTGACACGTCTTCACCATCAGAGAGTAATAATACTTGATCAAATTCGATTTTCTCGCCAGGATCACCAGTGAGCTTTTCGATCTTAAGTTCGTCTCCCTGTTGGACACGGTATTGTTTGCCGCCAGTAGCGATGATTGCGTACACCAGAAAAACTCCAAAATGTGGACTGAAAAAGAGGCGCAATTCTAACCAGTGGACTCGAGTGGGTCAATCGAAACTACCTTTAAATGGTATAACCTTATTAAAATAGGGACTTACCGCAGCACATAGGTGTATCAAATTAATAATTATGGATTTTAAAAAAGTACAAAACCTAGTTTCTGAAGATATGCAGGGTGTAAATACTGTGATTCGGCAGTATCTGCATTCCGATGTAGCGCTCATCAACCAGATGGCTAATTACATCATCGATAGCGGTGGCAAGCGTTTACGTCCATTGCTGGCCCTACTGTGCGCCAAGGTTTGCGGATATAGCGGCAACAAACATTCACTGGTAGCCGCAATTATTGAATTTATCCACACCGCGACTTTATTACATGACGATGTGGTGGATGAGTCCAGCATGCGAAGAGGGCATAAGACCGCAAATTCAATTTGGGGGAACGAAACCACGGTGTTAGTAGGCGATTTTGTATTTTCCCGTTCGTTCGAAATGATGGTGGATGTAGGTGAGATGCGCGTGATGCAAATATTGGCGCATGCCTCTAACACTATTGCTGAAGGCGAAGTCATGCAATTGTTGAATTGTAATGATCCAGATACGACGGAAGATCGTTATATGGCTGTAATTCAATCTAAAACGGCAAAGCTTTTTGAGGCGGCCTGTCAGCTCGGTGCCTTGCTCGCCAAGCAATCTGTAGAAATAGAATGTGCATGCGCCGCCTATGGGACCCATATTGGTACCGCATTTCAACTTAAGGATGATGTGTTGGATTACCAATCTTCGCCAGAAGTAATGGGCAAAAACTTAGGTGATGATTTGGCCGAAGGTAAACCTACGCTACCACTCATTTATGCACTAAAAAACAGCAAGGGTGCCACGGCTGAATTAATACGTGAAGCCATTATAAATGGTGGCAAAGAGCATATGGGCGAAGTGTTGGCTGCAATTGAATCGACTGGAGCCATTGCCTACACTGAAAATGCTGCGAGTGAACAAGCACAGCTTGCTAAACAGCATATAGAAAAATTACCCAATAACCCCTATCGTGATGCATTGATAGAATTAACCGAGTTTGCAATTTCCCGTACTTTATAAGGTTTAAAACGGAGTGTAGCTCAGCTTGGTAGAGCACTGTCTTCGGGAGGCAGGGGCCGGAGGTTCAAATCCTCTCACTCCGACCAATATTATCAATTATTTATGATGGTTTATCCTAGATGGAATCGAGCCAATTGTAAGTTGTTCCTGCACAATTCCTGCCAAGCTCATGAAAAATGCCACCAATAGGTAGTTGTTATACTCTATATGCATTTAAATTACTGTAATTTTATAAACATCTGACAATAATTTTGAATGTTTGCTTGGGGTCGTTAGCAGTCATTCAATAATAATTATTACCCACTTGTGTTAAGCGTTTGCAACAAAAATTGCACCTATTACAATTAGCACAGTGCCTGACAGTAATTTAAGTGTATGCAAATCCTTCCATTCACTAAAGATAACTAAGGCAAGCAATACGGCTACCAACGTATTCATGTTGTATAAAGGGACTAATTGAGAAATTGGCACATCAAAATGTAGTAATGAATATGCTACAAGCCCACTTGCAATTCCCCACGTCAACCCAAAAATTCCTGCATAAGAACTTGCTTTAAGTGAAAAATGTAATGTGTTATCAAAAAAATAAAACCCTAAACCAGCAAGCACAACACCAGCACCAACTGCTACTAGATAAGTTGAAATACTAATACCTATACTGGTGCTTAGCTTTTGAAATATTGCTGATCCGCCATAAATTAATGCTGGTAAAAAGCCGCCAATTATTAAAGCTGTTGTCTTAGAAGGCATATAAATGTCCTCGTATTTAGATTTATTGAATATGAGCTAAATTAGATTTCCGGCATAGTTAAATATCTATTTCTACTATTGGAACGTCCGCTTTGGGTCGTTAGCAGTCATTCGTATTGATGTGTGAGTTCTTCGCCCGGATCAATATCCTTCAATGCCACTACTGTAAGATCGTCATAGTAAACAACATTTGGTTCTAGTGAATGATTGATGAATTTGAAGTCGCAGGTTACGTCGAACATGTTATTATCCACCCATAGCGTATAGTCATTCTGCTCTTGAGTATCTGTTACTTCACATTTACCCAGCACAGTATGCTTCTGGATTTTTTCAGTGCAAAATAGACCTTTCCCATGAATTTTGCTAGCTTTAACCTTTACCATATTATTTGATAGATCCTATATAAACTGTCAATGCCCGTTTTCGGGCAAAAGCTGACAATATTATATTTTTACTAGATGGTATATATTATTTTTACTTTTTTTATATTTTTTAATTGAGTGATAAGTGATGAATGATCTATGTCTCACAATAAACTAGAAATTCCGACCTTTACTCAACACTGTAAACTCATCTGCAGACATGCCAACTTTCCGTTAATATTTATCATTCCGCTCATCATTACGTTTAGCATCAATGTACTCAACCAATTTCGATTATATACCGTAGAAAAAAGCGTACTAGAAATAACCGCGCTTACCGTGTTAGATGGTTTTCTTTTGATCTGCTTAGTTCGATTTGTATTGACTAAAAAAATATTTTTTATCTGGGCAGGTTGTTTACTGCTAGTATTATTCATACGAGAAATACATCCTCCAGGTACTTCAGCAGGGGTTTATTTAGGCATTCTTGTACTATTTTACATTGCGCATAAACACTACCATCAATTCTCTGATTATTTTCAAGATACAAGACTCATAAATTTAATGGCTATAGGCTTTTTTACCTATTTTATATCCGTAACGATTGATCAACGTATTTGGAAATTTATTCCTGGAGAAGAGATTGCACATGTACCTTTAGAAGAATCGTTAGAGGTGGTAGGACATTTGTTGATTGGTTATGCATTGGCCTTTACTTCAAATAAATACAGTATTCAAATGGATTTCGATCAGAAGTTTTCTCTATAGGGTTGGGTGACTATCATTAGGAGAATTAAGTAATACAAAATTGGAGTTACTTATTGACACCTCTACATGGCGAATTCGTAGTTTGCTACATGGTGGGCTGAATTCTAAGCCCTGCAATTGGTTTAGCACGAGCCAGGCTCCTTTGTACAGGGCTATTTGCTGAACAAGGGCGGGTAATTAAATGGTGCGAACCCACTCATGAAGATTCCTAACAGTCGTCTCAAAGAAGAGTGTTCAACTTACTAGGTTTCACGTCTATTATATTTAACATTG
>PVMS01094753.1_pt1 | contig 10795 bp, 9 predicted proteins | sample 1853461 | NCBI WGS metagenome assembly PVMS01 (sample SAMN08582032, study PRJNA380276) | Marine sediment metagenome, whole genome shotgun sequencing project. | isolation source: ocean sediment barecode stripped | collected 2017
GACGAGGTAAGTGTCGCCGCAAGCATTTCTGTTCCGGCAGGCACAACCGACTTGGACATTGGTCCTGGCGGCAAAATTGTCCTGGCCAATCCGCTTCTCGACGAGGCATTGGTGTTGCCCGCTGACGGCAGCGCTGGTCTGGCTCGGCTCAGCAAATTCGGGGTCGGGAATCGTAGCCCTGAGAGTCGGCTCGGCGCGATGATTTTCTTCACAACGCTGATGGCACCGGCAAATCTCTCAGACGACCACCATCCCGGTTCACGTGCGAAACCTGCCATTTCGAGGGCGAGGTGGACGGACGGACCCATTACACCGGGCGAGGCTCTGTCTTCGCGACAACCAAGACATTGAGGGGCCTGGCCGGCAATGTGCCCGTGTTCTCACGAGGCGGAGATTCGTCCCTGACATCGATGGTGATGGCAGAATTTGAGGTCGCGAACCAGCTTGACCCCTGGTTTTCGCTGGATCCGGCTACGCATCCCACTCTAGCGTCGCCTGGCGCCTCCGGGGCGCCCGTCGAACCTGACGCCCAGCGTATAGCCTTGCTGACTTTCCTCATTGATTTCGGCCATCGCCGGAATCCTGTCCGCTCGGCCAATCCCACACTGACGGATCTGGAACAGGAAGGCCTGGGCGTGTTTCGAGACCGTTGTTCTGCGTGCCACCAGCCGCTGACTTCGACGCGCGAGACAGGGCAGTTCATTCCGTTTGATGACTGGGCTGAAAGGACTACCAGCCCCGACTCCGATCTCGTCTGGGGTGCCCCTCTGTTCTTCAAGACCGGGATCGAACCGTACGTGGCTGAAAAAGGAGCGCGAGCGCCAAGTTTGCGACGCGTAAGCCGAAAGCAGCCCTATTTCACCAACGGATCCTCTCCGACGCTGGACGACGTTCTTCGCAGATTCCGCGTAACCGGCCCGTCGGGCTTGCACGCATCGGCTGACGGAGAGGACAAAACGGATTCACGCTCCCTGTCCGACAGCGAAATAGACGCACTGCTCGCCCTGTTGCGGAGGTTTTGAGCGCGCAGCATCTCGTCTTGCCCTTCGCCGCAGGATAGACCGATCTTCCCCCGATGTTCACTCGATTACAAATACGAGCTGTACGGACCGCTCTGGGCGCAGCGTTACTCCTGGTCAGTCTCGGTTTGGGCGGGTGCGGGTCGGACGGCGCACGCCGGACCGTCCGTGTCGCCTCGACCACATCGCTCTACGATACGGGGTTGCTGGATGACCTGGTGGCCGCGTTTGCCGTGGAGCATCCTGAGTATTCCGTGCAAATTGTAGCGGTGGGCACGGGACAGGCCCTTGCTCTCGGTGAACGGCGCGATGCTGACCTGGTGCTCGTGCATGCTCCGGACCGTGAGGCTGAGTTCATGGCCGCTGGTCACGGGCTGCGACGATCCACCTTCATGCGCAATGACTTCGTAATCGCCGGTCCTGAGTCAGACCCTGCGGGTGTGTCGCGAGCCACGGACAGTTCGGATGCTTTGCACAGAATTGCCTCTGCAGGGTCGCCGTTTGCCTCCCGGGGGGACGACTCAGGAACCCACATACGCGAGCAGGCGCTATGGGATGCGGCCGGCGGGCGTCCGGATTTCGACTGGTACCTCGAGGTCGGCCAGGGTATGGGAAGCACGTTGTTGTTCGCGGCGGAACGGCGGGCTTATGTACTTACGGACAGAGCAACGCTGATGGTTCTCAAGGAAAATGGCGTTGACCTGACAGAATTATTTTCCGGTGGCGAGCAACTTCGGAACGTATACTCGTTGATCCCCGTCGTGGGCGCCGCCGAACCACAGGGTGCGGCCAGTTTTGAGTCCTGGATGTTGTCGGAGCGGGCGGCCTCGATTATCCGTGTATTCGGCGAGCACCAGTACGGAACTCCCCTGTTCACCCTGATGTCCGAATGAATCCGTTTACCGAAGCGCTACAACTCCTGCTGAGTGGCGATCCATACATCATGGCCATCGTCGTGCGCTCCCTTGCCATTTCGGGTTCTGCTCTCGTGCTGGCTACGATCATCGGTCTACCGATCGGGGCCTGGATCGGCCTGTCCAATTTCCGCTTGCGTGTGCCAGCCATCGCGATCGTGAATACGGGGCTCGCCCTTCCCCCCGTTGTAGCAGGACTCGCCGTCTACCTGCTTCTCTCACGCTCGGGTCCGCGGGCAATCTTGAATTGCTGTTTACGCCTGTTGCCATGGGCGTCGCCCAGGTGGCTCTGGCCGGACCGTACATCGCGGCGGTCACGCTGGCTGCGCTGGAGGGGCTGCCCACGGATATAGGGCTCCAGGCGAAGGGTCTCGGGGCGACGCGCTTGCAGGCCGCAGTATTGCAGCTGCGAGAAGTCCGGACGAGTCTCGTCGCCGCCATCGCAGCAGGATTCGGCGCGATCATTTCCGAGGTCGGCGCCGCGATGATCGTGGGCGGCAACATCCTCGGCGAAACCCGAGTGATGACAACGACCATCGTGCTCGAGACGCGGCGCGGGAATTTCGGCGTGGCCATCGCTCTCGGTGTCGTACTCCTTGTCGTGGCGTTGTTCGTAAACGTGATTCTGACTGGTCTTGGTTCACGCACGCGACGCCCGGTCATGTCATAAGATGACCTCCGTGCTGACTTTGCAGGGCCTGCATTACGAAGCAGGCGGGCGCGTAATTCTCGACATCCCCGAGTTTTCCGTCGATGCGCACGGAATCCTGGCGATCCTGGGTCCCAATGGGGCTGGAAAGAGCACACTTCTCCGGGTGCTTGCCGGTCTGAGTCGGCCACCTGAAGTAGCGCTTGAAGTGTCCAGCGGGGGCAAGACTTCACGTGGCGATGCGGCCGTAGAAACCCTGCGCCTTCGATCAGCGTTCGTATTCCAGAATCCATACGTCTGGTCTGGATCCGTGCGCCGAAATCTTGAACTCGGTCTGCGCTTCCGTCGGCTCGATGCGGCAGAAATTGAACGACGTGTGATCGCAATCGTTGAACAGCTGGGTCTGGGTCCTGTACTGGAGCGCGACGCGGGCACTCTATCCGGAGGAGAGGCCCAGCGAGTAGCTCTCGCTCGCGCGCTCGTACTCGATCCTGAAGTTCTATTCCTCGACGAACCCAGTTCAAACCTGGACGCGGAGGCACACGCTTCCTTGCGGGAAGATCTGGATCGCGTCGCCCGGGCCCGAGCCAGGGCAATCGTCCTGGCGACTCACGACCGACCCGATGCGTTCTACCTGGCCGACCGAATCGCAGTTCTACGAGAAGGTCGGGTTGTCCAGACAGGCACTCCGGCGGATTTGTTCGAGAATCCCGTGGATCCGTTTATCGCGAGTATCACAGGGGCGGAACTCTCCTTCAGGGGCACCGTGACGAGCACAGATCGGGAGCTGCTGACGATCGACATCGGGGGAATAGAGGTGCTCGCAGTTGGACGGGCGTCAATCGGAGATGCGGTCAAAGTCGCCTATCGGCCTGAAGACCTGTTCCTGTCTGCTGTGGCCCCGGAAGGTGGCAGCGCTCGCAACCGATTCAAAGTGCGCGTAACCGAGGTCCGTTCGCTTGGTGCGCTGGTGCGAATTCGGCTGGCTGGACCCGCTGACCTGGTTGCCATCGTCACGCGAGCGGCGGCTTCGGAGCTGGAGATCGCCGAAAACTCAGAGATCTGGGTACAGGTAAAAGCCACGGCGCTGCACGCTTTCCAGGTGTAACCCCGCGGCCGACGTGTGCAAGGCATCGGAGCCATGTCGTCATTCAGGAAGAACGGAGGAGAATCCTCCCTGAATCAGGAGACGACCGATGACCAGAATAGTGTTGATGGGCCTGCTTGCGTTGGGAACCTTGCCCTTTGCACCCGCGCAATCGAATTCCTCTATCGCAGTCGCGCAGGAAACTCCTGTGCGGCGTTCGACATCTGCCGACCGCGAAACCGTTACTCTGACTGTTTACAATCAGAATTTCGGCCTGATACGTGAAATCCGATCTCTCAAGCTGGGGCGCGGCCTGCTCGGTCTTGAGTTTGGCGACGTAGCATCTACGATCCAGCCAGAGACCGTTCATATCAGGAGTCTGGAGCGCGGCAATCCACTCTCGGTGCTTGAACAAAACTACCAGTACGACCTGCTGAACCCGCAGAAATTGCTCGAGAAGTATGTAGGCCGGACTGTCAAAGTTCACATCTGGAACCGCGAAGAAGAACGCGAGGAGACGGTCGATGCCGAGGTGTTGTCGGTCAATGGCGGCACGATTCTCCGCATCGGAGACGAAATCACCTACAACGTGCCTGGACGGATTTCGTTTCCTGAGATCCCGGAGAACCTGGTCGCCAGTCCGACTCTTGTCTGGCTCCTCAACAGCCGGGCTGACCGTCAGCGCGTCGAGACTTCATACCTGGCAGGTGGAATCAATTGGAAGACGGACTACGTAATGGTGCTCGATGAGAACGACTCCGAGGCCTCTCTCATGGGCTGGGTTACGCTGACCAACCAGAGTGGAACCGGATACGAAAACGCCACGCTCAAGCTGGTGGCCGGAGATGTCCAGCGGGTGGGAGGTCGGGACGAAATGATGCGCTCAGCGCAGAAAATGGTTTTCGCAGCAGAATCTGACGCTGCGTTCAGCGAAGAGGCATTTTTTGAGTACCATCTGTACACGATGGAGCGCCCCACCACGATCCGGCAGAATGAGCAGAAGCAGGTGACCCTTCCCGAGTCTCCGGGGTTCGATGTCGACAAGCACCTGATATTCTACGGTGCTGCGCAGTATTATCGTGGCTCGTATGGCCAGATCGTGTCGAATCAGAAGGTCGGCGTGTACCTCGATTTCGACAATCGTGAGTCGAATGGGCTCGGGATGCCGCTACCGGCAGGAGTCGTCCGCGTGTACAAGCGGGACAGCTCCGGCGCACAGCAGTTCATCGGAGAAGACCGGATCGATCACACTCCACGCGACGAGACGGTACGAATCAAGATGGGCGAGGCATTCGATGTCGTCGCGGACCGGCGGCAGATGGACTACGATGTGCTCGGAAACTGTGTCTCAGAAAGCAGTTGGGAGATCAGTCTTCGCAACCATAAAGACGAACGCAGCACCGTGGAGATCATGGAGCCAGTGGGTGGGGACTGGGAGATACTTTCTTCCAGCCACCGCGCAGAAAAGCTGGACGCTCATACTTTCAAGTTCACGGTGGATGTGCCGGGACGAGGAGACGAAAAGGTGACGTATCGGGTCAGGGTGCGCTGGTGCTAGTAGATGGGATGAAACCTAACAAGACGTTCACCGGATCGGTCGCGGCGCTTACCGCCGCGGCCGCATTCGTGTTTCCGGCCATCGCGTTTGGACAGGAAGCCCAGCAGACAGAGGCGGACGTGCCGGATGACTGGCCCGAACAGTTGGGCGTTTGCCGACGCACACTGGCGGACTGTGTCGGAAAGTCCACCGCGGCGATTCACCTGGAGTCGACTGAGCGCATCGATGTGGATGGCCAGCTCGACGAAACTGTGTGGAGCCGTGCCGTCTGGTTCTCGGACTTCATCCAGCGTGATCCCATCGAAGGCTCCCGCCCTACCGTTCGTACCGAGATCGCCTTCGCTTATGACGAGACAAACCTTTATGTGGCCGGCCGGATGTACGATCCAAATCCATCGGAGATCCGGGCGAACCTGGCCAGGCGAGACGATAACGGGGGATCGGACCGCCTGAAGATCGCGATCGATTCGTACCAGAATCGTCAGACCTACTACAATTTTACGGTCACGGCAGCGGGCGGGCGCGTGGAGTATTTCGGTGCTGGAGATGCCGACGGCCATGACGATCGTGACTACTCCTATAATCCGATCTGGTCAGCCGACGCCCGGATAACCGACGAGGGCTGGTTCGCGGAAATGGCCATTCCCTTCTCGCAGCTGCGCTTTACGCAGGCAGACGAGATCGAGTTTGGGATCAACGTGAACCGCTTTCGACCGGTAGATTTTGAAGATCTCTTCTGGACTTCGGCCCCAAAGGGCGAAAACGGATTCACCTCGTGGTTCGGAGACCTCACGGGCCTGGTCGGCGTCCAGACCCGACGGCCCATCGAGTTTGTACCGTACCTCACGTCGAATCTCGCTGTCACCAGTGATGAATTGCTCGACCCTGATAATCCGTTCTCAGACCATTCCGATATCGTCAGCCGATTCGGTGCCGACATCAAGATGGGAATCGGATCTGGCTTGACGCTTGACGCCACATTCAATCCGGATTTTGGCCAGGTAGAGGCAGACCCGGCCGAGGTCAACCTGTCAGCGTTCCCGACATTTTTTGTCGAGCAGCGTCCGTTCTTCGTAGAAAATGCGGATTTGCTCGAGTCGAACGAGCTGTTTTTTTCCCGACGCATCGGATCCGCACCACATGGCTCGCCGGGCGGGACGTTTGCAGACGTACCTGCCAATACGACGATCCTCGGCGCAGCGAAGCTGACAGGCCGGACGTCGGGTGGATTGTCGGTCGGGGTTCTCGGAGCCGTCACGTCGGAGGAATCAGCAGCCACATTTGATGATGGGACCAGTTCCTTCGGTGAGACTCGAGTTGAGCCAACGACTGGCTGGTTGGTGCTGCGCGGCCTTCAGGAATTCGGAACCGCGAAGTCGACTGTCGGGCTCGCATTCACGGGTGTCCAACGGGATCTGTCCGATGGTGAAGAACTGGCGGACCGGCTGAACAAGGAAGCGTACGCATTCGCAGCCGACGCAACGCTCCGATTCAGAGGCGGCCTGACGGAACTCAAGGCGATTATCCAGGGCAGCCACATCTCGGGAACACCCGCAGCGATCAGTCGCGTGCAGCAATTCAGCTCACACTACTTTCAGCGGCCTGACGCGGACCACGTGGAATTTGACCCCACACGTACTTCACTGTCTGGCTACAGGGGTTTCATCGAGTTTCAGCACAGAGACGGCGAGCATTGGGATTTCGATACTGAGGTTCTGGTCGTATCACCGGAATTCGACATAAACGATGCCGGTGCGCTCGGGCGAGCGGACCTTATCACAAGCGGCATCGATATCGATTACAGAGAGAATACAGTCGGCAGGTTCCGCAGCTGGCAACTGGGGGCGGAATACGACGGCACATGGAATTTCGACGGCGATCGCCTTTCCACAGACTTCGAACTTCGAGGCGGAATCACACTGCTCAATTTTTGGAGCCTCAGCGGAGAAGTCGGATTCCGGCCGGCCGGGCAGAGTGACACACAGACCCGGGGAGGGCCGATCATGGGTACTCCTAGAGAATTCGACACGTCCATCAGCGTGAGATCTGCTTTCCAGAACAGGCTGAGTGGGTCCGGCCAATTTTCATACACGAACGATGAGATTGGTGGCTGGGGTTTGTCGACAGGTGCCAGCCTCCAGTACCAGCCTGGTGGTGCGTGGCAGTTCTCAGCCGGACCGAATTTTTCGCACGCTGTAAATACCAGACAATTCGTGACGACTCTGGGTGATGGCCGCGCTGAGACGTTCGGACAGCGGTATATTTTTGCCGAGCTCGACCGAACCACACTGTCCATGCAATTTCGAGCGAATTACGCGTTTCACGCAGATTTGAGCCTTGAGGCATATTTGGAACCGTTCGCAGCGACAGGCTCATACTCGGACTACGGCGAGTTGGCTGAGCCGGGAACACCAGACCTCAGGTTCTACGGTGTGGACGATGGTACGACTATCAGCGAGTCTACCGGCGACGCTCCGCACCTCATCACGGTACGGGACGGGACCGACCAGTTCTCGTTCATTCGTGAGGATTTCCAAGCACTGTCTTTCCGGAGCAACCTTGTGATGCGCTGGGAGTGGTCGCCGGGAAGCACGCTGTTTCTGGTCTGGCAGCTTGACCGGGGCGGGTTCGGATTCGAAAATAGTCCCGATGGAGCAGACTTTGGCGATCTACTGGACAGCCCCGGCGAGTTGGGACGCAGCTTCTTCGCCGTGAAGGCCACCTACTGGCTACCGATTTGACGGGCTTTTCATGGGACGGATAACCCCGTGGGTTCAACGTTTGCTCATCGCAAACGTCGCGATGTTCTTCATCCAGGCGTCGTCGCCCGTCGTGACGGAGCTGCTGGCTCTCATTCCGGCTGGTGTACTGCAACGTCCGTGGACTCCCGTGACGTACATGTTCCTTCACGGGGGTACCATGCACCTGTTTTTCAACATGATCGTGTTGTTTTTTTTCGGTCCGCGGTTGGAGCAGCGACTGGGTGAAAGACACTTCATTGGCCTGTATTTCGCCAGTGGTTTGGCGGCGGCGTTGTTCTCGGCTCTGACCCCGTATTCGTGGGTGGTTGGCGCTTCCGGGGCGATTTACGGGGTGATGCTGGCGTTCGCCCGATTCTGGCCGCGAGATCGGATCTATATCTGGGGGATTCTGCCCGTTGAGGCACGCTGGATGGTACTTGGCCTCACTGGCCTCGCATTGTTCGGCATCGCTAGCACTTTCACTGGCGGATCCGACGGCATCGCTCACCACGCACATCTGGGTGGATTCGCAGGCGCTTGGCTCTATCTTCGAATTCTTGGACAGAACTCAAGCGCCGCGAAATTCAAACGAAAAGCTGACCCAACACCGAAGAAGGGTTGGATCCATGACCGCGAAGCCGTCGAGCGTTGGACGCGGATCGATCCAGGATCACTGCATGAGGTGAACCGGGAGGCCTTCGAAGCCATTATGCAGAAGCTGGCGACACACGGCGTCGGAGGACTTACGGATCGTGAGCGGACCTTCCTGGATCGGTTTTCCAGCGCCGGATGACGTCGAAGACGCCTGTTGAGGAGATCGTGGATGTTCGAGGCGGCTGAAAGCCCATATCTGGTGCCGTTCGACGGATCGTTCTGCGTTGCCGAAGCTCCGACTTCCCCACCACTCGGCGCGCCCGACAGCAAACATTCAAAAAGCACCCTGAAGCACACCGTTCGACGCGTCGAGAAGCTGCAGCGCATGCTGTACGCTCAGGATCGCATATCCGTGCTGCTCGTGTTCCAGGCAATGGACGCGGCCGGCAAGGACAGTACCATCCGCGCCGTCATGAAGCGGATCACACCCGGCGGTTGCCAGGTGTATTCGTTTAAGCAGCCTTCTCACGAGGAGCTTGACCATGATTTCCTCTGGCGAACGACGTGCCGCCTGCCGGAGCGCGGACGAATCGGGATCTTCAACCGCAGCTACTACGAAGAAGTCCTGGTCGTACGAGTGCACCCCCAGTATCTCGACGCCCAGCGGTTGCCTCACCGGAGTGACCCGGACACCCTTTGGACCGAGCGTTTCGATGCGATTGCGGCGCACGAGTCGCACCTTGCCCAGGCGGGCACACTGGTTCTCAAGTTCTGGCTGAACGTGTCGCGGGACGAACAGAAACGTCGCTTTCTGTCGCGGATCGAGAAGCCGTCAAAGAACTGGAAATTTTCGACCGCAGACGTAGAAGAACGGCAGCACTGGGACGCATACATGTCTGCCTACGAAGACGCGCTCAACGCTACATCGCGATCCTGGGCACCCTGGTATGCGATCCCGGCAGATGACAAGCCATTCCTGCGCATGACGGTCGCTGACATCGTCGCGCAAAACCTGGCTCGATTGGGCCTCAAGTACCCACACCTCGATGCAGATTCCCTGGCCAATCTCAAGACAGCGCGAGAGCAGTTGGAGAACGAGGATTGACCTGGATTCGGACGGTTCCGTTTGGTGAGGCTACCGGGCGACTACGGCAACTTTACGAGCGTATCAGGGGCCCGAACGGCCAGCTCGACAACATCATGATGACTCACAGCCTGCGGCCGCACAGCATGGAGGGCCACATGGCTCTCTACAAGAACGTGCTTCACCATTCGGCCAATCAGTTGCCACGATGGTTTCTTGAGGCACTGGGCGTATATGTGAGCATGTTGAACAACTGCGAGTACTGCGTCGAGCATCACGCTGCCGGACTCAGGCGGCTACTCGCGGACGACACACGGGCTGACGAGGTGCGCGACTCGTTGAAACAGGAGGAGTTCACGCACGCGTTTTCGGATGCCGAAGCCTGCGCCCTGGCTTACGCTCGATGTCTCACGCGTGACCCTTCCGCCGTGTCGGAGTCCATGCTGGAGGAGTTGCGTCAGCACGGATATGACGATGGCATGATCCTCGAGATCAACCAGGTGTGCGCGTATTTCGCATACGCCAATCGCACAGTTCTCGGTCTTGGATGTAGCACGGACGGCGAGGTGCTGGGCCAGTCCCCGGGATCGCTCGACAACCCCGGGGACTGGTCACACAGCTAAGAAGCTGCTTCTAGTTTCTGAGGTCGGTACCGAGCAGGGCTTCGAGTCTGGCGAGGCCGATCTGGTAGTCGAACTGACGTTGAATGAGATCGACTTCTGCCTGGCGCAGTGTGATCTGTGCGGATTGCAGGTCGAGGATCGTGGCCAGGCCCAGTCGGTAGCGCTCCTGCGATACCCGTAGATCCTCATCGGACAGCTCCACGGTCTGCTCTGCGAGCCCGATCGAGGCCTGTGCGGCCGCGATCGTTCCCAGTGCCGCATCGATGTTCTTGCGCAGCCCCAATTCAGCGGCCCGCTCACCCGCGAATGCCTGGTCGCGCCGTGCCTGCGCCTGGTACAGCTGGTTCTCACGATTGAATCCGTCGAAGATCGGCAGACTGCCCGATAGCGACACGCTCCAGCTCCGGTTCTGCGGCGGAAACTCACTGTTGGACCACGCCCAGCCACCACCCAGCCGCAGGGTCGGCAGATAGGCCGATCGCGCACTGGCCACGCCCGCCTGCGAGGCGGCTGCGTCTGCCCGAGC
>PVMS01020749.1_pt1 | contig 10794 bp, 9 predicted proteins | sample 1853461 | NCBI WGS metagenome assembly PVMS01 (sample SAMN08582032, study PRJNA380276) | Marine sediment metagenome, whole genome shotgun sequencing project. | isolation source: ocean sediment barecode stripped | collected 2017
AATCCGGAATGGGACGCTCTTCCGATCTGTCCCATTCCGGATTATGTTGAAATAGCTAGGTTCATTTTCTGCCTTCATTTCAGGTATGCGATCTTTTGATCCCAAAGGAGAATATGCGGTAAGGTTGATATTTTTATTATTACAGTATTCCAGCATTTCTGATTGTTGTAATAAAGGATGCAATTCGATTTGATTTACTTCGGGTTTGATATTCGTTTTGGCAGAAATGCTTTTCAATTTTTTAATACTAAAATTACTTACACCAATGTGTTTTGCTAATCCTAATGCCACTGTAGTTTCCATTCCACTCCAGGTATCGGAAATTGGAAATTCGTTCAAGCTGACCATATCCTCTCCTTTTTCGGGGAAGATTATATTGGGTTTTATAGCCACCGGCCAATGCACAAGATATAGATCCAAATAATCCAGCTGCAAATCATTAAGTGTGGATTTTAATGCAGGAATCACATTCTCTTTACCGTGCGAGTTACACCAAAGTTTTGATGTTATCCAAAGATCCTTTCTTTTAACCAATCCTGATTCTATCGCATATTTTAAGGCTTTACCAATTTCAGCTTCATTGGCATAGATCATCGCACAGTCGATGTGCCGATATCCCACTTTAATGGCTTCAATAATTGCTTCATATACTTCTCCCGGGTTTGATTTCCAGGTTCCAAGGCCAAGTGCAGGCATAGAATCTCCATTTTTAAAATCTAAATATGTCATTGTATTGGTTTAGCATTTGAATCTCAAAAGGTACATAAAAAATAATATTTCCCTTTTATAAATATATGTTGCCGTTTAAGAAAATATATTTTAATAATCCATTGAAAAGAACCTACTTTACTTACTTATTCAAACTAGACATATTAAAATCAAACTATATGAACAGCATCAAATTGTTACTATGTGTATTGTGTACTATTCCAATAGGATTAGGGGCGCAAAAAAATATGCCTGATAACTTTTTTCTTGAGAAATTAGACAACGGGCTTGAAGTACTGACCATTGAAGACAATACCGTACCACTGGTCACGATCGAAATTACGGTTCGCAATGGAGGTTATACAGAATCGCCTGAATTTGACGGACTTTCGCACCTTTACGAACACATGTTCTTTAAAGCGAATAAAACTTACGATTCGCAGGAAGCCTTTTTGGGAAGGGTAAAAGAGCTCGGTATTTCATTTAACGGAACCACATCCGCCGAACGTGTAAATTATTATTGCACACTCAGCAAATTAAAATTAATTGAGGGGCTGGAGTTTATGAATTCAGCGATTCGCTATCCATTATTTTTGAAAGAAGAAATGGTAAAAGAAAATCCTGTGGTTGATGGTGAGTTTCAACGCAACGAATCAAACCCGATTTTTTACCTTTTTCAGGACAGTAACCACAGAATGTGGGGTGATCTATACAGCCGAAAAAATGTAATTGGTGATCATGATATTATTATGACAGCTACCCCCGAAAAGATGAAAATAGTAAAAGATAAATACTATTACCCAAATAACTCCATCATTACAGTTGCAGGTGATATTAGTCATAAAGAAGTTTTAAAAAGAGTAAATGAAATTTTCGGAGATTGGAAACCTTCTGATTTTGATCCATTTGAAAAATATCCGATTCCTGAATTTGAACCTTTAAAAAAATCAGATTATTTTATAACTGTTAACGAAAATACACAGACTCCTATTTCCATGATCACATGGCATGGGCCTGATACCAGAAACGATATACCTGCCACCTATGCCGCCGATGTGTTTTCTTTTATTTTAACTCAACGCTCATCTGAGTTTCAAAAGAATATGGTTGAAAGTGGACTGGCGTTGCAAATTAATTTGGGTTATCAAACCAATAAATACGTTGGCCCGATCACGATATTTTTAGTGCCTAATCCTGAGAAAACAAAAGAGGCTTTTGTTCAATTAGAAAAAGAGATCGATAAATGGGATAGCGATGATTATTTTACCGACGAGCAATTAGAAACTTCGAAAACCATGTTGGCCATACAAGATGCTTATGGTAAGGAACAGACTTCACAATTTTTACACACGGTTACTTATTGGTGGGCTTCAGCCAGTATCGATTACTACACTAGCTATGTAGAGAACCTGAATAAAGTTACACGACAGGATATTAAAAATTACGTTCAGAATTACATCAAAGGAAAACCTTCTGTAACCGGACTTTTATTATCATCGGATATGAAAGAACAAATGGGAATTAAATCATTACAAGCTTATTTAGGAAAATAAAATTTTAAACTGATGAAAAATTTAAATCGAACATACACATTTTTAATACTTGGCTTGTTTTTGATTGGAGCGCTTACTCCTGCTCAATCACAAACTACCGAGTTTGAGGTAGATGGCATTAAAGTAATCTACAAAAAAGTACCAAAAGAAATTTTAAGCGTCCGTTTTTTGATAAATGGAGGAACTGCAAATTACCAGCTCGATAAGCAAGGTATTGAGAATTTCGCCTTTAATCTTGCTGTTACCGGGGGGACAACTTCGTTAGAAAAGATCGCCTTTACTACAGAATTAGAAAAAATAGGAACCAATATTACTGCTAGCTCTACTTTTGATTATGGACAGTTTAATATGCTTTGTATAAGCAAATACTGGGACAAGTCATGGGAATTATTTGCTGATGCAATTTTGAATCCTGCATTTGATGAGGAACAATATACTATATTGAAAGAGCAATTAATTGCTGGGGCAAAACAACAATTAACCGATCCTGATGCTAGTTTGCGAAATGAAATGATGACCCATGTTTTTAAAGATAAAAATTATGGGAAAAACCCTATTGGAACGGTAGAGAGTCTTGAAAACATAAGCCTTGATGAAATTAAAAGTTATTACAAAAGCATTTTGGGTAAAAAAAGAAGCTTTTTGGTAGTTGTAGGTGATGTTGACGAAAAGGATCTGAAAAAGAAGATATCAGAATCATTTGGCAAATTATCAGAAGGAAGCTTACCAAAAACCGAGGAACGCGTCATGATTAACGATTCAGGTAATTCAATAGTTGACCGTGACATTGCAACAAACTACATTATGGGAATAATGAGTGCTCCTATGTTGGATTCAGAAGATGGAGTTCCGATGATGCTTGCAATGAGTATTTTATATGATAGGTATTTTATTGAATTAAGGACCAAACGGGGGTTATCATATGCGCCCTCCGCTTTCTACTCAACCAGTTTAGTAACAAATCCTTATAATGGGATCTACATTACAACCATAGATCCTAAACAATCCATAGAAGTAATGGTTTCTGAAATTGATAAATTAAAAAAAGATGGATTCGAACAAAAAGAATTGGACGATAAAATGCAAGGATTTTTAACCCGGTATTTAATGGGTCAGGAAACATTGGCTTCTCAATCGAATAGTTTGGGTGTGAATGAAATTAAAGGAGGATGGGAAATGGCTGAAAACTTCACTAAAAATGTAAATGCAGTTACCTTGAAAGACATTAATAGAGTAATCGATAAATACTCGAGCCAGATTAATTGGACTTATCTGGGGAAAAAAGATATGGTTAAAGAAGAAGATTTTTTACAGCCTGGGATTTTGACTTCCGATCTAAAAGTTGATAAATAAAAAACGAAATATCTATTGGCATATAAAAACTCCTGCTTAAAATTTGAAGCAGGGGGTTTATAATACTTATTACTAATAAATTCTATCCTTGTGGAGGTGGGGTATAAAAAAACTCTTCCCTGACTACTTTTCCATCATTAACCTTGTAAATACTAACTTCATCAAGGCTTGTCCTTGCAGCTCCTTTATAGGTTACATCTATTTTCATGCTGATCGAAAAGAAATTATCTGCTACAACAGGCTCCGAGACTTCCACCCCATGAAACTCTTCTACCATGGAGTTAAAATGCTCACCCTTGGCAATTACATTTGCCAATCCTATGGTTTCTCTTGCGGGTGCACCTTCGGGTTCAATACTTACGATGTCGTTTCCGTATAGCTCTTTTGTTGCTTCTTCGAACTGCCCATTTCGGCAGTAAGCTACTAGTTTGTTTGCTACTTCTTTAGTGTTCATAATTAATTTGGGTTTAAGTTTTACTTCTTCTTGTTTCTAACTGCTACCTCAAATGCTTTGAGTGCCCAATCGGTTAATCGATCTTTATCTTCTAAAATATCCACAGGGACCTCATAGTAAGGCAAACCCTTCTTTTCTTCGGTTGCCAGAAATCTTTTCATTCCATATGCAGAAAAATCCTCTAGATTCGTTTCGTCAACCCGCAAATTAAAAATGCTATTACCCAGCAATGCGAACATGGTCCCATCTTTAAAAAACCCTACCCCGCCAAACATTCTTTTGTGGCTAAACTCCCCTATTCCATCTAGTTGATCAACAATAAAATCAAGTTGACTTTGATTAATCGCCATCTCATTATAATTTTTCTGCTTCTTCTTTGATCAATGGAGCCATCATATCCCAACCATTACCTGCATGTTCCATCGCCTCTTCACTATGAATGTTTTCCTGATTTATGGTCAATAAAGATCCCCCGTTGTTTTTTTCAATTCTATAAGTAACCAGATGATAGTTCTCCGGTTTATCTTCAATGCCTGAAAACGTGCTTAAGTAACTATGCTGAAATATTTTTCCTTTATCAAATTGCTTGATAGTCCCCTTATCTGCATAAGAATGGCCTTCATATTCTCCTTTATAAACAATTTTTGAACCTACTTTCCATTCCGACTCAGCTTGAGCTCCGTAGAGATACTTCTTAATAATTTTCGGATTGGTCAAAGCTTCCCAAATCTTGGCTGGACTTGCATTTATAGCAATTCCTCTAATAACTTTAAAAGGTGTCATGATAAATGAAATTAATTCCAGATGAACTTTAGTCAATCTAAAATCCGGCATGAATTTAATAAGAAAATCTCGATTATGGTATAGGTGAATAGCCTGATTTTACCATTGGTAAATAAGATGGATTTAAGGGCTACTAATTATTTAAACGGGTCGAACTAAATTTCATTTTAATAAATATTAATTTTTAATAGATAACGGAACAATTCCATTTTCAAGAAAACAAAAAACCGCTTTAAAATTGTATTTAAAGCGGTTTCAGATCAATAAACGATATTAACTATACTTACTAAAAAACTTTCAAATTATCTTGTTACTGTACCTGTTGGAAAGCTTAGATTCTGATCCATATCAAAAGTTACATGATCCACAGCTTCAGATGGAATACCATGCACCAAGGGTTTTAAGGTAAAAGGTCCTGGATTATTATCCGGGTCTGGCTCAACGCTGATCACTGCAGTACCACCAGCAATATCTGTTGGGAAAGTTAATCCATCTGGAGCGTTTTCTAAAAAGTCCTCACCCGGAAAAAAACCATCATCACCATTTACATCACCCAAAGGATCCGGACCGCTGTAAGGATCATCTTCATCAGTAGCTGCTACATTTGTAAATTTACCCGTTGTAACAGGAATTCCATTTATTACAGTCCATCCTTCGTATTTCCATCCATCCGTAAGTTCAGGTAATGTAAGACCAGCTGTTGGTGGTGCTCCATTTGAAAGATCTAAAAACCAAATACCGCTGTTTTCGTCATTATCCCCACCGTTAGTTGGAGTTGCGAGAATATATTTTCCTGCCGCATTAGAAAAATCACCAACTGGCGAAATAGTTAAATCTGCACTTGAACCCGAAAAATCTCCAGCCAATATTTTGGTAGCGGCCGGAGAAGGGTCTGAATCATTTTTCGGTTCAATTGAAAGCACGAATGTTGTTGCGTCTTCGGCATCCGAGATCTTTACTTCAAATTCTGTCTTTGATTGCATTCCATCAGCATCAACTGTAAAAATTCCTGTTGATACAGGTGATCCATCAACGATCAACCATCCTTCATACACATAATCAACACCAAGATCTTCCAGCCCATTTAAGTTTACCATAATTTTTTTAGTTGTTGGCTCATCAGGAGGCATTTCTTCATCTTTTTTACACGATGTGAAAATTATAGCAATCATAAGTGCTGCTAATGTCCATTTGTTTGTTTGTAGCTTTTTCATTTGTCTTCCAATTTATTTTTTATTGTTTGTTTTAAGTAAATATGCAAAAGCTGAAAAAATAGTTGCCTGTGGAAATGATTTGGTTTGTTCTTAAGGTTAAATTGATTCCGTCCCGAAGGAACTTAATTTACTATACGTTGTAACCCCATGACTCGCTTCATGGGTTATAATATATCGTCGCTACGCGACTTTAAATCTTGTACTAATTATTGAAAAGAAATGTAATTGTAAGCCGTTGATTGACTAATGTTTCTAAAACCTGCGTTTCATGTAATCGTTAATTTCTTCGAGCGAACTGATCTCCTGCGAAGAATTACCTACCCTTACATAAAATTTCTCGACCATTTGCCCTTGTTTGTTTTTAAGGTTTAGAAATTGAGGCTTAAAGGCCGGATTAATTGTGATCACACAAATATTCTTACCATCTATTTCGGGGAACTCGAATGTTAGCATAGACTGCCCGTAAGCAATACCAAACTGATTGTTAATGATCTTACGAATGTGCAATTCGAAATAATCGAGGTTTTGTTTTTTAAAACTATTGTAATCATTTTCCAGTCCCAACACCTTACCATCGTCATCCACTCCAATAATTAAATGGCCACCCTCTGCATTAGTAAAAGCTGAAATGGTTTTTAAAATTACGTTCTCCAGAATAGGATTTACTTTTTCTTCGCGATAGTCCCAACGTAAAGATGATTTGAATTCTATATTTCCGGTTTCTCCTTCTGTTAATACTGAAGTAATTTCTGCCGAACTTAAAGGGGTTAATTGTGGTAAATTTTCAAGCCCTCCACCCTTATCTCTTCTTTTGATGAAAATAGCTGTAATAATTGAAAGCATAAAGAACAAAGCTGCGAAATAAACATATTTCAGGTCTTGATCTTTCTCCATCTGTTTCAAATCTGATTCTTTTACTGTATAAGCAAAAGCTGAAACATCTTGTTTGATACTTAACGTGTCGATCCGGGTCCAGTACTCTCTTTCATCAAAAGGGAAAGAAAAAAGCTGAGGTTTCTCGTCTCCGGTCATTCTCCATTTCTCAATGATCTTTGTTACCGCTGTTTTTAATGTTATTCCACTACTATCAGCCAATTTCATATCGACAGAAAATGGGAAGTAAACATCCGTTTCATCACCAATTAAAGTTAAGATCATATTTGATCCACCAGACCGATAACTAAGTCTATCTTCAATGCTTTTTATGCTGTAGACAAATGCAAAAACAAAGTTAATGTCCATTTTACCACTCACTGTCATCACATGGATAGCCAGGTCCTCTCTTTCTTTAGTAGATCTTTCAATAACTTGCCAGAGCGCATCCTGGCTACCCATATTGTCAATCAGTTTTTTGATCGTATTTTTTTGAAATACAAAACTATAGGTATCAACCCATGAACTAATTTCAATATGGTTTTCATCGTAACGATGCCAGATCGTAAGGCTATCTTTTAATTCATTATCAAAGGTCGAGATCCATGATTTATCCTCTTTTACTAAAATGTATTGTTTATTATTTCCTGATAAAACAACTGCAGATATGAGTTTGTTCTCTTTTATTACTTCGGAAAAATACTGATTCAAAGATTGAATATTCATTGAATCAGAAGGTTGTTTTTTAATATCGTTTCTGAAATGATTGAGATTATTTTGAGCTGTATTCAGAAAACTCTTCAATTCTATTTTAAGCTTATCAGCTTTTTTAATTACTATTTCTTCGGTGTATTTTGATTGCCCAAAATTATTGAAGAAATACATAAATAGACTAGCACATCCAACAACAAGGAAAATTATAAGGAGGATGATGAGTGTTTTCTTTTTCATTTAAATCGCTTTATCCAGGTCAATTTAATAGCTTAATGCTAGAAAAAATCGAACGGTAAAAGTAGAAAACAAATCAAGAAAATTTGTTTTGAATAATCCAAAATTATTTAACCAATAAACTCTTCATTAAAATAACTCGAGACCTTAAATTTTTCGTTGGTAAGTCGCCAGATCGTATTTGTAGCTATTTCCCATTTTACACCAGACACCCCTCTTTCCTCTCCTACAATTCTTAAGGCTCTTCCTTTATAAAAAAGTTCAATCCTTTCTCTGAGTTGTGGACTGATGGTTTGAATGTCACTTATTAATAATTCTTTGGAGTTTCCATCAGTAGAATCGAAAACAATTCTATCGATATAAAAACTTAGTCTACCGCTTCCAAATTCTTTAAAGTCAGGTCCTTCTTCTTCAAACAAAACCATTTTATCGTTATAAAATAAGGCTTCAGAAACTTTCTTTTTATATTGATCTTTCACAAAATCTGCTAACTCTTTAACTTGCCAATTAAACCAGTCGCGAATATTATCGAATCTCAATTCAGCCCCATTTGCAGATTCGAAAAAACTATATTGATTAATATGGGTTTTATTATCGCATATTACACAACAAAAATCGTTTTTATCTACTCTAAATTGACCAATCGAACTACATTCCGGACATAAAAATAATACATGATTTATGTACTCCGCGCGATGTGAGGAATGAATCTTTTGTTTCCTTTCTTTTTGATAATCTACTTCATCGTGATTGAGATCATCAAGTATTCGAAAAACAATTTCCTCCTGACTAAACTCTATAAGTTGTTCGCTATTAATTGATAGCTGATAATCGACCACTACTTTTGTCGGTCGTATTTTAGGATTCCATCGTGGGTTAAACAATTGCATGCCTTTCATTTTAGCTGTAATCACAGGTACATTGAGCAGTTTTACCAACTTTCCAATTGAAGGATCTATAGGCAATGTTGATCCGGTCCAGCTACGTGTTCCTTCTGGAAATATTCCAACGGCATTACCTCTTTTTATAACTGTAAACAGGTCGCGTATCATCTGTGAATCACGAATATTTTTTTTCTTTTTTATAACACCAAGATTAGTTAGAAACCATCTCATAAAAGGGGAATGAAAAGCCGCATCCGACGATACAAATTGAATGGGTTCTTTAATGAAAAACCCAACTACAAAGGGGTCGAATAACCCAATATGATTAGATAGTAATAAGAATGGGCCTTTTAGTTTTTTTACTTCCGATGGGACATTGGCTTTAATGCCAAAAATCTTTATAAACAAAAACATGATAGCCCTCAATGCAAAACGCATAAATGGATCGTATTTGCTTGCTTCGTTTTTCACTATTACAATAATACGATAGAATCGTGATAAATCGGTTTGGTGTTTAAATAATTGAACGAATAATCTTATTATTGCTTTATAACAAGTCGTTGTTTTGCTCTCCGAATATTTTTTGGAATAAGGCCCTTCGACTAAGCTCAGGCTGACATCGCTAATGAATTAATCCTTTGTACATTCCTGAAAAGTGTCGACCGTTTTTTAAAATTTAATACCTATTGTTAATTGATAATTATAAATTAAAAATGATGAGTTTTGAATTTAAAGTCAGATTAGAAAAAGTTGAGTCCTCGTTAGGATGGTACCATCATTTCGTAGTGCCTATAGATGTTTCCGAAAAAATATTGAATGGAAACAGAAGGGTTATTTGTGAAATAAATAACAAAATTTCATTTCAATGTGGTCTTTTCCCAAAAGGGAAGGGTATTTATTTTATCAATATGAACAAAGAGAACCGGGAAAAATTGAATGTTAATGCCGGTGATGAATTAAAAATCAAATTGTCTGAGGATAAGAGCAAATACGGAATCCCAATCCCTCCTGTATTTGAAGAATTGTTGCTTCAGGATTCGGAAGGGCAAAAACAATTTCACTCTATAACTCCAGGTATACAAAGAAGTTTACTCTATATTATCGCAAAGCCAAAAAGCGAACAACTTAAGTTAGAAAAAGGGCTTATTATTCTTGAATATTTAAAATCATTCGATGGTAAAGTGGACTTTAAAGGATTAAGCGAAGCATTAAAAAACAACCGTTTTAGGTAATTCTTAAAATCCAAATCTATTCTGTTAATCAAAATTTTAAAACCTTTCTTTTTACTAATTCAGGAATTATATATTTGTAAGGCTATAACCAAACAACCATTAAATGCGATTAGGTCAATTATCCCGAAAATTAAATATTTCTACTACAGAAATAGGATCTGTAATAGCCGACAAATTTGAGGTAATCATCGGTGTTCATCCAAATATTAAGATCGATGATGAGCATACGAAGTACATCATTGAAAAATTTCAAAAAAGTGAATCCGAAAGCATCGATTCAGATACAAAAATAGAAGATTTAAGTGCTGAAGAGAATATTCAATCCAAAAATCCTGAATCAAAAAATAATAATTCAAAAAGAAATGAGAGCTCAATGGAATCAGAGAAAGAAGAAAAGGAAGAAATAGAAACCATTCGTGTAAAAGCTGCTAAGCTAGAAGGGTTAACAGTTGTCGACAAAATTGAATTACCAGAACCTCCACCTCCCGAAATGGTTGAAATAGATGGTGTGATGTACGATAAAGCAGAATTAAAAAAGCAACGAATTGCCGAACGAAAAGAAAGAGAAGTAATAAAAAGAAAAGAAGCCGAAAGAAGAGCTATCGAAAGAAAGTTGCGAGTAAATATATCAACAAATAAAAATAAGAAAGAACTTTCCCTTGCCGAAAAGCGAAGTCTGGAAGAAAAGCATGATAGTGATCAAAAAAAACAAGAAGATAGACGCAAGAGATATAGCCAAAAAAAGCACTATGAAAGTAAACATAAAATTCATAAACCATCTTCTATAAAGCC
>PVMS01064895.1_pt1 | contig 10793 bp, 12 predicted proteins | sample 1853461 | NCBI WGS metagenome assembly PVMS01 (sample SAMN08582032, study PRJNA380276) | Marine sediment metagenome, whole genome shotgun sequencing project. | isolation source: ocean sediment barecode stripped | collected 2017
CCCGGACCGTTCGGTCCGATGATGATAAAAACGACACCCTGCTGAACTCGAAAGGATAAATTCCGCTATACCGGCTGACTGCCGAAAGAATGGCTTAAATTTTTAACAGCAACAGCTGATTTCATTTATTGGATCTCTTTAAAAGAAAAATGAATACCGGTGCACCGATAAGGGCGGTGATAACACCGGCATTCATTTTTCTTTTCAAGAGATCCAATAAATGAAATCAGCGGTTGCTGTTAAAAATTTAAGCCATTCTTTCGGCAGTCAGCCGGTATTGCGGAATTTATCCTTTCGAGTTCGGCAGGGTGTCGTTTTTATCATCATCGGACCGAACGGTTCGGGCAAAACCACCTTGATCAAGTTGATTGTGGGCGTTTTAAAGATTCAGAGAGGGCGGGTAGACATATTACAGCATCCTCTGCGCAATTATTCGCAAAAGAACCTGGCAAGGGCGATCGCCTATGTTCCCCAGGGCTTGCCCCTGGGATTTCCGTTTAAGGTAGCGGAGACCGTATTGATGGGCCGGGCTCCCCACCAAAATATACTCGGTCTGGCCTCTGAAAATGACACGGATATCGCCGATCAGGCCATGCAGTTTACGAAAGTGGCGCATCTTGCGCACCGAAAGATGGATCAGCTCAGCGGCGGAGAGCAGCAGCGCGTGTTTATCGCCCGGGCACTCTGCCAGGAGCCGGACATTATATTTTTGGACGAACCCACCGCATCTTTGGATCTTGCCCATCAAGTTCGCATCATGGATCTTATGGAAAGGCTCAAGCTAAAAAAAGGCGTCACTGTGGTGATGGTTTCCCATGACGTCAACCTTGCGGCCATGTATGCCGACCAACTGCTGTTGCTCAGAGCCGGCAAAATTGTATGTATGGGTTTACCCAATGAGATATTGAATTTTGAAACCTTGGAAGAAACCTATGACTGCAAGCTGCTCGTAGGTAAAAGCCCGCTTGGTGACTTACCCCAGGTGACCGTGGTACCCTATAAATTTTTGAAATAACCACCAACGTAAGGTTCAAAATTTTATTATAAAAAAATGTCAAAAAAAGCTTGACAGCAAACATGATGATAAGATATCCTAACAGTGTTTTAGGAGTCTAACCTGAGATAAACTGGAAAGAATAGCCACAAAGGCACCAAGACACAAACAATAAATAGATACTTATAAGAGGCAATTGCCATGGTACCTTCAGCTGACAACAATCCAATTGAGAAGCCCCTGACCTCTACGATGGAGGACTATCTGGAGGCAATTTTTAATCTTGATAAGGATAAAAAGGTTGTCCGGGTGAGGGATATCGCCAAGCGACTGGATGTAAAAATGCCTACGGTCACCAGCATGCTCAAAACATTGAGCAACCGGCGACTGGTCAACTATGAAAAGTACGAATATGTCGAATTAACGGCAGCCGGTACCGATGTCGGACGCGAAATGCACCGCCGGCATCAGATTTTGCTCAAGTTCTTGACCGAGATATTAAAAATCGAAATCGAAACGGCCGATGAAGAGGCCTGCAAGATGGAACATACCCTCAGCCCGAATACCCTGGATAGTTTCACCGACTTTATGGCATTTATCCAGACGTGTCCCCGGGTCGGTGAAAGCTGGCTTCATCGTTTTGAAGAGTATCGCCTGCATGGGAGCAGGCCCGAAAAATGTGTGGAACGCACCGAAAGCTTTTCGAGTGAGTTCAAGCGAAGGGTTGACGCCATTAAAAATGACCCCTCCTGTGGGTTGGCTGAATGAGGTGGCAATAGGTAACTGGGTTACAAAGAGGTTCAAGGTTCAGAGGTAAAGCGAATGAATCCTAATTTTATATAAAAGAAAGCATTACGGTCCTGCTGCCGATTACAAAATAAGCGCAGGATCAGAATTTTGGCCGTCTTTGGGGCAATGGCTCGTTAGGCGGTAATTTTTTAAACTAAAAGTTAGAAGCCTAAAACAATAAAAGGGGTGGCTAATTTCATGGAGTTGGACAAAAAAGACTTGATTAACGCCATTAATGTGAGTGTCAAAAAATTGCAGCAAGGAATTGATGTTCATTGCTGCCTCGTGGCCGCCGTATTGGAAGGGCAGGTGGACGAGCGCAACCTGCGGCCACTTCTGGAACTGTGTTCTTCACAAGCACGTGAGTTTAAGTTGAAGGAAGCGATTAAAGAGGCCATAGAGGTACTGGAGGAGAGCCGAAAAGCGTTTAAATCCAAAAGGCTTGAAGCCTTGCGCAAGAGGCTCACCCAGGTGCTAATCGACGATAATTAACTTTTGCCCGTCAGGAATGTCTTACGGGTTCCATGCCATTTGATTGGTGTGGAAAAAGTGAAGGCGTAACTCGAGATCGAGAAACGATCGAGCTACGCCTTTTTTGTTTTTATTTGAAACAAACGGCCATCCGAAACGCCAATTTTAAAAAGGGAACTTGGGAGGTATTGATATGGCAACTGCCGACAGAAAAATGGTGCGCGTTGAAGTAACCGAAGAAACGCTCACCCGTCTGCTAGCGGCCGGACAGGTATGCGCGACGGATTTTTGCTGCCTGGACTGTAAGTCGAAGCGATGCCTTTGGCGACTTTGCCTTAAAAGCTGCACTATCAGAGTTTCCACCGCCATGGGATCCCAATCAACGCCGGAGGGTTTCTGCCGGACCTGTGGCCTGTGCCTGCAGGATATCGGTCAAAAAAAAGCTTGACAAAAGATTTTCAGTGTGTAGATTAGAACCTTCTTGATAAGATAGAGTGTTCTAATAAGACAAGAGAGGTCTTACGGTCTTCGGCATTGCAAAGGCGCGGAGAAAGTGAAGGCGCAGCTTGAGGCGTTGGAAATACGCCCGGTTGCGCCTTTTTTTATGGATATTTCATAATGGCTTCGGATTTAAACATGGGACAGGAAAATCATAAAAAAGAACAGAAATCCTCCCGGCCGTCCTTTCCGCTTGCCCTGGCGGGAGAGGGTGAAACGGTTCGAATTGTATCCGTACGTCGCGGGCGAAACCTTCAGGAAAGACTGCTCAGCATGGGGATTCAGGTGGACGATGTTATTGAGGTTGTGCAGAGCCAGGGCAAAGGAGCTGTACTGATTTCCAAGGAGAATAATCGCTATGCGCTTGGCGGTGGCATGGCACTTAAAATACACGTTATAAAGGAGAAATAGAAAATGGCAAACACACTGGCGGACATGTCCGTGGGGGATCGGGGCCGAGTGACCGGCTTTGAAAAAGGGCTCGCGAAGTACCGCAAAAAACTTCTGGCCATGGGACTCATCAAGGGTACCGAATTTACCATAAACCGGGTGGCCCCCATGGGTGATCCGGTTGAGATCGAAGTCCGGGGTTATAATCTAAGCCTGCGCAAGGACGAAGCAACGGCGCTTTTTGTGGAAGGAGTATAAAAAAATGAGCGATTTTACCATTGGCGTGGTGGGTAATCCCAACTGCGGAAAAACAACATTATTCAATGCCCTGACCGGGGCCAAACAACGGGTCGGCAACTGGCCGGGAGTTACCGTAGACCGCAAGGTGGGTTCCTACCGGCATGGACGACACCGGATTGAGGTGGTCGATACACCGGGTATCTATTCCCTTTCCGCCGCTTCGGTGGATGAAGAGGTCGCCCGGGATTATGTCCTCTCCGGCGAAGCCGATCTCATCGTCAACATTGTCGATGCCTCCAATATCGAGAGAAACCTCTACCTCACCACCCAGCTTCTGGAGATGCGAGCGCCCCTTTTGATCGCCCTCAACATGATGGATATTGCCAAAGAGCGCCGGATCGAAATCGATGTGGATGGCCTGGCCCGGCAACTCGGATTTCCGGTTATTCCACTGGTTGCCGCAAAAAACCAGGGTGTCCACCAGCTTAAAGATGCCATCAATAAAGCGGCGCCCGAAAAAAAACGATCAACGGCCGACATCTCCTATCCGGTCGAAATTCAGGAGGCGATGGCCGAGCTGCGGCCCCTGGTTCAGGAAGTGGCCGACACCGGAAAATATGAAGCAAACTGGCTGGCACTCAAGCTGCTTGAAGATGACGAACGCGTAGCGGCCATGGTTGGCCGTGAGGCGCTTGCAAAAGCGGCCCAGTTACAAAAAACCATAGAGGATAAGCTCGATGACGACGCCGACATTCTCATCGCCTCCTCCCGTTATGGCTTTATCAACCGGCTGACTAGGGACACGGTCAAAAAAACCGGTCAGGTAACAGACTCGGTTTCCGACAAACTCGACCGGGTGGTCCTCAGCCGGGTCTTTGGGATCCCCATTTTTTTGCTGGCCATGTACCTGATGTTCATGTTTACCATCAATCTTGGCGGCGCCTTTATCGACTTCTTCGATATCTTTGCCGGCGCCGTTTTTGTCGACGGTTTCGGAAAGCTTCTGGAAGCCATAAAAACACCCGTCTGGCTGGTCACCATCCTGGCCGGCGGCATCGGCGGCGGCATCCAGACCATGGCGACCTTTATTCCGCCCATCGGTTTTATGTTTCTCTTTCTCTCCCTTCTCGAGGACTCCGGATATATGGCCAGGGCTGCCTTTGTCATGGACCGCTCCATGCGCGTCATCGGCCTGCCCGGCAAATCCTTTATTCCCATGCTGGTCGGCTTCGGCTGCAACGTCCCGGCGATCATGGCGACCCGAACTCTGGAAAGTGAGCGCGACCGCACCCTGACCATCATGATGAACCCCTTCATGTCCTGCGGCGCCCGTCTGCCGGTTTATGCCCTTTTTGCCGCCGCCTTTTTCCCCAAGGGCGGTCAGAACCTGGTTTTTCTGCTCTACCTTATCGGTATCGGTTTTGCGGTCGTCACCGGCCTGGTCCTGAAAAAGACCTTGCTCAAGGGAGAAATAACCCCTTTTGTCATGGAACTGCCCCCTTACCATTTGCCTACGGTAAAGGCGGTTCTCCTGAGTGCCTTTGATCGGTTGAAAACATTTCTGTTCAAGGCCGGCAAGGTGCTGATCCCGGTGATCATGGTGCTTGCCTTCTTCAATTCACTGGGCACCGACGGTACCTTCGGCAATGAAGACAGCGAGAATTCAGCTCTTTCATCGATCAGCAAGACCCTTACGCCCGTGCTCAAGCCCTTCGGTGTTACCGATGAGAACTGGCCGGCCACGGTCGGTGTGTTTACCGGAATTTTTGCCAAAGAGGCGGTTGTCGGTACGCTCGATGCCCTGTATGGAAGCATGGACGCCGCCGCTGCAGGCGAAGAAGAAGAAGAAGGATTCAGCTTCTGGGGCGCGATCGGCGAATCCTTTGCGACCATTCCCGCAAACCTGTCGGACCTGGTCGGCACCATCACGGATCCCCTGGGTCTTTCGGTAGGCGACGTGAGTGACACGACTGCAGCCGCGGAAGAGCAGGAAGTCAGTGTAGGGACATTTGGTTCCATGGTTACCCTATTCGGCTCCAAGATCGCGGCTTTTGCCTACCTGCTTTTTGTCCTGCTCTACTTTCCCTGCAGCGCGGCCATTGCCGCCGTGTACCGGGAAACCAACCTGAAGTGGACGCTGTTCGCCGGTTTCTGGACGACCTTCATGGCCTATTTTGCCGCGGTTATTTTCTATCAAACGGCGACCTTCGGCAGTCATGCGACAAGCTCCATGATGTGGATTGCCGTCATGCTGATCGCCTTCGCGGCTGTCGTAGCCATAATGAAAATAGTTGGCAGGCAAGATCAGGCGGAGGTGGCACTTGCCGCGGGAGTCAGGGCCTGATAACTTTGAATATTGAACGGCAGAGCAAAGCGTTTTTTAACGTCGAACATCGAACATTGAACGTTGAACATCGAATGATGAAATCGCTTCGCTCCGCCGATTTAAAAGCGGCAGAATACCTTATTCAAAATTCGACGTTGGACGTTCGATGTTCGACGTTCATAGCATTTTAACTTGATGGCTACGTCCTTGATAATCGGATTGTAATATCAGAAATCGCGATGCTTTTAGATCTCTTTTAGAGGTCTTCATCAAACTACCCGCTCTACAGGTGGTGGGTGATTTCCGCGGTTCTTTATTCAACGAGGAACTTATGGATCCCATTCAAATAAAGCAGTATCTCATAGAACGAAAACTCGCCACCCTGCAGGATATAGCAATCCATTTCAGGATGGAAACGGATACCGTCACGCCCATGCTGGATATGTGGATTCGCAAGGGGAAGTTGAAAAAACACGACGGTAATCTTGGATGCCAGAAAGGATGTTGCAAGTGTGACCCGGCAACCATAGAAACCTATGAATGGATCGATTAGTTCTACAGATATCCGTACCGGGCTTGTTATCGGTATTCACAAGAAGGAGCTTGGCTTCGGCCGGCAGGTGGCTGCAATTTTGCCGAAAGCCGATATCAGGATCGTCCAGATCGACCAGGGTTTGCCCCAGCAGGAATCATTTAATGGCAGGGGATATTATTACAGTGCCTTTCACCGGGAAATCTACCTGCAGCTCCATCAACAGGTAAAAAACAAGATTGACCTGCTGATTGATCTGCACACCGGCATCAATGAATCCGGCCGCTGCGCAGATATTTTTTGCAGCGATAAGCACCTGTTGGGCCGGATTAAGAAAACGCTGAATGAGAGCAAGGTGAATTTTTTTGATCATTCACAAGCGGTACGGTTGTTTAAAATTGCAACGGTTTCTTCCAGGGAGCATGCCGCATCAAGCAGTTTCCCTGTTTGTCATACAATTATTCCCGGCACTGTCTGGGAATCAGATCAATATTCCTACGTCGGTCTCGAGATTTACCTGCAGGACACCGGAAAGGGCAAACAGGCTGATTGGGTTTATGGGGCCGGGCTTGTCGAAGGCATAATCAAGGCAAATCATGGCAACCCATAACAAATTAAGCGCCAGCCTCTTTTGAATTTACTCACCTTTCACTGATATCGCGGCAACAACTTTTCAACTTGAATTTTTCAAAACCCAATGCTATTGTGATTTATTCGGATAATTCACAATAGCGTTGGGGGTATTGCATGGAACTTGAAAGACTTCTTAATATAGCAGACCTTTTGACCAGGAAATCTTTTTTTCTATTTGGTCCCAGGGCAACCGGGAAATCAACTTTAATCAAACGGCAGTTATCTGAAACTGCTACAGTTATTGATCTATTGGATTCGAGGTTGTATCTGCGGCTATTGGGTTCTCCCCATGATCTGGAATCCATAATTTATTCCGGACACAAAACCGGAATTGTCGTCATTGATGAGATACAACGAATTCCGGAACTTCTTAATGAAGTTCACAGGCTAATCGAAAATAAAAAGATCACCTTCCTGCTCACCGGCAGCAGCGCCAGAAAATTACGAAGAGGAAAAGCTAATCTGTTGGCGGGTCGAGTATGGGAATCCCGTATGTTTCCCTTAACCTGGAAGGAAATAACTGATTTCAATCTTGACAAATTTCTTCACTATGGCGGTTTGCCCGCAGTTTATCTGAGTAATTATCCTGACGAAGAGCTTGACGCGTATGTCAACACCTACCTGAAAGAAGAAATAATGGCAGAAGGCCTTATTCGAAAATTGCCGCCGTTTTCACGATTTCTACGCTCCATTGCCCTGGCAAGTGGAGAGATGATCAATTTCACTAAACTGGCAAATGACTGCCAGGTGCCGCCATCTACAGTAACTGAATATGTGGGTCTTCTCGAGGACACCCTGGTGGGCTTTCTCCTGCCCGCCTGGACAGAATCCCGAAAGCGTAAAGCGATCAGTACAGCAAAATTTTATTTTTTTGACCCAGGTGTAACCCACATGCTGGCAGGAACCCGGACACTTGACCGCAATTCCAACCTTTACGGTAAGAGTTTTGAACAATTCATAGGGATGGAGATACGGGCATATTTGAGTTATAGGCGAAAAAAACATGCACTTGCCTACTGGCGTTCAACCCATGGTTATGAAGTTGATTTTTTAATCGGCACGGAAACAGCTATAGAGGTTAAGGCGTCACAAAAAGTGTCCGGCAGAGACCTAAGAGGACTAAAGATTCTTAAAGAAGAGAACCTTTTTAAAAATTATATTCTTGTGAGCCAGGATCCGATCAACACCCGTGACGACAATTTTCAAGCCCTCTACTGGGAAAAGTTCCTCGACGATTTATGGGCAGATAAATTTTGCTGCTGATCCTTTTACATCCAGCCTGGCGTGGTGAAAATACTCATCACGCGGCCCTTGACTTTTATCCTATTTTTATTCCTCTTTTTGAGGCTAAGGTTTCAGGTGTCAGGTGTCAGTGTTCAGGATATGCTATAATGCCAGCCTTTCCTGACACCTGAAACCTGAAACCATGAACAGATTTGATCTATGGCAGAGCAGATCATCTCTGCCCCCCGGCTGCGGGATCTTCGACTGGCCCTGAGGACCGGGTTTTCAATGTTAGAACAAACAATGACTGCACATGTAACTTACTGATATTATTTATAACGATAAAGAGGAGAAGATTCTCTGACCAACGAGGCTTGATATGCTGACGGAGGAGGAATGGGTCGTTCGGAACGACGATGGCAATTATATTGGGTCTATTGGAAGTCTGTCAGAATGTGACCGGGATTCGTGCCCTCGAAGGCGAAAAACGAATCCTGGACCGGGCTTGTCTCGAAGCCGACAGCAAGCAAAGTGATTTGTCGGTCTGCCGTAAAACTGGTTTTTTTGCTTATACTGAATAAAAGAAAAAAAATGGCTGACATGCAAATCGAAGATGATAGAAGAAGTACCTCATAATAATAGAATTAGCTTAGAATAATAGAAGTCTCTAATTTATTGGAGCAGCCTTACGGCTTTCGGCCCATTTCCGGTGCGGATAGAAGTGAAGGCGCAACAGAACCCGTAGTAACGGTCTCAGTTGCGCCTTTTTTTTTGGTTTTTACGATGCCCTAAATGGCGGCTTTGGGTGCAGCCCCCGTTGCAACTAAAGATTAAAGAGCACAATTAAGGTTCTCATTAAAGAAAAGATTTTAGACCGGATGTTGCGTTTCATGGCAGGAACCCAAGGCCACTCCGTTCATCTACCCGGTTCCACGATTGAGTGGGCGGCCGGTGATCAATTATTCATGGAACTGCTCGAAATTTGAGTTTGAAAGCCGGTCCGAAAAGGAGGTGAAACGATCTGATGAATTAAAGACATTCTGTTACTTTCCGTCAATATTGAAATTTAGAAAGCATTTAAAAATTAGTAATATTAAATGGAGGAGAATTAAGATGAAGAAATGGATGAAATTGAATTTGGGAGGTTTATTTACCATAGCCCTCTGCCTGGCATTTGCCGCGCGCGGCCAGGGATATGACATCACCGACAAGTTTTCGATCAGCGCTGTCATGGCAGGTGATTACCAGTATCAGTGGGTCAGCGATTCCGATGTCGATGATCTGGGCCGGGGTGCTTTTGTCTTTCAACCGGAATCCAGCTTCAGACCCACGGATAACAACGAGTTTTTCGTCAAGCTGGGATTCGCCGCCGGCAACGGCTTAAACGATAAGTCCCCCTTTGTGCTGGCCCCCTGGGCGGCCAGTTTGGAAGACGACGTCAAAGACATCAACGGCCGCAACCGGGATTACCTGCTCACCGCCTGGTATAAACATGACTTCCAGTTTAATGAAAACACTGCCCTGGGGCTGACCGGAGGTATCATCGATGCCACGGATTACCTGGATGAAAACGTCTATGCCAATGATGAATACACCCAGTTTATGAACGAAGCACTGGTAAACGGGCCCAACGGTTTTGCGCCGTCTTTTGATGGGGGTGGCGCCGCCCAATTTGCCATTGGCGATTTCAGTGTCAACGGGGTTTTCATGAATGTCGGCGAGAATGACGACGGCAACAATTACAATTTTTTCGGTGCCCAGTTTGGCTATAGACTGGATACCTCCCTGGGGGAAGGAAATTACCGACTGATGGTGCATGGCACCAGCAAAGATTTTTTGGATAAAGATGGTAGACGCAAAAAAAAAGCGGGCATGCGCCATTCTGTCTTTTGACCATCAGCTGGGAGACATCTTCGGCGCCTGGATACGATTTGGCCGACAGGATGACGATGCGGCGGTTGATTTTCAGAATATTTTCTCCGGTGGCATTAATATCAGCGGCAAGCTGTGGGGACGCGAAGATGACAACTTCGGCATCGGCTATGCCTATATGAACGACGGCAATCTGGATGTGGACAACAGTCAGGTGCTCGAAGCGTATGTGCGATTGGCACTGTGGGAAAATTTTGGCCTGTCCCTGGACGGGCAGTATTTGAAGGATAAATACGATAATGCCGATGACCCCAAAGGATTTATCGGCGGCATTCGCATGACGGCTGAGTTTTAGAATTAAAAAGATGCCTTATCTTCTGCTTTTTTTTAACGAGCCTATTGCAGGCGTTTGCTTTATCCTGCTGCTGCGGGATTCACTTTATACTTTATTAAGGAGATTTAAAATGATTAAAAAAATTCTATTGATTGCTTTCGCTGGTATTATTATTGGCTGTGGGCACACACCATCACTTCAAGCCGGTGGTCAAGAACCGAAACATAACGGAAGTGTCGCCATCGTTCTGGCCAGTTTCGGCACCACCGTGCCGTCGGCCGTCGCCTCCATTACCAATATCCAGGAGCAGATCAAAAAGGCGTTTCCGGCTGTTCCGGTAAAGATGACCTTCACCTCCAACATCATTCGTTCCGTCTGGAAGAAACGGCAGGCGAATGCGCAAAAATGGCTGGATCAGGGCATCCCCGAGGAGGTCCTTTATGTCAAAAACATCATTGCCACCATCGGAGATCTAAGAGAGGAAGGCTAC
>PVMS01110504.1_pt1 | contig 10792 bp, 8 predicted proteins | sample 1853461 | NCBI WGS metagenome assembly PVMS01 (sample SAMN08582032, study PRJNA380276) | Marine sediment metagenome, whole genome shotgun sequencing project. | isolation source: ocean sediment barecode stripped | collected 2017
CCGCGATATTTTGCACCGGCGATCAGCGCGCCCATATCCAGGGAGAGCAATTTCTTGTCCTTGAGGCTTTCGGGCACATCGCCATTGACGATGCGCAGCGCCAGCCCTTCCGCGATGGCCGTCTTGCCAACGCCCGGCTCGCCAATCAGCACCGGATTATTCTTGGTCCGGCGCGAGAGCACCTGGATGGTGCGGCGGATTTCCTCATCACGGCCAATGACCGGATCAAGCTTGCCATCGCGCGCGGCTTCGGTGAGATCGCGGGTATAGCGCTTGAGCGCGTCATAAGACTGCTCGGCGGTCGCAGTGTCAGCCGTGCGGCCCTTGCGCAGATCATTGATCGCGTCATTGAGACCCGATGGCGTCACGCCGGCCTTCTCAAGGGTTTTCGCGGCCTCAGTGCCTTTTTCCACCGCCAGCGCCAGCAGCAGCCGTTCGGCGGTGACGAATTTGTCGCCCGCCTTTTTCGATGCTTTCTCCGCCGTCTCGAAAACGCGCGCGAGCGATGACTCAAGATAAATCTGGCCCGCGCCTCCACCCGATACCTTGGGGTGCTGGGAAAGTGCCCGTTCAGTTTCGGAAAGCGCAACGCCCGGGTTGCCGCCTGCTCGGGAAATCAGCCCGGCGGCCAAACCTTCCTCATCGTCCAGCAGGACTTTCAGCAGATGTTCGGGTGTGAATTTCTGATGGTCCTCGCGCAGTGCAAGGCCTTGTGCCGATTGAATGAAACCGCGGGCACGCTCGGTATATTTTTCAAAATCCATTTCTAACCCCTGTCTGGCACGCAATCTCCGCCTGATATCCAGCACGGCTTTCGCGCCCTTAATTATGGGCTGCACCACTTCATAAGGCGGCGTTAAACATTACACTCGCAGCCCGCATGGGCCACCGGAACCCTGACTAAGGCATTCCAATATCTTATATAGGGTTGCCGCAGTGCAACAAAAAGGGGCATAACCCGCAAACCTCTTATTGGCCGGGCCCATGACGGCATCAGACTCCATGAGTGTTTCAGAACTCTACCGCTATCCCATGAAGGGATTGGCGCCGCAGAGCCTTGACCATACCCAACTGACGCCCGGGGAGACCATTCCCTTCGACCGCGCATGGGCGATTGAGAATGGCCGGGGGCGGTTCGACCCGGCAAACCCGCAAACCTTGCCCAAAATTAATTTCCTGATGCTGATGCGCAACGAACGCCTCGCCGCTCTCGACATCGACTTCAACGAAAAAGAGCAAACCCTCACTCTGCTGCGCGATGGCCGGTCGGTGGTAAAAGGCGCACTCAACACGCCGCTCGGGAGGCAACTCATCGAGCAGTTCATGGGCAGCTTCATGGAGCAGGATTTACGTGGCGCGCCACACATCGTCCAGGCACCGGGGCACTCCTTTTCCGATGTTTCGGAAAAGTGCCTGCACATTGTCAACCTGGCCAGCGTGCGCGAGCTGGAACGCGCGCTGAACAAGGACATCGACCCGCTGCGTTTCCGCGCCAACGTCTATATTGATACGGAAAGCCCATGGGTCGAGTTTGACTGGATTGACAAGCAGCTGAGCATTGGCGAAGCGCGCCTGGAAGTCTATACCCGCACCGAGCGCTGCGCGGCAACCAATGTCGACCCGGAAACGGGCGAGCGCGACATGGCCATTCCAGCCATGCTCATGCGCACGTACGAACATCAGGATTTCGGCGTCTATGCAAAAGTGATAGAGGGCGGTGTCGTCAGGGTCGGCGACACGGTCAGCGCCGATTCCTAGTCTCTCTCAGACTCTTAAGTAGCAACTTCGTCGGGCGCTTCGTCGGCGCCGCTCTTGTCCGGCGCGTCTTTCTTATCCCCGTCATCAGCTCCGTCGGCCTTGCTTTCCTCATCGGCGCCATTTCCGGAGGATTTGGTTGTTCGCGCCATCGTCCTGGCCAAACCATCATCATCGCCGGATTCATCGGCTGAATTACCACTGACGGCAGCTTCCGGCGCGGCTTCCGGCTGTGCACTTGAAGCAACTTCGGGCTGTGCGTTGTCCGCTCCCTCGCCAGAGCCGTTCGGGCGTCCGCGGCCAGCCCCGGACCCGTTCACGCTCTCTGCCTGCTGTGCCTGATTGGCCATGATGATGCGGTTGTAATGCTCGGCATGCTGCAAATAACGCTCACCCGCGACCATGTCGCCAGAGGACAGGGCATCACGCGCAAGCACCGCATATTTTTCGGCGATATGAGATGCGGTGCCTCTGATTTTCACGTCAGGGCCGTTCGACTCGAGATTGCGGCTGAGTGGATTCTGCGGTTTGCGGCCGCGGCCGCGGCCACGCCGGTTTTGTTGTCCTTGCCTCATTGGCTTTCTCGTTCCGTTGGCCATAATTCTAGGTCCTGCCAGTCATCAATTTCTGTTGCGCCCGGCTTCTGCCGGCGCCGGCATCAATTCGTTCTGGAGTGTATCGCCCCTTTATTTCCCACCTTCTTCACGGCCTTGGAAAAACCAGTTCACCGGAATGCGATATCCACCAACCGTAGGGTATTTTCCATAACCATCTCAGCGAGGATTCGCCCGTCCAAGCCTGGGGTTTCGCGTCTACATCCCAAGCCTGGGTGGGCAACAAGCCGCGCCGTATTGATCCAATCACACGCCCACAGAGACACGTTCAGTCCCTGTATCGAACGCATTAAATCCGGCTGTTTTCGGCTTGCTCACGTTGACCCGAACAAATTCGTATGAACGCGTCACGTAAATTGACCCTAGCGTGATCGAACGCAATTTCCAACCCCTTTTTGCTCTCTTTTATGACGTTGGTGAACGCTTTCCTGCAACACATCGCACCCGGCCCGCAATGTCATGCCATTGCCTGACCTCATCGAAGGACGAGTCTCCTCCCGTGACACGGAACATGGCGCTGACATCTTCGCCCTGACCTTCCCCGATCTCGAACACTGCCCAGCCTCCAGGTGCGAGAATGCTGTGTAACGAAGGGATGATATTGCGATAGGCGTCCAGCCCGTCCCTGCCGCCATCGAGCGCTGCCCTGGGATCGAACAGGGCAACCTCCGGTTCAAGCCCGGCCAGATCACCCGTCGGGATATAGGGCGGGTTGGCCACCACCATATCGAAGGAGCGGCCCAAACCCTCCTGCCAGGACGTACATAAAAACTGCGCGCGCCTCGCCACCCCATGACGCAGGGCGTTGGCGCGGGCGAGTTCGAGTGCCTGGATGCTCGTATCGGTGCCGACACCGGTCGCAAAAGCGAGTTCATGCAACAGGGAGATGAGGATGCACCCGGACCCGGTTCCCAGATCGAGCACCGACAGCGGCTCCGCATTGCCGCGTTCGCGAACAAGCTCCAATGCCGCTGAAACCAGTGTTTCAGTGTCGGGGCGCGGATCAAGCGTTTGCGGGCCAATCTCAAAATCCAGACCCCAGAATTCACGGCAACCCAATATGCGCGACACGGGCTCACGAGCGCGGCGCCGCTTGGCACTAAGCGAGATCCTCTCAAGCTCTTCGTGACTGACCTCACGCTCCGGCGCGGCGGCAAAGCGCTCATGGGTGATGGCGCAGGCGTGGCAGATGAGAAGGCGCGCATCGAGTTCGGGCGTCGCAACGCCGCTCGCCGCCAGGTCCCGCACGAGATCGCGGTACACGCTGCCAAGATCACGTGCCGGCATCGCGGGGGCGCTATGCAGAGGGGTGCTCATCAATCGCGGCAAGCTGGCTGGCCTGCTGTTCTGTCACAAGCGCATCAATGATCTCGTCCAGTCCGCCGCCTTCGAGCACCTCATTCAGCCTGTGAAGCGTCAGATTGATCCGGTGATCGGTGATGCGCCCTTGAGGAAAATTATAGGTCCTGATGCGCTGCGAGCGGTCGCCGGTACCGACCTGCCCGCGCCGGTCCGCGGCACGCTCTGCATCCTGTTTTTCGCGCTCCCTGTCATAGAGCCGCGCGCGCATCACTTTCATCGCTTTTGCCCGGTTCTTGTGCTGGGACTTTTCATCCTGCTGAATAACGATGATGCCGGTGGGCAGATGGGTAATGCGCACCGCGCTGTCGGTGGTATTGACCGACTGCCCGCCCGGACCGCTTGCCCTGAACACATCGACGCGCAAATCCTTCTCGTCCAGATTGATGTCCACGTCTTCAGCTTCGGGCAGCACGGCGACCGTTGCCGCAGAAGTATGAATACGCCAGCTCGACTCCGTTTCAGGCACGCGCTGCACCCGGTGCACGCCGGATTCAAATTTGAGACGCGAAAATGCGCCCTTGCCGCTGACGCCGACGATGATTTCCTTGTACCCGCCCATGGGAGCCTCGCTGGCGGAGATGATTTCCATCTTCCAGCCCTTCAGGTCCGTATAGCGCTGATACATGCGGTAAAGGTCGCCGGCGAACAGGGCCGCTTCATCGCCGCCCGTTCCGGCCCGCACTTCCAGGATGACGTTTTTATCGTCCGCCTCATCCTTGGGCAGCAGCAGGACGCGCAAGCTCTGCTCCATGTCGGTGATCTTCGGGACAATCTCGGCGAATTCGGTCTTCGCCATCTCCACCATCTCGTCATCGGATTCAGCATCGGCGATGAGTTCGGCCAGATCAGCGCTTTCCTGTTTGGCCGCGCGTATTTCGTTGATCGCGGCAACGATGGGGTCGAGTTCGGCGAACTCGCGCGCCAGCGGCACATAGATATCCTGATCCGGGCCCGAGGCAAGCTCGCCCTGCACCGTCTCCCAGCGCTGCACCAGCTGATCGAGTTTCTGTTCTGGAATTGCGGACATAATGCTCCGTTGCGCAAATGTATTATATGGCGACCGTGTTGGACGGGTTAGGGTCAGGACCCATTAATGGTGTTCAATTGTGTTTGGTCAGGAGGGTTCGAATGTTGGTAACCAAGCGCAAGAACAGGCTTGTTGCCTTTTCGAGCATTGTTTGCCAACATTCGAACCCTCCTGACCAAACCCTTCGGGCGTAGTAGAATTTTCCTCTGAGTGCGTTAGAAAGGCTTGAAAACCGGCAGGTTACCTGCGCCTTTCTGCCTGCTCAACGGCAAAATCCACCGCGCACAATGGACACCATTAATGGGTCCTGACCCTAGGGAAGTTTATCGGATTTCCTGTTGTCCGGGTCCGATATTTGCGGACGAGAAGGCTTGGTTTCAAGCGGTCTCATGAAATTCCACACACTCCGCATTGCCCGCGGAATGGGCTCTGGCAGCGTGTCGAGCGCGGACCATACCATACGCGGATGCTTTGCCGCATACCACACACCAGAGCCGAGCGCCGCAACAAAACCTATGAGAACTGCCCAGTTGAGCACGGCCTTCATGAGCCCCGCCTTTTGGCTCTTAGGTTTTTCCTTGGGCTCTGAAGCTCCCTGGCTCGCATATGGCTGAGCTTGCGGCTCAGGTGGTGGCGGCGGTGAAGATGTCTGTGGCCGCGATGGAGGAGGCGGCGGCGCGCCGGGAGGCTGCGGCAGCGGGCTTCGCTTTGGCGTTGGCGGCGCGGCCTTGGGAGGTGCCGTCGCAGGCATCGCAGCGGGCGGCATCGGCGGACCGGAAGGTCTGACTGATGCCGGAGTGGCGGGCGGCGGAATTTCTGTGGTTGAAGCTGATGGCTCCGGGGCTGCGGCAGGCTGGTTATCGCCGAGCTGTCCTTCAAGCCGTCGCAGGATGGGCCGTGAGTCCAGCCCCAGCAGCGCCGCATAAGCGGTGATGATCCGGGTTAGCTCCGGCCATTCCGGCAAGGCCAGCAATGCGCCGTTTTCCAGTGCATGGATTGTTTCGAGTGGCGTCGCCAGACGCCCTGCCATCTGCTCCGCAGAAATATCGGCGGCACGGCGCATTTCCCTGAAGATGGTCGCCAGCTCCGCATCATGACCGGCAGGCATTTCAGTGATGGAGCGGATATGCAGACGTGAGTCATCCCCCCCGCCCTCGGGCGGGGGCGCATCCGGTGCGCCTGGCTGGGATGACATGTGCCTCTGCAGTCCTTCTTTCCGCCGCCTGTGCAAACCTGCGAAGTCACGCCCGGATTTTTCCGATCCGGGGGCGCCCGCAATTCACATTACGTTATTTAAGCCCAAGTGGCAGGCATGCTGCAACGCGCACGCTCTTGCCGCATCAAATCTCAACCTTATTTTGAGAGGCAAATTCTTCCAATTGACGCCTAATTTCCCCCCCTTGCCCGTTCACCGCCTCCTGCAATTTATCACGCGCCGCGCCCGCGTCCAGCGACCGGATCATGGCCTTGACCGGTCCGAGCGAGGCCGGCGCCATGGAGATCGTACGGAAGCCGAGCGCCACCAGCGCCATGGCTTCGAGTGGCTGCCCGGCCATTTCCCCGCACAGGGCGAGCGGCACATTATGCTCCTCGGCCTTGGCAACGATATCACCCAGCATGCCCATAACCGGGGCTGAAAGTGGATCGAAGCGCTGCGAAACATTCACATTATTGCGGTCGGCGGCATAGAGGAACTGCAACAGATCGTTGCTGCCGACGGAGGCAAAATCAACCATGGGAAACAGCTGGTCCAGTTGCCACAACAGGGCCGGCACCTCGATCATGACACCCAGCAGAAGCCGTTCGGGCAGCGCGTATCCATGCTGCTCCATGTGACGGATTTCCTTGTCGAGCAACTCACGCGCCGCCGTCAGCTCCGCAACGTCCGACACCATCGGCAGCATGATCCGCACTTCGCGGCCTTTAGCCGCACGCATCAGGGCGCGCAGCTGCGTGCGCAACAGCGCCGGGCGGTCGAGCGCCATGCGGATGGCGCGCCATCCAAGCGCGGGGTTTTCCTCATGGCTGGAGCGCAGATAGGGGAGCACCTTGTCGCCGCCCACATCGAGCGAGCGGAAAACAACCGGTTTGCCGTCAACCGCGTCGAGCACTGTCGAGTACATTTTCTGCTGCTCATCGAGACGCGGAAATGTCGAGGCGATCATGAACTGGAACTCGGTGCGGAACAGGCCGATGCCGCTGGCCCCGGACTCAGCCAGATGGGGCAGATCGACCAGCAGGCCGGCATTCATGAGAAGCTCAACCTCGACACCGTCCTTGGTCACGGCTGGCTGGTCCTTCAGCTTGGCATACTGGGCCTGGCGCTGGGCCTTGAAGCGCACCTTGTCCTGATAGGTGGACACCAGATCGGGCGAGGGCCGGATATGGATTTCCTCAGCATCCGCATCGACCACCACCGGATCGCCGGTCTCCAGAAAATTCAAGATACCGTCCGCCTGGCCGATGGCCGGGAGATCGAGTGCGCGTGCGACAATCGCCACATGGCTGGAGCCTGCGCCCTCTTCCAGAATGAGCCCGCGCAACCTCTCCCGGTCATAGTCAAGCAGCTCGGCGGGACCCATGGTGTGGGCGACGAGAATGGTGTCTTCGGGTAAATCTTCATCGGCCGCCGTGGTGCGCCCGGTGAGCATCCGCAGCAACCGGTTCGACAAGTCATTGAGATCGTTGAAACGCTCTCTTAAAAATGGCGCGGTCTGGCGCACGACGCGCGCCCTGGTGTCATTCTGCACCTTGGCAACGGCGGCCCCCGCCGTGAGACCGGTCGCGACCGCTTCGTTCATGCGCCGTATCCAGCCCCGGTCGTGGGCGAACATGCGGTAGGCCTCGAGCACATCGCGATGTTCACCCGCGCGCGCCACGTCGCCGCGCGCAAGCATGTCGTCAATTGTGTCACGCAGCCGTTCAATTGCATCGGCCAAACGTTGAGCTTCATGATCCGGATCGTCGGCGATCAGTTTTTGAACGGCAACGCGGGGCACATGCAGCACCACATGGCCAAGAGCAATCCCGTCCGAAAGGACAACGCCATTCAGCATCCTGCCCGCTCTTGAGCCCGTGGCCGGCGACAGGCCGAGCTCACCCGAGGCAACCAGTTCCGCGAGCACCATTGCGGTGATCTGCAACGCCTCGACTTCTTCTTCCGAATAGTGGCGCGGCGTTCGGTTCTGCACGGTCAGGACGCCAACGGCGCGCCCCTGCCTCATGATCGGCACACCCAGGAAGGAATGATAAATTTCCTCACCGGTCTCGGGCCGGTAGGAGAAAGAAGGATGGTCCTGTGCCTCCGGCAGATTGATCGCTTCGGCCTGCTCCACCACCAGACCAATGAGACCTTCGCCGCGCGCCAGATGGGTTTTGTGTACAGCTTGCGGGTTGAGACCTTCGGTGGCCACAAGTTCCATGGATTCGTCGCGCCGGCGCAGATAGATCGAGCATACCTCGGCCACCATGATGGCCGCGATATCCACCACGATCTTGGCGAGCCTGGCCTCGCCGCTTTCGGAGAGCGCCATGATCTCGCGAAGGCGGCGGAGCAGAACCCGCGGTGCTCCAAGCGTTGTCGGCATCTGACGTCTCTAACAACCCCGGGAAAAGACCCGAGGCCGCTTTTCAGGTTTTATGTGTTCAAGTCCCGAACAGTTGGATCAGGCGCTATCCAGACCGTAAAGCGAATGCAATGTACGCACGGCCAGTTCCGCATAGTCTGCGTTGATCAAAATACTGATCTTGATTTCCGAGGTGGAAATCGCCTCGATGTTGATACCCTTCTCAGCCAGCGCCTTGAACATCTGCGCGGCGACGCCCGCGTGGGAGCGCATGCCAACACCGATGACCGAGACCTTGACGATATCGGTGGAGCCGCGCAAATCGGCATAGCCGATCTCATCCTTGAGGCCTTTCAGCACATCAAGCGCCTTGTTCAGCTCGGCGGCGGCGACCGTGAAGGTCATGTCGGTGGTCTTGTCGTCCGCGGAAATATTCTGAACGATCATGTCCACATTGATTCTGGCTTCCGCCAGCGGGCCGAACACCTTCGCCGCCACACCGGGTTTGTCCTCGACCTTGATGAGCGTGACCTTGGCCTCGTCCTTGGTATAGGCAATGCCGCTAACGACCTGCTGTTCCACGATTTCGTCCTCGTCGCAAACGAGCGTTCCCGCTCTTATCCCATCCGCCGGAACTTCTTCCGGCGGCTCGAAACTTGAGCGCACCAGGAGCCTGACCTGATGCACCATTGCCAATTGTACCGAACGCGTCTGCAGCACCTTGGCCCCGAGGGACGCCATCTCCAGCATCTCTTCATAGGAGATTTTGTCAAGGCGATGGGCCTGCGGCACCACGCGCGGATCGGTCGTATAGATGCCGTCCACATCGGTATAGATATCGCAGCGCTCGGCCTTCAGAGCCGCGGCCAGAGCCACCGCGCTGGTGTCTGACCCTCCGCGCCCCAGTGTCGTGATGCGATTGTCGGGCCCGATGCCCTGGAAGCCCGGCACAACCGCTACCTCGTTGGCCTCAAGGCATTCCTTCAATTCTTTGGTCTCTACGTCCATGATGCGCGCGGCCCCATGGGCCTCGTCGGTGCGGATGGGAATCTGCCAGCCCTGCCATGAGCGGGCTGAAACACCCATCGACTGAAGCACGATCGCCAGCAGCCCCGAGGTTACCTGCTCACCGGAAGAAACCACCGCGTCATATTCGCGCGCGTCATGCAGCGTGGAAGCTTGCCGTGTCAATTCTATGAGCTGGTTGGTCTGACCGGCCATGGCGGAAACGACGACGGCGCATTGGTGCCCGGCGTCCACCTCACGCTTCACGTGACCCGCCGCCGTGCGGATCCTGTCGAGATCCGCGACGGAGGTTCCGCCAAATTTCATCACCAGCAAGGCCATTGGCCATTCCACTCATTGATGAGCCTCTGCGCATATGTGTGGCAGAGGCATCCATATGGCGCGTATACATAGTCGCTCGCCTGCTCACCTGCAACAAAGCCCCGCTCCCTTGACAAGCGCAGGCGCGCAAACGCCCAATGCGGCCATGACCGGGACCGGACAATCAGGCACCAGCGCCACGCTGGACGAGGACGAAGTTGCACGCTTTGCCGCCATGGCGGATGAGTGGTGGGACCCCAATGGGAAGTTCCGCCCCCTGCATGAGATCAATCCGGTTCGGCTCACCTTTATCCGCGATTCCCTGTGCGCGCATTTCGGCCGCGACGCCACAGCGCCGCGCGCGCTTGAGGGGCTCACGATCGCCGATATCGGCTGCGGCGGCGGCCTTTTGTGCGAACCCATGGCACGGCTCGGCGCAAAAGTTACCGGCCTCGACCCCGCGCAAGAGAGTATCGAGGCGGCGCGCATTCATGCCCTGGCCCAGGGGCTGGACATCAACTACCGGGCGGACCGGGCTGAAACGCTCACACAGGAGGGAAAACGCTTCGACGCGGTGTTCGCCCTGGAAGTGGTGGAGCATGTGCCGGATGTTCCGGAGTTTACAAAAGTCGCCGCGAGCCTGGTGCGGCCCGGCGGGCTGATGCTGCTCTCCACCATCAACCGCACGCTCAAATCCTATGCGCTGGCAATCGTCGGTGCGGAATATGTGATGCGCTGGCTGCCCATCGGCACCCATCGCTGGGACCGCTTCGTGACACCTGACGAGTTGGCTAGCGCCTGCAAGGGGGCCGGACTCATCGAGACCAGCCGCAAGGGCATGGTGTTCAATCCCCTTGCCGGGTCCTGGAAGCTTTCACGCGACACGGATGTCAATTATCTGATGGCGGCGGCGCGGCCCGGGTGAGGCGCGTGGCCTTAGGTAAATCCACACAGTCTGGAATCTCCGCTTGGTGCCATGTGTGGATATGTCAAAACTCGCGCCAGACGGGAAATGAGGCGCAATGACCCATATGCTGCCAGGTTTTTATCAAGATCGGTCTCAGGCTCGGGATTGATCAATGCGTAAGGGCAAAGATCTCCTGTGGTTCGCTTACCCCCTTTAAGGAGTGTGTACCAAGCGA
>PVMS01029245.1_pt1 | contig 10791 bp, 10 predicted proteins | sample 1853461 | NCBI WGS metagenome assembly PVMS01 (sample SAMN08582032, study PRJNA380276) | Marine sediment metagenome, whole genome shotgun sequencing project. | isolation source: ocean sediment barecode stripped | collected 2017
ATGCTGCATCCTTGCGGCATCAATATCAATCTGCTTGGGCCTGCAACCGCCAAGCCCGGTGAAAACATTCTGATGGATAGTCCATTTGGAATTAATGCCATTCTAATTGAGCTATTAATATCCAATGTAACAATCATTATTCTATCTCTGCAAGCGAAATTTATAATTTTGATCAGGGAATATGATGCAAGGCAAGTTTACATATATCGCGGTTCTGGGTGGCGTATTCATGTTGTCGCCTTTTGCGATCAACGACGTCGGGCAATTCGCCATCGGGGCAGGCTCCGCCATGATCGTCAGTTTGAAGGCATCAACAATTGCCTTGCCTATGGCAAGTGTAATGGCTGGCTACGCTGTCTTTCCTGTCAGCATTTTCTAAAGGAAAATCCCATGCTTGAGATTACCAACTTTGATCATATCGGCATCCGCATTAGCGACCAGAAAAAGTCTGTCGAATTTTATGAGCTTCTCGGCTTTGAACTGATCGCAGACGGAGGTTTTGCCAACGGCCATCCGCTGGTGATGCTGCATCCTTGCGGCATCAATATCAATCTGCTTGGGCCTGCAACCGCCAAGCCCGGTGAAAACATTCTGATGGATGAAAAGCCCAAATATCCGGGCATCACCCATTTGGCTGTGAAGGTGAAGGATGCCAGGGCCACCGAAGAATTCATGACTGGTCACGGTATAGCCATCACCGGGCGGCGGGAGTTCCGTGGCACCAACACAATTTTTATTCGCGATCCTGACCGCAATGTTCTGGAACTGGTTGGTCCCGGACCCTCTGTTGCCACCCTGATCGCTGAACATGTCCATACCCAAAACGACTAATCAAACCTGAAAGGAAAAGACCATGAAAAAGATACTCTTAATTGCCGGGGCTGTCCTGGCACTTGCTGCCGCCATTACCACTTTGCCAGCAAAGGTACCAGCAAATGTAAATGAGCCCGTTGCCATCAAAACCATCAACGGTGTCGCCACCTACCCGGATGGCTATCCCGGCACGCCGGTTCGGGCCGCAGACGAAGACCCGTTTCTATCTCCAACCAATTCCGCATTGATCCTGATCGACTATCAACCACCAATTCTGCAAGGCGTGCGCAATATTGATCACGAGGACTTAATCAACAATACGACAGGATTGATCAAGACCGCTGTTCTATATGATCTTCCAATCATATTTTCCCACGTGGCTGTCGGTTTGAACGGCTACGCCCCGATGATTGAAGAGCTGCGCAAACTGGCACCCAATGCCATTTTTGTCGACCGAACCAGCGTCAATGCCTGGGAAGAACCAGAATTTGTAGCAGCTGTAAAAGCCATGGGCCGCAAAAAACTGATCATGGGTGGGCTTTGGACAGACGTTTGTCTGGCCTATCCGGCAATCGAAGCCGAAAAAGCCGGTTATGACGTATATGTACCTGAAGATGTGGTCGGTAGCATGACGCAACTATCTCATGAAAACGGCATGAAACGAATGATTGCGGCCGGCGTTGAACCCATCACCTGGAATGTCGTTCCTGCAGAATTGCAACGCGACCATGCGCGCAAAGGTGTCCTTCCCGAAGTTACAAAAATCTTCATGGAATATCTGTTCAAAGTTGACCCCAACTCGACCTGGTAATCCTCAAAACCCACAAATCTATAGTAGGAAACGCCCCTGCGCCACTCCAAAGCATATTGCTTTGGAGTGGTTCGGCAATTCAATGGCTAAAGAATAACCAGTTGCATATTGCTGCATCTATATGGGAGGGTAATTGAATTTAGGGCATAAGGTTTTGGTTACTGAGCCAATAATCTACAGAGGGAAAACCAACATGAAGATCCGCAAAACCTTGTACATCAAGGAAATCATAACGCAGGATGGTTTTGGCGTTGCCTGTGACCCTATTGTCCGTGTTGCTGCGGTTGCCGTGATCCTCAATCCTTTTGCGGGTCGTTTTGTTGAGGATTTATCACCCCTATTTGATATCGGCGGAGAACTTGGCGATATGTTGATGGCAAGCGCTGTCGATATGCTTGATAATCCACCTGTTAGCTACGGCAAGGCTGCAATTGTTGGTGTAGCTGGTGATTTGGAACACGGTGGGGCGATGATCCACCCAAAATTAGGCAAGCCAATGCGGGCGGCTGTCGGTGGTGGCAAGGCGTTGATTCCTTCAAACGCAAAAATTGCAAATGTCGGTGTTCCAATTGATATTCCGCTCGGTCACAAGGATGAGGCCTGGTCATTCAATCATTTCGATACCATGACGATTATGGTTGCTGATGCACCGCGTCCCGATGAAATTGTGATGTGTATGGCGGTCGCAGATGGTGGCCGACCGCTCCCCCGTGTTGGCAGTGGACCAATCACCGATTAGGGTCAGGACCCATTAATTAACACCGTTGTGCGAAACAGATATTGTTGCTGGATTGATGCTGGCATTAAATTCTTGAAACTGGATTTGATCGATTTAACAGTGTAGCATTGCCGTTAAGGGCAAAATTCACCAAATCAATTCTGAAAACAGGGAGATAGTATGCTGATTGAGGTGACCCATTTGCCTCTTTTGGTTGCAGGCTCATTTGTCATCGCGATCATGGGCGCATTCACGGCATTGCGGCTTACTTCAAATCTACGTCACGTCTCGATAGAAGCACGCAAAACACGGATTTCGCAAGGTGCCTTTGCCCTGGGAAGCAGCATCTGGTCGATGCATTTTGTTGCCATGCTGGCTATCAAATTACCAGTCTCAATTGGTTATGATCCGTCAAAGACGCTGGCCTCAGCACTCATTGCTGTGCTGGCTGTTGGCCTGGCATTTCTGACGCTGCATTTTGGTGTCAGAACAAAGAAGACAATTCTCATCGCTGGTGTTTTGACGGGTTTTGGAATTGCCGGTATGCACTATTTGGGCATGAGTGCGATTTCAGAAAATGTTGTTGTCACCTATAGTACCTTTGGAATTGTGCTGGCAATTTGTATCGGTATTGCTGTTTCCATCGCAGCGCTTGAATTGGCCTACGGTGATCGTTCTTTATTGAGTATCGCAATTGGCTCTGTTGTGCTTGGGCTCGCCATTTCAGCGATGCATCACACGGCGATGTATTTTACCACTTTTTATGCCAGCGAAGTGGAGACCAGTATCTCCATTTCAGTCCTCGACAATGAAAAACTGGCACTTATTGTGATGACATCATCATTCGTTTTGTGCGGACTTTTCCTGCTTCTGGCGGTTCCCACCAGCGTTGATATCGCCAGATCAAAGGATCAAGATGCATCAGAATTGCTGGCCGGAACAGATATTCATGCCAGGGGTTTATCGAGCGATTTATCGGCAGAATTCGTTGCTTCTCCAACGGACCGCAGCGTTGACAATATTAGATCATTAAAAATACCGTATGAACAAAATAACGTCGTCAAATTTTTGTCGGCCAATGCCATTTCTGCGGTAAAGGCCGATGGCCATTACACCTGTTTATATATTGGCGAAGATAAACTGTTCTGCCCATGGTCAATTTCACACATCGAAGAATGTCTCAATTCAAATGATTTCATACGAATACACCGCAGCTTTTTGGTAAACAGAAAGTTCATTATCGGGATTAAACGCAGTGGTGATAAATCGTTCTGTGTGATTGGAAATGATAACGGGTTTGAAATTCCAATTGCCCGACCACAGGTCAGCGAATTAAAAAAACTCCTGCAGACAAGCTGAGAACCAAATTCCGGTTTTTCATTTCGTGCAGATTTGGCGCGTTTCGTGCAAGATTTCCGATTGTCATTGATTAACGCTGGTTCGTGAACCTCCTTCCTGGCTACATTTTGTAAAAATACACAGGGAGGATAATTATGATTCCAGGTTCATTTGAATACCATCGCCCGGCATCGCTAAATGACGCTGTTGGTTTGTTGTCGTCGCTTGGCGATGATGCGTTGCTGGTGGCGGGCGGCCATAGCCTGATACCGATGATGAAACTCAGGATGGCCCTGCCAGAACATCTGGTGGATTTGCAGGATGTTCAGTCGCTCAAATCCATCACCGTTGCTGACGGTGAGATTGCGCTTGGCGCAATGGTTACACAAACAGAACTCATCGCCAGTGATGAATTGCATGCCGTATGTCCGATCCTTCGTGAGGCTTCGCTACAAATTGGCGATCCTCAAATACGAAACTTGGGAACCATTGGCGGCAATGTCGCAAATGGTGATCCGGGCAACGACATGCCGGCAATTATGCAGACACTTGGCGCGACCTATGTTCTGGTTGGTCCTAATGGTGAACGCAAGGTGGCAGCCCGGGATTTCTATGAGGCCGCCTATTTTACTGCCCGCAAGGATGATGAGATTTTGACCGCTGTTTGTTTTGATGCCCCGGTTAGCGGCCATGGCAGCGCTTATTTGAAACAAAAACGCAAGATTGGCGATTATGCAACGGCGGCTGCCGCCGTAATACTGGAAATGTCCGGAGATAAATGTGTCTCGGCCTCAATCGGTCTGACCAATGTCGGCGATACGCCACTGTGGGCAGAGGAAGCGGGCGGGTTACTTGTTGGCTCGTCTCTCGATGCGGATACGGTCGAAAAAGCGGTAAAAGCTGCAAAGGCAATAACTGATCCTGCTGCAGATGGGCGCGGCCCCAAGGAATTCCGTACCCATATTGCCGGGATCATGGTGCAACGGGCAATCGCTTCCGCCCGCGCCCGCGCTCAATAAAATAACCTGTATTTTGGGAGAAAGACATATGTCACAGATAAACATCAACATGACGATCAACGGCAAAAAAGTGGAAACATCAGCCGACCCGCGCACATTGCTGATTCACTTCCTGCGGGAAGATCAAAAACTCACCGGTCCACATATCGGTTGCGACACCACCCATTGCGGTGCCTGTACCGTTGACATGGATGGTCAGTCGGTCAAGTCGTGCACGGTTTTTGTCGGTCAGGCCAATGGCAAAGATATTATCACCATTGAAGGCATGGCTGAGGCCGATGGAACATTGCACGCCCTGCAAACGGCTTTTGCTGAAAATCACGGATTGCAGTGCGGATTTTGCACACCGGGCATGATTACCCGAGCCTACCGGCTTTTGCAGGAGAACCCCAATCCAACTGAAGAAGAAATTCGCTACGGCATATCGGGAAACCTGTGCCGCTGCACAGGGTATCAAAATATTATCAAGGCCATTCAGGTGGCTGCCGAGGAATTGTCAATGAAGGAGGCAGCAGAATAACATGAACGATCAAACCCCAATCACCCGTGGTGAACGCATTGAAAAACTTCAAGGCAAAGGTTGTAGCCGCAAACGGGTAGAAGACGCACGCTTCACCCAGGGCAAAGGCAATTATGTTGATGATATCAAATTGCCTGGAATGCTGTTTGGCGATTTTGTCCGCAGCCCTTATGGCCACGCAAAAGTTAATTCGATTAATAGCGAGGCTGCATTGAAAGTTCCCGGTGTTCTGGCTGTCATTACTGCAGAAGATCTCAAGCCGTTAAACCTTCATTACATGCCAACCCTTGCCGGTGATGTGCAGGCGGTGCTGGCGGATGAAAAAGTTCTGTTTCAAGGCCAGGAAGTTGCTTTCGTCGTCGCCGAAGACCGCTACGCGGCAGCTGACGGCGTTGAATTGGTCGAAGTGGATTATGAAGAACTGCCGGCAATCAATGCTCCGCATAAATCCATGGATGATGATGCACCCATTTTGCGCGACGACATCAAACACAAGATGGAAGGCGCCCACGGCACACGCAAACACAACAACCACATCTTTTTGTGGGAAGTGGGAGAAAAAGAAGAAACCGAAAAAGTGCTGGCCGGTGCGGATGTTGTTGTTGAAGAAAAAATCACCTATCAGCGCGTTCATCCCTGTCCCCTTGAGACCTGTGGATGTGTGGCCTCGATGGACAAGATCAACGGAAAATTGACCGTCTGGGGAACTTTTCAGGCACCCCATGCGGTGCGCACGGTTGCTTCGATGATCACCAATATTGCCGAGCATAACATCCGCATCATATCACCTGATATCGGTGGTGGATTTGGCAACAAGGTTGGTGTTTACCCCGGATATATTTGTTCTATCGTTGCATCCATCGTGACCGGTGCTCCGGTAAAATGGGTGGAAGACAGAATTGAAAATCTTACCGCCACGGCATTTGCCCGCGACTATCATATGACCGGTAAGATATCGGCAACAAAAGACGGCAAGATTACCGGCCTATGGGCCCATGTACTGGCGGATCACGGGGCTTTTGATGCCTGCGCAGACCCGACAAAATATCCCGCCGGATTTTTCAGCATCGTGACCGGCGCCTATGATATTCCGGTAGCCTATGTCGGCGTTGATGGAGTTTACACCAATAAGGCACCCGGTGGCGTTGCCTATCGCTGTTCGTTCAGGGTCACAGAAGCAGCCTATCTGATCGAGCGGCTGATGGATATTCTGGCTCACAAGCTAGACATGGATCCGGCTGAATTGCGGGCAAAGAACTTTATCAAAAAGGAGCAATTCCCCTATAATTCCGCATTGGGCTGGGAATATGATTCCGGTGATTATCATACCGCATTGGACAAAGCACTGGAAACGGTCGATTACACAGCGCTGCGCGCCGAACAGCAAGAAAACCGGGCAGCGTTTGATCGCGGTGAAACCCGCTCGCTAATGGGCATAGGCGTTGCCTTCTTTACCGAAATTGTTGGTGCGGGGCCGGTAAAAAATTGTGACATTCTAGGCCTTGGCATGTTTGATTCCTGCGAAATCAGGATACATCCCACGGGTTCGGCCATTGCCCGTCTTGGTACCATTAGTCAGGGTCAGGGGCACGCAACAACTTTCCCCCAGATCATCGCCGATGAAATTGGCATTCCAGCCGAAGACATTACCCTGGAAGAGGGCGATACCGATACCGCGCCTTACGGGCTTGGTACCTACGGCTCACGTTCAACGCCTGTTGCCGGTGCGGCTGCTGCAATGGCTGCGCGCAAAATCAAGGCCAAAGCACAGATGATAGCCGCCTACCTTCTGGAGGTGCATGACGGCGATCTGGAATGGGATGTCGACCGATTTCAGGTCAAGGGAAATCCTGAGGCCAACAAGACCATGAAAGAAATTGCATTTGCCTCTTACAATCAGGCAATTCCCGGCCTTGAACCAGGACTTGAGGCGGTATCCTACTATGATCCGCCAAACATGACTTATCCCTTTGGTGCCTATATTGGCGTTGTCGATGTAGATGTGGATACTGGCGTTGTGGACATTCGCCGCTTTTACGCGCTTGATGATTGCGGCACTCGCATCAACCCGATGATAATTGAAGGGCAGGTGCATGGAGGATTGACGGAGGCCCTGGCAATCGCCCTGGGACAGATAATCTCCTATGATGAATACGGCAACATTTCAGGCGGCTCAATGATGGATTCTTTTTGCCAACAGCGGTGGAAACGCCGAATTGGGAAACCGGGTTTACCGAAACACCAAGCCCACACCATCCAATTGGTGCCAAGGGTGTTGGTGAAAGCCCGAATGTTGGCGGTGTCCCGGCACTGTCCAACGCGGTCAATGATGCGTTCGCCCACAAGGGTCTGACCCACACGCAAATGCCTCATGACCATTGGCGGGTCTGGCAGACCGCCCAGCAATTGGGACTGACTTGAATGATGGTGTGCCCATGAAATCCAAAACACTCCAAAACAGCCTTGAAGAGGCCGGATATTTTGCTGATGATAATCTCGCCCTCGGGTTACAACTTGCCATTGATCTTGGCCGCCCGTTGTTGCTCGAAGGCGAGGCTGGCGTTGGCAAAACTGCGGTTGCCACCGCATTGGCCGACATTCTTGATACCAGGCTTATTCGTCTGCAATGTTACGAAGGGCTTGATGCGTCTTCCGCCATCTATGAATGGAACTATCAACGCCAGTTGCTGTCGATAAAGGCATCGGAGTTTTCCAACCGCTCTCCAGAGGAACTGGAAGATCATATATTTTCCGAAAACTTTCTGCTGGAACGCCCGCTGTTACAGGCGATCAGGCAGAAAAAATCGCCGGTGTTGCTGATTGATGAAATTGATCGCGCTGATATGGAATTTGAAGCCTATTTGCTGGAAATTCTATCGGAATTCCAGATAACAGTGCCGGAGCTTGGCACCATTAAAGCGACAAGTATTCCGCAGGTCATTTTAACTTCAAACGGTACCCGTGAATTGTCTGATGCCCTGCGGCGGCGGTGTTTGTATTCTTATATCGACTTTCCCGATATCGAGCGCGAACTGGAAATTATCCGCGCACGATTGCCCGGAATTGAACCATTGCTTGCGGGCCAGATTGCCCGCTTTGTGCAGGCGCTGCGAAAAGAGGATTTGGAGAAAGTCCCAGGCATCGCAGAAACACTGGACTGGGCGGCGGCTTTATGTGGAATGGGCATTGAAAATTTGATCGATGATCCTAGTAAAATTCAGTCAACATTGATCTGCCTTTTAAAAACCGAAACCGATATAAAAGCAGTGGTGCCTGAAGTTACCAGCCGGTTGGCTGACAAGGCTGCCTGACCAATGAACAGCCTCGCTCCAAAAAATTATCCCAACAACGTGCCAGCACCGGTAAATCGCGTCATCGAATTTGTTGAACATCTGCGGTTAAACGGCTTCAAACTTGGTAGCAGTGAAACACAGGCTATATTGACATCAATAATTGCAAAAACCACCGGTAACCAACGCGTTGACCGGGACAAAATGAAAGCGCTGCTCACAGGCTGCAAAGAAGAGTGGGACAGTTTTGATGAATTATTTGCAAGTTATTGGACAGCCTCGGGAAAGATCCGCAAACAATTGCAGAAACCAAGCACTTCAACCGGAAATTCAAAAAAAATACCGCGCGCCTGGCGTGAACATTTGGGACTGGATGAGGGAGCTGGCAATACGCCCAAAATTGAGAGTATGGAAGGCACCGGGCCCGGCCAACACGCATCCGGGCGTCTTGTAGCGGTCGATCAGGCCTCTCACGCGAAAATCGACTTGCGCCAGTTTGTTGACCCGACAGAAATTGCGCAGGCAGAAGCCCTTGCCTATAGATTGGCCAGTGCCATTCGCTATCGTTTGTCGCGCCGTTATTACAATTCCAAAAAATCCTCGCGTCTTGACTTGCGACGTACCATCCGCGCTAATATGAAATATGGCGGAAATCCGATCGATTTGCGTTTCAACGCAAAACCACAGCAACCGGTTCGAATTATTGTTTTTCTTGATATTTCGGGCTCGATGCAACATTACAGCCGGTTTTTTCTGCAGTTTGTCAAAGGGCTGGTGTGCCAGTGGGCGCAAACGGATGCCTATTTGTTTCACACCAAACTTGTGCGTGTCACCGATGTCATCCGCGATAAAAATTCGATGCGCGCGATGACCCGGCTGTCATTGATGGCAGACGGTTTTGGTGGTGGTACCAAACTTGGCGATTGTCTTGATGTGTTCAATCGGCAATACGCCAAAAAAACCTTGAACAGCCGTTCTGTTGTGATGATTTTCAGTGACGGTTATGAAGTTGGCACACCGGAAAACTTGTGCTTGCAACTTGCTAAAATAAAAAAAAGGGCAAAAAGGCTGGTTTGGCTTAATCCGCTACTCGGCTGGCAGAATTATCAACCGGTGACCGCTGCCATGAAGGCCGCAATGCCCTATATTGATCATTTTGCAGCCGCCAATACGCTGCAATCCCTGGCGGCGATAGAAACTGATTTGGCTCGATTGTGAGAAGTGAAAATGACCACATCTGACAAGGTATTTGACCTGATTGAACGGTTGCGCTCTGAGGGCAAGATGTTCTGCGTTGCCACAATATTGCGCACAGCAGATTCAACGTCGGCCAGACCCGGAGCAAAAGCGGTCGTTACAACCGATGGCGATTTGCACGGGTTTGTTGGCGGCGGCTGCGTAACGGGTGCCGTGCGCCGTGGTGCACTTGCGTGTCTTAAAAGCAATGAGCCACAAATGATCCGCATCAAACCCAAAGACAGTATTAATTCTTCTGTCGATATTGACGGCGTTGAATTGCATATATCGAATTGTCCCAGCGGTGGCACGGTTGAAGTATTTTTGGAGCCGATGCAGTCCCCGAGGATCTTGGTGATTTGCGGCGCCTCGCCCATCGCTCAGGCAATTCTACCGTTGGCAAAGGGATTGGGTTACCGCGTTGTGGTCGCGGCCGTTGCCGAAGACCATGAGAAAATGCCAGGTGCGGCGATGTATCTTGACAATTTTCACTTTGATGAATTAAAACTTTCATCAAACGACGCCGCCATTGTTTCTACCCAGGGCAAACGAGACCGTGATGCGCTGCGCTCTGTTATTAAATCTTGTGCCGGCTATATCGGCATGGTTTGCAGCCGAAAGAAGCTTAAATCATTAAAAGATGCTTTAAGTGACGAGGCGCAATCGATAGGGCACGGTTTTGCTAGATTGCACGCGCCTGCCGGTCTTCACATTGGTGCGGTCGGGCCAGAGGAACTTGCCCTTGCAGTGGTCTGCGAAATTATCGCCCACCACCGCCAACATGTCCTGCAAGGCGTAAAAATATCCGCGTAAGAAGATAAAATTATAAATCAGTCAAATGGCAATTGGAGTGCCCAGATGAAACTAGTCGGCGAACAAAAGATAAATGCAACCCGTGAAGTGGTTTTTGCAGCCCTGAATGATACCGGGCGCCTCGCCCATCGCTCAGGCAATTCTACCGTTGGCAAAGGGATTGGGTTACCGCGTTGTGGTCGCGGCCGTTGCCGAAGACCATGAGAAAATGCCAGGTGCGGCGATGTATCTTG
>PVMS01178124.1_pt1 | contig 10790 bp, 11 predicted proteins | sample 1853461 | NCBI WGS metagenome assembly PVMS01 (sample SAMN08582032, study PRJNA380276) | Marine sediment metagenome, whole genome shotgun sequencing project. | isolation source: ocean sediment barecode stripped | collected 2017
GCCCGCCGGCCGGGCTCGACGCGATCCTGTATCTCGCCTGGGAAGCCCTTTGCGCCCGACCGGCGCTCGACGCCCGCGCGGCGATCCTGGGCGAGGCCCACGTCCCCCCCGCCCTGCCCGACCCCGCCGCCACCTCCCGCTCCGGCGCCCACGAGGCCCTCGTCGGCATGCTCGACCGGCCTTCCGAAGACGGCGACTTCGCGGCCTACCAGAGCGACACCGCCGCGCGTCTCGCCCGCTACCTGCGCGATGTCGAGCTGCTGGCACCCGCACTCGATGCCGACGAGCTGGACGACGTCGCCGGCGTGATCGGAGAGCGCCCGGCGAGCCTGCTCGAAGCCGACACGGCCCTCGAGCGCTTCGTCCAGGACGCCCCTGCCGAGCGCGACCCGGAGATCCTGCGCCTGCTGCACCGGCGCACACTGCGCCGACTGGCGCTGCTGCGCTCAGCCATGCGCGAAGACCCGGACGCGACGATCCAGAGGCTCTCCTGACCCGCGACGCCGACGCGCGTATCGAGAAGCCCTCCTGAGCCGCGACGCCAACGCGCGTAACCCCGCCCTTTGGTGAGGAGCGACACGAGTCCCGGGTGACCCGCGCCACGGCCTCGCCAGTGGAGAGGCCGTTACGGTTGTCAGGCGTTACGCGAGTCGCGATGCGCCTGGGGGGACAGGCGGACATGGCTGCAGCGGCCTCGAGCCGCCGGAGACGAGGGGTGAGAGACCTATCGCTGGAGGAGCGGTACGACGAGATTCTGGCTTGCGAAGGAGGTGCGTGATGGGAGGCGGACCTGAACGGTGACACCCTGGTCGGGATCCCCGATTTCGCCGAGCACTACAGCGAATGCATCGGCAAGGTCGACATCGCTGGTGAGGAGCTGCCCGCCTACGTGGCGTGCCGCGCGAAGCGCGGAGCGCTCTGAGAGGACGGCCGGAGGCTAGCTTCCAGCGGCGCGGTACACGGTTTCCCCGCCGATCACGGTCTCCAGGACCTGGATCTCGTCGATCGTCTCCGGATCGTCGAGTGGTGAGCGCGAGAGGATCGCCAGGTCCGCGAGCTTGCCGGGCTCGAGGGAGCCCTTGTCCCCCTCTTCGAAGTGCTGCCAGGCGGCGTCGATGGTGACGGCCCGCAGGGCCTCCTGCGGCGTGATGCGCTGGGCAGGGCCGATCGACTCCCCGCTCGAGGACCTCCGGTTCACCGCGGACCAGATCAGCCGCAGCGGCTCCATCGGAACCACCGGCGTGTCGCAATGCAGTGTGAAGCGGATGCCGCGGTCGGCGGCGCTGCGTGCCGGGCTCATGCGCGCGGCGCGCTCGGGCCCCATGAAGATGTCCCGGTGGCGGTCGCCCCAGTAGTAGGTGTGCAGGACGAAGAAGCTCGGGATCACGGCGAGCGCCTGCATGCGGTCGAGCTGGTCCTCGCGGGCCATCTGCGCGTGGATGATCACGTGCCGCGTGTCCTCTCGCGGCGCGCGGCGCTGGGCCTCCTCGAATGCGTCGAGGATGTCGTCGATCGACGCATCCCCGTTTCCGTGCACGGCCACCTGCCAGCCGGCCTCGTGGTAGCGGGAGACCTTCTCGATCAGCTCGTCGCGGGCGACACGCGGGTAGCCCCGGTACGCGGGATCGTCGCCCGGAGGTACGAAGTAGGGCTGCGTGAGGTAGCCGGTGTAGCCCTGGATCGAGCCGTCCGCGATGATCTTCACGGCGCCGAGACGCGCATGCGGCCCCTCGGAGACGTTCAGCTCGAGCGTGCCGTCTCGCAGCTGCTCCGCGACCTCGTCACCGGGCCAGAGCACCATGCGCGTGTCGATCACGCCGAGGCGCCCCAGCCAGGAGAGGCCCGTCAGGTGGATCGCGGCCGCGTACCCGTTCTGCGCCGTGGTTGCGCCGGCCGCCCGGTAGCGCCGGTCGCCCTCCCGCAGGATGCGCCACGAATCGGAGAGCGAAGGCTCTCCGAGCAGATCGGCCACGCCGTGCATGGCGTTCTCCTCGAGCACGCCGTCGGGCTCGCCCGTCTCCGGGTCGCGCCGGATCACGCCGCCCTCGGGATCCGGCGTGTCGCGGTCGATGCCCAGCAGCTCGAGCGCCCGACTCTTCACGGCCACCAGATGGCCGGAGACGTGGAAGCACACCACCGGGTGATCGGTCGTCGCGCGGTCGAGATCCGCGCGGGTCGGGTGGCGATTCTCCGCCAGCAGCGTGTCGTCGTAGCCCCAGCCCATCACCCATTCGCCGGCGGGGATCTCCTCGGCCTTGGCGCGCACGCGCTCCAGCAGATCGTCGAAGGTCCGCACGTCGCCGATGGGCGGGCTGTTCAGGTCCGCGTTGACCGCGTAGAGACCGGCGCCAGGAAAATGGCCGTGGGCGTCGATGAAGCCCGGCACCACGGCCCTTCCGCCGAGCTCGACGACCCGCGCACGACCCTCGGCCCAGTCCTCGCCCTCGGCGCGGGAGCCGACGAAGGCGATGTGCTCGCCCTCGACGCCGAGCGCCTCGACCACGCGGTCCTCGTCGTCCACTGTCAGGATCGGCCCACCCACATAGAGCGTCCGCTCGGGGGCACAGCCGGCCAGCAACAGCACGACGCAGATCCAGGGAAGCGTCCGGGTGATGACCGGCACGCGCGCATGCTACCGCGAAACGCCCTGAGGAATGCCGAGAAGGCCCGGGCGACTCGAAGTGCGGACGGCAGTTCAGGATTCCCGGCTGGCGAAAACAATCGACCCCAACTGGAAAAAAGTCCGTCACCTCTCTCCGCTTCGATCCCACTTCATCTGTACAGCAAATCCCCTTCCCATACTGAGTCGGGCCGCTCCGGACATACCGGAGCGGCCCGTTCTCGTTCAGGACCAAGAACGGGCTACGGAGCCGGCGGGCGTTGCCCCGGCTTTCCCGGACCCGTACGCTGACCGGCCAGCCATGCCGTCGACGGGAGCCGTGGTGAACGCCAACGCCGGGCAGGCCCGGCAGGACCCCGGCCTCGTCGGGCGCCTCCGCACACTGCTGGGCGAAGCACGCGTGGTCCCGACCCGGGAGCCGGAGGAGATCGGGCCCGCCTTGGACGCGCTGCGGGAGGCCGGCGTGAACCGGCTGGTGCTCGTGGGCGGGGACGGCACGGTCGGGGGCACACTCAGCGAGCTGCTCGACCGCTGGCCGGAGCCGAGCCTCCCCTCGGTGCTCGTGACCGCCGGCGGAACGGTCAACACCATCGCCAAGTCGCTGGGCTGCGGCGGTGCGCCGGACCGGGTGCTGGCGCGAATTCTCGAGCACGGACCCCGCGAGCTGAGCCCGCGTCCCCTCGTCGCCGTGACCGCGCCGGGCGGCGAGAGCCGCAGCGGCATGATCTTCGCCAATGGCGTCGCGGTCCGCTGGCTGCGCATGTACTACGAGGAGTCGAGCCGCGGCGTCGCGGGAGCGAGCTCGGTGGTGGCGCGCATCGTGGCTTCTGCCGCCGTCGGCGGCGCTCTGGCCCGGCGCATGTTCGCTCCGGCGGAGGCGTCGGTCGAGGTGGACGGCCGGAGCCTCGACCGGCACCAATTCACCGTGATGGCCGCGTCGAGCTGCGCGCACCTCGGCCTGGGTTTCGCGCCGTTCCGCCTGGCGGGCCGGGATCCCCACCGCTTCCACTTCGCCATCACCGACGCGAAGGCCAGCCGGATCGCGGCGGAGATGCCGGCGGTCCGGATCGGCGTGAAGCCCCCCGGCTCCTGCATCGAGGACCACGCGGCGCAACACGTGCGGCTGCGATTTCCAGAGCCGCAGCCCTGGAGCGTCGACGCAGACGTCTACCCGCCGGCTCGCGAGCTCGAGCTCCGCGCCACCCGGCCGCTGCGCTTCCTGCTGCCCTAGCGCGGCAGAGGTTTCGGCTTCTCGTTCGTCGCGCCGCCGCGTGCAGCGCTTCCCGGCTCAGCCCGGCTCGCCCGGCCGGACGTTCATGGCCTCGGTGCCCTTGCGCCCGTCGGCCGGATCGAACTGGACCTTCTGGCCATCCCGCAGCGTCTTGAAACCGTCGGTCTCGATGTTCGAGTAGTGCACGAAGAGGTCTCGAGCGCCGTCATCCGGCGTGATGAACCCGTACCCCTTCTGCTCGCTGAACCACTTCACCGTTCCCGTCGCCAACGTCTTTCCTCCCTCGATTTCACCCCGCCCGAGCCCGCCCCTGGACCGAGGACAAGCCGAACAGAGCGCAGAATACCCGGAATGGACGGTTTCCCGACATTGAATTCGAACACCGTTAACCTCTTCGTTCGAGGAGCGAACGACCCGCGGGGCGATTCGCTACCCTGCCCCGCTCGACGCACGGAGGCCCCCATGGAGCTCGACGAGCCCACACGCGAACGGATCGGCGCCCTGGTGAAAGCCCAGCCGGTCACGCTGTTCATGAAGGGAAACCGCCAGCAACCGCGTTGCGGATTCTCAGCGACCGTGATCGAGATCCTCGACTCCCTGGTGCCGGACTACCACACCGTGGACGTGCTGGAGGACGCGGCGATCCGTGAGGGCATCAAGCTCTTCTCCTCCTGGCCGACGATTCCCCAGCTGTACGTGCGCGGCGAGTTCGTGGGCGGTTGCGACATCATCCGGGAGCTCTTCGCTTCGGGCGAGCTGCACGAGACCCTGGGAGCGGAGCGCCAGGCCGCGACGCCGCCGAACCTCACCGTGACCGACGCCGCGGCGGCGGCTCTGCGCCAGACGAAGCAGGGCCGGGCCGGGAGCGACGTGATCCACTTGACCATCGACGCCGGCTTCCAGACCTCGCTCTCGCTGGGCCCGCGCCAGGCGGGCGCCCTCGAGATCGAGACGGGAGGACTGCGCATTGCCATCGACCCGCTGACTGCCGGACGCGCCGAGGGCCTGGTGATCGACGCAGTCGAGTCGCCCGACGGACCGGCCTTCCGCATCGACAACCCCAACGCCCCGAATCACGTCCGCGCCATGAGCGTCGCGGAGCTCCAGCAGAAGCTCGCATCCGGCGGCGCCTTCGAGCTGCTCGACGTGCGCACGCCCGAGGAGCGCGCGACGGCGAGCATCCCGGACGCGGTGCTGCTCAGCGAGGACGTGGCGTGGCGCCTGGAGGCGCTGCCCCGGGAGACGATGCTCGTCTTTCACTGCCACCACGGCGGGCGCAGCCAGGCCGCGGCCGAGCACTTCGCGGCGCAGGGCTTCACCAACGTGTGGAACGTGACGGGCGGCATCGACGCCTGGTCCCAGGAGATCGACCCGGCGGTCCCGCGCTACTAGCGCCGGAGGAATTCCATGGCACTGCAGATCCTGAACAGCGGCCCCGACCCCGAGAAGATCGTCGAGCAGATCCGCTCTGCCATCGCCGGCGCCCTGCCCGGGGCGGAGATCCTGGTCCGGGCGGCGAGCCCCGGTCACTTCGAGATCGAAGTCACCTCAGAGGCCTTTGCCGACCAGCCCCGGGTCCGCCAGCACCAGCTCGTGTACGGCGCGATCACCGACCTGATGAGCGGCGACGCGGCGCCCGTCCACGCGGTGGACCGCTTGGAGTGTCGGGTCCCCTGAACGCGAAGTAGACGAGGTGGCGCAGCCCGCCGCGTCCAGGACGTTCCTTCTCCACGGTGAAGCCAGCCTGACGCAGGCTCTTCTCGAAGACCGGGTCCGCCTGCTCCGACCAGACGGCGAAGACCCCGTCGGGCGCCAACGCCGCGCGGGTCCGCTCGAGCGCGGGCCTGCCGAAGTGAGGGTCATCGGTGCGTGGGCGCTGCGGGCCGACGAAGAGATCGAGCACGATGGCGTGGAACGGACCCTCGGAGTGGATCGCCTGCGACACGTCACCGATCGAGACTTCGACGCGGGGGTCGTCCACGGCAGCCGCCGTGAGCGGAGCCAGCGGGCCACGACACCAATCCACCACCACCGGATGCAGCTCGGCCACGATCACGCGCGCCCGCGGCGGCAGCGCGTCGAGGGCCGCCCGCAGCGTGAAGCCCATGCCGAGCCCGCCGATCAACACCCGGGGCGCACGGCGCGGCGCGATCCGCGCGACGGCCGTCTCCGCCAGCACCTGCTCCGAGCGGTGCGCCGCGCTCGTCATCAGCACCCGCCCATCGTGGGTGATCAGGAAATCATCGTCGCCGCGTCGGCGCAGCTCGAGCACGCCGTCAGCAGTGGACTCGCGGGCGAGGGTCTCCCAGGGGCGCGCCAGCCTAGCGCCCCTTCCAGCGGGGCGGGCGCTTCTCTGCGAAGGCGCGCGGGCCCTCGGTGAAGTCCTCGCTCTTGATCATGCGCACGATCCCGTCATAGGACCCGTTCATCGCCTGCTCGAGGGAGGCATGCTCGAGCCCGCCCAGGGCCGCTTGCTTGCTCGCGCGCACCGAGAGCGGTGCGCACTCGAGGATGGTATCGGCCCAGCGGCGCGCTGCGCCCATCAGCTCGGCACGGGCACCACCTCGTTCACGAAGCCGAGCTCGCGGCCCTCCGCCGCAGAAACGCGCCGGCCGGTCAGCAGCATGCCCATGGCCTGCTTGAGCGGGATCTGTCGCGGCAGGCGGTGGATGCCGCCGGCCAGCGCCGCGAGTCCGACGCGCGGCTCGGGCAGTGCGAAGATTGCCGTGTCCGCGGCGACGATCAGGTCGCAGGCCAGCGCGATCTCGAAGCCACCCCCCATGGCCACGCCGTTCACCGCCGCGATCAGCGGCTTGTCGTTGTCGAAGCGGGCGGTCAGGCCCGCGAAGCCCTTCTGCGGCACTGCGACACGCCCATCGGAGCCGGCCTGGAACTTGAGATCGTTGCCGGCGGAGAAGGCGCGCTCGCCCGCGCCGGTGAGGATCGCCACCCACTGATCCGGGTCGCTGCAGAAGTCGTCGAAGACCTGCTCGAGCTCGAGGTTCGCCGGCGGATGCAGCGCGTTCATCACCTCCGGACGCTCGATGGTGACGGTGGTGACGGGGCCGTCGCGCTCGACGCGACAGAACTCGGGCATGGGTCGGTCCTCCTGCATCGCGTATCCTATCACCGCCTGCAGCGATGCCCCCGCCAGGAGCTCGACATGATCGACGTCGGCATGACCCACGTCGCCCTTCCGGTCACCGACCTGGAGCGCAGCACCGCCTTCTACGCGTCCTACGCGAACATGCGCGTGATGCACAGCCGGCCGTCGGTCGTCTGGCTCGGCGACGGCACCCGGCCCTTCGTGATCGTACTCGTCGAGACCGAGGAGGTGACGGATCCGCTGCGCCCGTTCGCGCACCTGGGCGTCGGCTGCGCGACCCGCGACGACGTCGACCGCCTGTGCGAGAAGGCTCGCACCGAGGGCATCCTGATCGGCGGCCCCAACGACTCCGGCCCACCCGTCGGCTACTGGGCCTTCCTCCGCGACCCCGACGGCCACACCCTCGAGCTCTCTCACGGCCAGGAAGTCGGCCTCGCCGTCGCCGAAGCGACCCGCTCCTGAAGCGTCAGCCAGCCTCGGGCGACTGAACATTCGAGAACGTCTCCGCTCGCCGGCTCTCGGCTGAAGCGTCCCGGCTATTCTGCTGTCGATGTCTTTCGAACTCGGAGTGGTGTTTCGGGGGCTGGCGCTGGCGGTGCTGGTGGGGGTTCCGCTGGTGGCGTGGCGGGTCCGGGGGCAGACCTATGCAGCGTTCGGGTTCGTGCTGCTGGCATGCTCGCTGCCGGGGGCGTGGCTGACGCTGGGGCATCTGGAAGCCTGGCTGGGGGAGCCGTGGCGCGACCTCGCCGGGCTGGCGTTCGTCTGGGGGATGGCGGCGAGCGGCGCGCACCTGCTGCACCTGATCCGGGCGCGGCTGCGGGGGCGGGTGTTCCGGGCGCTGGTGAGCGTGCCGGGGCAGACCTTCATCGCAGCGAGCTTCATGGCGGGGCCGTGGCAGCTGGCGCTCTGGCCCGTGCGCTGGGGGCTCGGCGCGGCCGGTCTCGCGGAGGCGGCGGCCGTGGCACGCTGGCTCGATCTCGTCCCGTATTTGGTCGGAGCGATCTCCGTGGCCACCTCGACGCGCCGGGTCACGGAGTGGGTGGACATCCGCCTGGGCGGCGACGGACCCGAGACGCTGACCCGGGTGCCGGTCGACCGTGTGCGACGGCAGCCCGCCTCGCAGGACCGGCCGCTGCGGGTGGTGCAGATCGCCGATCCCCACCTGGGTCCGTGGCAGTCGGTGCGCCGCTTGCGCAGCACCATCGACGACCTGCTGCGCCACCAGCCGGACCTGGTGCTGCTGACCGGCGACTTCCTCACCATGGAAGGCAACGCCACCCGCGGCGCGCTGACCGAGGCGCTCTCCCCGCTGCGCGCGCAGGCGGGGCGCTGCTTCGCGATCTTCGGAAACCACGACCACGAGGAGCCGGAGGAGGTGCGCAGCGCCCTGCTCGCGAACGACGTGCAGCTGCTGATGGACGCCGAGGCCTGCGTGGAGACACCGGCCGGCCCGGTGCAGATCCTCGGCGCCGACTACGTCCGCAAGAACCGCAGCGAGCACCTGAAGGAGCTCTTCACCCGCCACCCGCGGCGCGCCGAGCACCTGCGCCTGCTGCTCCTCCACGACCCCTCGGCCTTCCACCACGTGCCCCCCGGCGAGATCGACCTGACGCTCTCGGGCCACACCCACGGCGGACAGGTGGGCCTGCTGAGCCTGGGCCTCGATTGGACGGTGCTGAGCCGCTCTCGCTGGCCCGATCACGGGCTCTTCGCCCGTGGCGCCAGCCGCCTCTACGTCCACCGCGGCACCGGCTTCTACGGATTTCCGCTGCGGGTGGGAGTGCCCGGCGAGGCTTCGGTGCTGGAGCTGCGCCGCGACTGACCGGACTCGCGACCGGACGCGCGGCGCTGCTATGGTCGTCGACCGTCCGGTTGTGATGCCCGCAGGGGAGCCCTCCCCGTCGGGAACGAGGAGAGCGCGATGCGTCGGTTCGAAGACAAGGTGGTGTTGATCACGGGAGCCGCCTCGGGCATCGGCGCCGCCACGGCGGAGCGCCTGGCCGAGGAGGGCGCCACCCTGGCGGTCTGCGACGTCCAGCGCGAGGCCCTGGAGGCGCAGGCCAAGAAGCTCGAGGAGCGCGGCACGAAGGTGCTGGCCACGCTCTGCGACGTCTCGAACCCAGCCGACGTCGAGGCGACGGTGAAGGAATGCATCGACACCTTCGGCCGCATTGACGTGCTCTGCAACGTCGCCGGCATCCTCCAGTTCAAGCACACCCACGAGTACCCGCTCGAAGACTGGAACCGGATCATCGGCGTGAACCTGACCGGCACCTTCCTGATGTGCCGCGAGGCGCTCCCCCATCTGCTGGAGAGCCGCGGCAACATCGTGAACATGGGCTCCACCGCCGGACTGGCGGGGCACCCGTGGACGGCGGCCTACTCGGCCTCCAAGGGCGGCGTGCACGCGCTCACCTACGGCATCGCCATCGAGTACGGAAAGCAGGGCCTGCGCGCCAACGTCATCTGCCCCGGCTCGATCAGGACGCCCATCACCAAGGCCGTCCAGCTGCCCGAGGGCGCCGACCAGAAGCTGATCAAGCGCATCATGCCCCTCGACGACTTCCGCGGCCCCGAGGTCGTCGCCAGCACCGGCGCCTTCATCGCTTCAGCGGACGCCGGTCACATCAACGGCGAGTCCCTGCGGGTGGATGGCGCGACGCTCTCCTAGCCGGACTCAGGGGAGGTGGAAGCCGTTGTAGGCGCTGCCGAAGACCGGCAGCGTGAGCACGAGCTCCGAGAGGAGCGCCACCGCGATCACCAGGCCGAGCGCGCCCCAGGCGAGCCGGCCCTGCCAGGCGGGAAGCAGCAGGCGCGCGCCCTCCTCGATCCCGCGCACGTAGAGCAGCGCGAAGGGTGCCAGCACCCCCGACACCAGCCGCCCCTGCACGAAGAACGGGTAGTCGATCGACGGGCTGCTCGTCTCGTGGAAGACGAAGATCAGCGACAGGAATCCGAGCACGCCCGCCGCGGTCAGCAGCGACGCGAGGGCCGCGCCCTCGACGGCGCGGGCGTCGGCTGGACGCGGCCCGCGGAAGAGACCGAAGGCGGCGAGCGCCAGGAATACCAGGGTGGTGATGCGGTAGAAGGCGTCGACCGCGACGAAGCGCAGCTCGAAGCGCTCCCAGACGAGCTCGCCGCGCCAGAAGCTAGGCACCAGGTCACGCACGAAGATCCAGAACCCGGACGGCGTAAGGATCGGATGCGCGGGCCAGGCCGCAAGCGCTTTGCGGCTCCAGCCGAGCCCCTCGATCTTGACCGCGGTGCCGGTGAGATCGCCACCGACCAGCCAGTTGCGGCCCAGCCACAAGAGCGGCGGCAGCAGAGCGACGGCCCAGAGCACGGCCCAGCGACGCAGCGCGCCGACCTCACCGCGTGCGCCGAACCGCGCGCTGACGGTACAGACGAGCGCGCCCACGAAGAGCGCCACGTTCGGGTACTTGCAGAGGAAGGCCGCCGCCAGCGCGAGCCCCGCGGCGACGTACGCAGGTGTCGCTGCCTCGCGCTGCACCACCAGCCGCGCGACCAGCAGGAATGCGAGCCCACCCAACAAGGGCGACAGCACGTCGCCCGTCAGGTAGTAGACCGAGTCCAGGGGAAAGGCGGCCAGCAGCGCTGGAACCCCCAGGCGAACGAAGCCGCTCTCCGGAGCCAGGGAACGCAGGGCCCACGCGGCCGCCAGCACCAACGCGAAGGCGGAGAGCGCCCCGAGACCGCGCACCCAGTAGAGCGCGCCGACCTCACCGCGTGCGCCGAACCGCGCGCTGACGGTACAGACGAGCGCGCCCACGAAGAGCGCCACGTTCGGGTACTTGCAGAGGAAGGCCGCCGCA
>PVMS01010920.1_pt1 | contig 10787 bp, 10 predicted proteins | sample 1853461 | NCBI WGS metagenome assembly PVMS01 (sample SAMN08582032, study PRJNA380276) | Marine sediment metagenome, whole genome shotgun sequencing project. | isolation source: ocean sediment barecode stripped | collected 2017
CTTAATTCCGGCTTTCCTGATTTCTTTTAACCCTTTCCCGGAAACTCTGGGATTTGGATCGGTTATTGCCAAGACCAATCTCTGTATCCCTGACTCTTTTATTTGGGTAGTACAGGGCGGAGTCTTTTTTTCGGTATGGCAGCATGGTTCAAGATTTACATAAAGAGTTGCTCCCCTGGCTTTCCTGCCCGCTTTTTTCAGCACAAGAATTTCTGCGTGAGCTGATCCGGCTTTTCTGTGAAAGTCAGATGAAATTATATTATCTCCCTTGACCAGAACAGCGCCAACCATAGGGTTAGGGCTGGTCTTGCCGCTTCCTTTGGCTGCCAGCTCCAAAGCTTTCTGCATATATAATTTATCAGACATATTCATAGGAGTCCTATTATAATCATAACTGCTACAAATCCCCTGTTTACTAAAGGGTGGATTGAACGGTTGAGAGTGCCCTCATCGATTAGGCATAGCTCTCTTAATAGGAACTACATAATACCCTGGTGAGACAATGTATTTACCTATAAGCATTGATTCCATAGTATTGAGCTTGTTGGTGGCTGGCATAAGTTCGAGCAGGAGATCCATTAACCCGTTGGTAATATGACCTTTCAATCGAGCATATCCTTTTTCGCCCTCCAGACTTAATGAATCAATATTGATGTTATTTCCCTTTAATGTTATTGCTCCCTGCATTTTACGAAAGGTATTGATTAAAGGGATTATCGTTAATGCGGAATCCTTAATATTGAGATCCGGAATTTCGAACTCTGTCTTTACTATAGTATCTTTTATATATATGTCAGATGAAAAATGCCCATCAATATCAGATATGTAACGGGTTATGTATGGAATTGCATCGAGCGCCGCATTGTTAATTGTTATCTTGCCTTCCGCAGGCAACATTATAATGCCTTCTAAATCCCCCTTTCCTATCTTACCCTTTAATTTAAACGCTACATTTCCGTCTGTCAGATATCCAGGGGCAAATCTGGCATGAAAATCTGTTATTTCCAAAGCATCCTTACCGTCAAATTTCAATAAAAGACTCTCTGCATTCAGACTAAAGAAAATTCCCTTACTTAACTGCTTTATTTCAAGACTTATGTTTCGGTTTCCGGATTTTGCTATTATGCCTTCAACTTTCTCTTTAATTAAATTCTCAGGAATAGCAAAAAACCATATCAATATAAGAAAAGAAGGTATGCTGATGGCAGTATATATGATGTAACGAAATTTCATTGTCTGTTATTAGGCAAACTGTAATATCACTTAGTTAAAAGCGAGACTGTGAACTTCAGGATAAACTTGTCGGGGTCTTCAAATGTAGCATTTATTGAAGTACTATTGATCTTCATAGGTGATGGTGAAGTATCAATTTTATAAAGCAGATTAACAATATGGTTAAGGTCGATATCCTGGATCTCTATCTCAGCATTTTCTTCCATGAATGGAGTTAATTTTTTCTTGCTCAGGGGTTTTATGACCTTTGCTTTAAGACTGAGTGTTCCCATGATCTGTTCCATAGTTGAAACAATGCCCTTGGCCTTGCTTGATCTTATTTTGTTTTCCCTGGAGTCAACCAGACTCTTCATCTTAATAACACCTTCGGTCATGGAACTTATTTCGGTTATCTGTTTTGTTAACGCAGTATTATTGCTCTGGAAGTTTCTTGTGAAAACGTATGACGTAATAATAGTAATGAGAGCTAATATGCATAGAAATATAATTGACAACAGGGCCCTGTCAAATTGCAATATTCTGTTTATTGCGATTCTCATAAAACCCTTTCCTTCATAACTATAGTGAACCCGATTTGTTTGTCTGTATCAGCGCTTGACTTTGTGACCCGTACATTCTCAAATGCTGATGACAGCATGTTCTTTGCTGATTCAACATCCTCAAATGATTTGGCAGTGCCTTTAAGGACGATGTTTTTCCCGTCTGCGTTAAACTCATTAAGTGTAATGTTTTTGCCGCTGTTTTCAGCTACCGTACTCAGAATATCAAGTACCGGGATTCCACCGAGAGATGCCTTTTTGCTTTTTAGTCTGTTCAGGTGCCCCCTGAACTGTCGTGCCAGGTCAACTATTTTTTTGTCTTTGGGAAATACGTTTCGGTATATTGTATTAATCTGTTTTGTAAGTGAACTATTTTTATTTTTTGCGGAGGCAAGTCCAAATATCGAATTAGCACCTAATATTATCAGGAATATCAGGATAAGTATTGCCGATGATTTCAGGTTTTTCCTGAATTTCTCTATATCACCTGTATAGGCCAGTTCATCCTGCCGCAGGTTAACTGAAGGGCTTGTCAATTCCTGCTTTGCCGCTTCTATCCTTAGAGTTTTATCAGAAATCGGCTTTTCAAGGATATATTCAGCTTTCCCCCCATACAACCAGAGGTCAATCGAAGTAACGACTTTTGGGTCTATGCCGGCAGATGAAAAAACGTCTATAATTTCCGAAAGCCTCGCTTTTTCCAGACATACAGCCATTACCCTGCTGCCGGAATCACCGGATTCGATAATTACATGTTCAACTGAATAATCAGATATATTGCCGAGCAGCATTCCCTCAAGCTCAAAAGCGATTGTGTCCCTGATTTTGTCCCGGTCAGAAAAAGGGAAACTTTTTTCTCTTAAGGTTAAAAGGTTCAGGGGGATGCTCAGATATATATTTTCAATGTTGTCTTTGAGCAGAGATGTTATCAATAGCTGGTTTAGATCGTTCTCTATCGGGACGGAATGGCTGTCGATATGCTCAAGTATCTCCCCGTCTTTCTCAAAAACATATAAGTTAAGCTCTTCTTCTGTCCAGTCAATAAATCCGATTTTCATTCAGCCTTCTCTCCAGAACTGCACCTGCATAGATGAATCTACGACACTCTCTATAATCCTTGTAATTTCATTAACTGTTGCCTGGGCGGTAATTCCGAAACTGGAAGTCTTTACAGTAATCCTGTCAAGTATCTGTATGCCGATAGCTTCAAGGCCTGACACTCTGACTATATGATTCTTATTTTCAAAGGGAGCGCCTTCCCTGTAATATATGATACGATTTGCAAGGTCCTCGGTCATGTCATTGCTGAGACTCACCAGAACAGGTAATTCAGCAGTATTAATATTTATCTCATTGCTCCCGTATACAGTAATATAAGGACTGATAGCCTTAAAGACAGTAGTATCAATTCCTTCTATAAACTTTAATTCATCCGCACACCACAAAAAGGTATTTTTAGAGCTGTTTTCTGAATCCGAAAGCCGCGGTTCACTGTCAGGGTCTATCCAGTCGGCAATTATCAAGGGCAAATCTGAATTAATCTTAAGGTATTCAAACAGCTTTTTCAAGGAAGACAGGGCCTTCTCATTGGTTAACCCATTAGGATATACAATGCTGTTGATATTGAACTTTGAATTCTGATCTTCGACGTATATTTCCAGCAAGATGTTGGGACCGAAATCATGATCGACAGGGATTGCGACTTCACGCTCGTAAGTAAAAGAGTATTGTGCAATCTCTTTAATATATTCAGTACTCAGGTTCGTCCGGACCGGGCGATGAAAGATGCCCTCTGGGCATTGCTCCAGTTGGACATGGAAGATGTATCAATAAAAACTGCATATACAAAATTAACAACAAGTGCAATGAGTATACTGATCAGCAGAAGAGTGATAATCAGTATTGAACCATTTTCCTCATGCTTTTTTATTATCATAATTCTGTACCGATTCTTGGTTTTGCATATTCTGCAAGCTTAACGGTTTTGCCATTATCATCAAATTCTATGCTGACGCGGACAACCTCGGGCAGTTTACCGGTCTCTGCTGCATCCCATGTTTTTACCCATTTGTTATTAAAAAGAGTCTCAACAGTGAAACTTTTAATATTTTCGATGATATCAACAGTAAATTCTTTCGGGCCTGTAACGCCGGGAGCTTCCCTTTTCATCAGTGTTAATTCTCCATCATTTTCTGTTACATAATATGAAATACTATTTAAACCGTTCCCCCTGAAAGAAAAAGCTGTAAGATCCAGTGAGGATGTATTTTTGCCGAATATATCCCTGTCTTTAATTATAAAACCTGCTTTTGCTTTTTCTTCGTCCTCAATCGAAGGGTTTTTTATCAATGCACTTTCGATTTCACGTCTCATTATATCAAGAGATGTTCTTGCTTCATGGTATTTCAGAGATATACTGTCAAATCTTTCTAATGCGCGCTGTACTGAAAAAAATGAACTGTATATGGCTCCGAGGACTATGGTAAGCAGCGTAAGGCTGATAAGTACCTCTATTAAAGTAAAGGCAGATTGGCCTGTCTGTTTCATGTTTTTCAACTTACTGGATCTTCTTTATCATAAGCTCGGTCAGGGTGACTGCTCTGTCATATCCCCTGACAACGGTTCTCAATTCCATAATGTTGGAGTCTTCAGAGACAGAGACCGTATTCTGAAAAGTAAAATTAACATTCAAGTCGCCTTTTGTATTTGCCGGCAATTTTTCGAGTTCATACATTTGTTCTTTTGCAAGTTGATACATTTGTGTAGTGATAATGTTGTCATACAAAATGTCGGCATGATAATTAACGGTATGAAGAATGACAGAAAGCGTTACTCCTATAATTGCAATCGCGATCATGATTTCGAGTAGAGTGAAACCGGCTCCATTGTTCCTGCTCCCTGATTCCTGACCTCTAACCCCTGACCTCATAATTTATATCCTTCATGCACTTTGGCCCTGCCGTTAATATGATTAAAAGTAACCGTATATTCGGCATCGTCCTTCATCAGGTGAATGAGTACAGGTTCTTCTGAACCCATTGGGCCGAATTTAAGAGTTACTTCACCAAAAGAGATTTCGCCGAGTGACGGAACTATTATATCTTTGAACATCACATTATCTTTCATTTTGAAGTTTCTGGATTCGTTCTCGCTTTCAAATGCCCATGAATTTCTGTCGAGGTCAATTTTCACCAGGTATGTCTTTTTCTTTCCTATCGCTTCGTCGTATACGTATCTCAATGTATTACCGATACGTTTTGCCTCAGACTTCACCGCTCTTTCGCTGGTGCCCCATAGATTTGGTAGAATTAAAGCGGATGTAAGGGAAATGATGAAAATAACTATAATCAATTCAATTAAAGTAAATGCAGATTTATTCATCCCAATTCGAAATGTCCGCATTATACTTTTCTCCATACGGCAGGCCATCTGCGCCGTATGAAATAATGTCATAGTCGCCCAGTTCGCCCGGCGAAATATAAATATATGAATTTCTCCAGGGATCAGGCGGCAGGCTCTTTTTTGCCAGATATCCTGAGGGTCTATAATTCTCAGGTATCTGTCCGGTTAAAGGTGGAACGACTAATGCCATCAGCCCCTGCTCGGTAGTTGGATAAAAACCGTTGTCTGCTTTAAATATTTTCAGTGCTGTTTCAAAATTCTTTATCTGGATACTGGCTGCTGTAACTTTTGCCTCATCAACTCTTGTGATAAGCCTGGGTGCTACAAGTGCGGCAAGGATGCCGATTATAACGAGTACTACCAAGATTTCGACAAGTGTAAATCCTGAAAGCCTGTTTGGTTTCATTCCTCTATCTCATTATCTCATTCAGTTCAAATATAGGCAGGAGCACAGATACGACTATAAATCCGACTATCAATCCCATTATCAATATAAGGGAAGGTTCTAAAAGGCTCATTGCCTGCTGAAGTTTTCTGTCAAATTCGGATTCGTAAGACTCTGCTGTCTTCTCTAACACTTCCGGTAATCTCCCTGTCTTCTCTCCGGTAGAAATTATCTGTAAAATTGACGGGGGGAAACCTTCAAGACTTGATGAAAGCCTGGCACCCTGTGAGACCAGATCCTTTGCCTTAATTATTTTATTTTCCAATATAACATTTCCTGTTGCCTTTGAAGTTAATTGCATTGCACGCAATATAGGGAGTCCTCCTGAAAGGAGAAAACTCATTGTAAGGGTGAAACGGAGCATGTAAAGCTCCATTAAAATACCGGTTGGTTCTTTAAGAAGAATAAAGTCGATTATATCTTTTCTTGTTTCTTTGAGTTTTCTGAACAACATTACAGAACCTCCAGCTGCGGCCAGCAATAACCACCAGAAATTCTTGAATGCGGCACTTATCCATATTAGAATAACCGTGATTAAAGGAAGAGAAGTTGAGGTATCTTCAAATATTTTTGTTATTTTTGGAATAACGAAGGTGAAAAGGAAAATTAAAATGACTACACTGACGCATGCCATAAAAGTCGGGTAAATCAGCGCTGTTTTAACTTTGTTTTTTATGTTTATGTCGGTTTCGAGAAAATTAGCCAGCTTCTGGAGGACATCAGTTAATTTACCACTGCTTTCTCCGGCAGCAATTAATCCTGTATAAAAATCAGGAAAAATTTCGGGATAGGCCTGCATGGCACGGGCGAGGGAAGAGCCGGCAGTCAGGCTGTCTTTTATATCTGTAAGGATATTTCTCCAGGGTCCTTTCTGCTCGGATGATAATGCACCTATCGCCTCCACAAGGGGTACGCCTGATGAGATTAATGTTGAGAGCCTTCTTGTAATGCTGGTAAGTATTAATGGAGAGGGCTTTTTGAACAGTATTTTCTTTTTAGCAACAGCCTCTTTAATTTCTTTTGGAAAAACACCTTTTGACTTTACCTTGGTAACAGCGTCTCTATGGCTATCTGCTTCAATAATGCCTTTGGTTTCTGTTCCTCCCTCATCATATCCAATATATTTGAATAAAGGCATAAGTTATTATTATATTAAATAAAAGTCTGGCTGTCTCTATGTGTTAATCGCAAAACTTCTTCCAATGTAGTAACGCCACCCGTTATTTTTTCGATTGCATTTTCCTGCAAGGTCTTAAAACCGAACTTTCTGGCTGTCTCACCCAGAACATTTGCATCTTTTTTGTCTGCAATCATCGCTCTGATCTCAGGATTAAGCTCTAACAGTTCGTAAATTCCTGTCCTGCCCAGATATCCCTTTCCCAGGCATTTATCACAGCCCTTTCCGCGATAGAGTTGAGAAGGAGGGTTTTTGATTTTCAGGTACGACAATTCCTGTTCTGAAGGTGTATATGATTCTTTGCAGTTTGGGCAGATTACCCTGACCAGTCTTTGAGCAAGAACACAGATAAGAGACGATGCTATAAGAAAAGGCTCTATTCCCATATCAACCAGTCTTACAATAGCACTGGGGGCATCGTTCGTATGAAGAGTACTCAAAACAAGATGACCTGTCAGAGATGCATGTACAGCAATTTCTGCTGTTTCCAGGTCTCTTATCTCTCCTACCATCATGATATCTGGGTCCTGCCTCAATATAGACCTCAATCCAGATGCAAAAGTAAGACCTATTTTAGGATTAATATGCATCTGGCCTATCCCGTTAAGTTGATATTCTACTGGGTCCTCCACGGTAATTATATTTCTCTCTTCAGTGTTAAGTTTAAGGAGAGACGCATAAAGTGATGTTGTTTTACCGGAGCCGGTGGGACCTGTTACAAGAATTATTCCATTATGTCTCAACAGGAGATTTTTGAATGAGTATAAAATTGAATCATTAAACCCAAGCGTTTCGAGACCAAGAACACCGGCTTGCCTGTCAAGTAATCTAAGGACAGCTCTTTCCCCGAATGCGGTCGGAATAATAGAAACTCTTATGTCTATGCTTTTCCCGCCAATGAGAAGGTTGATTCTTCCATCCTGAGGAAGCCGCTTTTCTGCAATATCGAGCCCGGAGATAATTTTAATTCTCGATATCAGCGCGTCGTGAATAATTTTAGGAGGGTTTAACATTTTATTCAGAATGCCGTCCACTCTGAATCTTACATCAATATTTTTTTCATACGGTTCTATATGAATATCACTGGCTTTTTCCTTGACAGCTTCCATTAAAAGCGCGTTTAGCAACCGTATAATCGGGGCTTCTTCAGTGAGTTCGAGCAGGTCTGTTGGTGACTCAAATTCTGTTGCGATCATCGAGAGATCTTCCCCCCTGATTTCGCCCATCACTTCATTTACTTTACTCGCCTGGCTGTATACCCTGTTGATAGCATCAAGGATTAATTTTTCTTCGGCCTGAACAGGATGTGGATTCAGGTTGAGCTTTCTCGCAAGGTCTCTCAGTGCGAATATTCCGCGGCTGTCAGCAACAGCGCCGATAAGCTCATCCTCCTGAATCTGCATTGGCAGGAAGACATTACCTTTTACAAAAGAAAGAGATAAATCATTGAGAAGCGAAAATTCTATATCTTCGTCTTTTATCTGATCTACAGTTTCCATATTTTCGGTTGCATTTGCTTTCTATTCTCTCTATTGGACCAATATGGAGTTTAAATTAAAATTTTCCTGCAGGTCTGCTGATATGATAGAGACCTGCTTTTTAGTCATGATGCCGGGGATTCTAACCTTGTGAAAGTTGTCCTCTTTTACAATATATGTTTCAGGATAACCTGATCGCAATTTTCCCAGTGTTTCCTGTGCAAATTCAACGTTTCGCCAGGCGCCGACCTGGATCAGATATTTATCGTTTCGAGTCATGTCTGTCAGAGTCTTTTTTAAAGACAGCAAATGTTCGGTTTCCTGTAACTTTGTGTTTCCTGCAGCATGAACCGGCCGGGATTCTGTGGCATTAGCTGAAAAGGTATCACCGGCATTTTCAGGGAGTTGTAAAGAAAGGTCCTCATTGGTGTCAATATTCAGGTCAAATGCTGTCGTGTCTTTAAACTGCGAGGTGTTTTCTTTCAGACTGATGTTGTCCAGTTTTTTTTTAGGGGGGATCTGAAGAGAAACAGATGGGTTTTGATTGATGATCATGTCGGACTTATTGTTATTGATTGAAGGCGCAGGCTGATTTTCATCAGAGTCCTGATTTAGGCCGGAAGGACTTTTCTGTAATTTGAATTTGTAATTTGGCTCTGCATAGAGGATATCAGGAATAGATGTAAATTTTTTAATAGCATCTTCAATTTCCCTTCTGTGTTTAATTTTAACAAGATAGACATTAATCTCCTGGAAATATTTAACAACTGTTGCACCATTGCGGGAAAGTATCTCCTGCGCTTTGTCACGTGACGTTCCTTCTTTAAATTTAATCAGAAGTTCACCCCGATTGTAAAACTTTTCTTTTTCCACGAATTCCTTATACTTTCCCTCTGTGATCCCTTCTATTTCCTGAGACTCTTTAACTATATGCGGTGATAAAAACACGAGAAGATTGTTTTTGGTTTTTGTCACACTCTTGAATTTAAACAGCCATCCCAGAATCGGAATATCTCCCAGGATAGGAGTTTTTGTAACTGATTCTTCTTCTCTCTCCTGCATGAGCCCGCCGATAACTACAGTGCGTCCATCTTTAACAACAACTGATGTCTTTGTTGCGCGCTTTGTCGTTGTTGGACCGACAGTTGTCAGGACATCAATTGGTGCGTCTTTAACTGCCGAGATCTCTTGCAATATGTCGAGTTGGACGTAATCTCCCTCTGTTATCCGTGGTGTTATTCTTAATTTTATGCCTACGTCAGTCCTCTCTATTGAATTTAAAATACTGTTAGTGGTTGCTGCATCAGTTCTTGCCGAAATGAAGGGCGCATTTTCACCAACAAATATCTCGGCTTCTTCATTATCAGATGTAAGTATCTGGGGAGTTGACAGAACATTAATAGCGTCCTTGAATTCGTTCATACTGAACAGAGCTGCAAATCCCGGAGATGTAAGTGTCTGACTGATAATCGCTCCGCTTGAACTAACTGCTGTTACTGGAATATCAAGGAAGTTCCCCATTCCTCCAGTTGAAAATCCTGTAAGACCTGTAATAATATCAACAATTGTGCTTGAGCTGACATTCCCAAATCCCCCTATTGCAACCGGTTCCCCATCATGTTTTGCAGTAAGACGCCATTTTGTCCCCAGATCACGGAGTTTGTCTATAGAAGCTTCAATAATCATCGCCTCAACATATACCTGTTTTCTTCTCCTGTCGAGAGTTTCTATTACCGTGACAAGATTTTTATAATCTTCCGGAGGAGCGACAATAACAAGAGAGTTGGTTGCCTTGTCAGGAGTAACACTTAAAACAGGAGGTTGCTGAGGCTGACCGTTTTTTTTGGGCCTGCGAGCGGTTGTTTTATAGTGTGTCTTCAAATCTTTAATTATTCCCTGCAATACTTTCGCAAGGTCTTCAGCATCAGCATGCTCAAGAAAATGGACCTTTATCTGGGCCTGTTCTTCTTTAATTGAGGGCTTGTCGATCAGTTTAAGGATTGTGGTAATTTTATCAATATTGATTGCAGAGTCAACAATAAGCAGCAGGTTGCCGGGTCCGAATGCTGAAATATGTCCGTCTCTCGATACCACCGGACGGAGAAACTGTAAAGTGTCTTCGGCTTTAATATGTTCTGTCAGCAATAACTTTGTAATGTATCTTTCATTGACAGGTATTTTCTTATCCGTATGGATCATCCCAGCCTGTTTTGCCAATGACGAAGGGATTATTTTATATGTATTGAAAGTGGTTGGAACAATAGTAAAACCCTTGAGATTCAATACTGACGTAAACAGGGAGAACGATTCGTCAACAGAGAGTTCTGTAGGCGCGATAATTGTGATTTTCCCGCGAATTTTTTCATCAAAAATAAAATTATATCCGGTGATTTCACTGATAAATTTAATGATAGCCGGTAGTTCAACATCCACAAAATTAAACGTAATCCGGGAATCTGCGCGGGACAGATCAGTTTGCTCTTTCGGATCACTTGCCAGAGATGCGGCACCAA
>PVMS01048590.1_pt1 | contig 10787 bp, 7 predicted proteins | sample 1853461 | NCBI WGS metagenome assembly PVMS01 (sample SAMN08582032, study PRJNA380276) | Marine sediment metagenome, whole genome shotgun sequencing project. | isolation source: ocean sediment barecode stripped | collected 2017
CACAACGACAACGAGTTCGATAACAAAAAGGTACTCAGCCGAATAGTCCAGCTACGTGCCGAGCGCGCCGCGATGATGGGACTCAAAAACCATGCGGAGTTCGTGCTCGCGGAACGCATGGCCGAGCGACCCGAGCTGGTGTATGAGTTGCTCGACAGGGTCTGGTCGCCCGCGTTGCGCGTCGCACAAGGAGAGAAAACTGCGCGCGAGGCGATGATGAACGCCGAGGGAGTTGAGGGTGAATTGCAGGGCTGGGACTGGCGTTACTACACAGAGAAGCTGCGCAAAGCCGAATATGACCTCGACGACGAGACATTAAGGCCGTATTTCGAGGTCAATGCCGTCAGGGACGGCGCATTTGAAGTCGCGACCCGACTCTATGGACTGCAATTCGAGCGGCGCGAAGAGTTACCGGGCTGGCATCCGGAGCAGCAGGTCTTCGAAGTCAAGGAGGCCGATGGCAGCCATCTTGCGATTCTATACATGGACTTTTTTGCAAGACCGAGCAAACGCGGCGGCGCCTGGAAAAATGACCTTCGCCGGCAATCGAAACTCGGAGGCGAGGTAACGCCGATCGTAACCAACAATTTCAATTTTCCGGCGCCTACCGCCGAGGCGCCTTCGTTACTCAGCATGCGCGAGGCAAGCACCGTGTTTCACGAGTTTGGTCATGCATTGCACGGTATGTTTTCGGATGTTACTTACCGATCGCTGGCAGGCACGGCTACGCCTCGTGACTTCGTAGAGTTTCCCTCACAGGTCATGGAGAACTGGCTCGGCGAGCCCGAGATCCTGCGCATGTTTGCACGTCACTATCAGACCGGCGAAGTGATTCCTGAAGACTTAATCGAGAAAATCGTTGCCTCGCGGACATTCGACCAGGGCTTCGCAACGGTCGAGTACATGGCGGCCAGTTATCTCGATATGGCCTATCACACCAGGGACTGGAGCGAGGCAGTAGCACCCCGCGCATTCGAAGATGCGGCGATGGCTAATATCGGCCTGATCGATCAAATCATTCCGCGTTATCGCAGCACTTATTTCGCCCATATCTTCGCCAGCGGCTACTCGGCCGGGTACTACGGTTATCTGTGGTCGGAGGTTCTCGACGCCGATGCTTTTCAGGCATTCAAGGACACCGATCTGCTGGATACAGATACCGCCGCGCGGCTTCGCGAACACGTCCTGAGCAAAGGCAACACGCGACCCGGGATGGAACTTTATATAAACTTTCGTGGCCGACCGCCGATGATCGAGCCGCTGCTCGAACGTCGGGGGTTGAATTAGGGACAAGCAAGGAACAGAACATGAAGTTTCATCGAATTCTCCTGTTGCTAATCGTCGCAAGCGTAGCAAGCGCCTGCTCGAAGAACGGCCCTGACGAAGACGCCGGCTCCGCAGCACCGCATCCGGACGCCAAACTCATTGCCCGCGCCGGCGCTCCCCTTTTCGATGGCATGGGCACTCATCATCACTACATCACGCGCTCCAATCCTGCCGCACAGCGATACTTCAACCAGGGCCTGATCATCGATTTCGCCTTTAATCATGCGGAATCCGTGCGCTCGTTCCGGGCAGCGCAGAGACTCGACCCGAAATGTGCCATGTGTTACTGGGGCGAGGCCCTGGCGTTGGGCCCGAACATCAATGTCACGAGCAATGGCAAGGTCATCATGTCGGACGAAGACCGCATTGCGGCGCATGCGGCGATGCAAAAGGCAATGGCATTGAAAGATAACGTGAGCCTTCAGGAGAACGACTACATCGAGGCATTGGCCGTCCGCTACAACGGAGACCCGTCAACTGACCGTGAACCGCTTGATCTCGCCTATGTCGATGCCATGCGCAAGCTGCATCGCAAGTATCGCGACGATGACGACTCGGCCGCACTATTCGCAGAGGCGATGATGAATACCATGCCCTGGGACTATTGGCTCGATCCCGACAATCCCAAGCCGCTGACCGAAGAGGTGCTTGCTGCACTTGAAACCGTGTTGAAACGCAATCCGACGCATCCGCTGGCGATACACCTTTACATACATGCGGTGGAAGCATCCTCGAGCCCCGATCGTGCTGAAGGCCCCGCTGACACTCTGGCCGATCTCGTGCCGGGCGCCGGACATTTGGTCCACATGCCCGCACACATCTATTGGCGTGTTGGCCGTTATCACGATGCCTCAGAGGCGAATGTCAGGGCGGCAGCTGTTGATGAAGCCTATATTGAGCAATGTAACGCTCAGGGTTTCTATCCGGCGGCATATTATCCGCACAATATTCATTTCTTGTGGGCGGCGTCCAGCATGGAGGGTCGCAGCGAGGTCGCGATCGAAGCGGCGCGCAAAGTCGCGGCAAACGTTCAAATCGAAATGATCGAACAGTTTCCGGGAGTTGAGTTCTTCAACACGATTCCCCTCCTCGCCCTGACGCATTTTGGGCGCTGGGACGAAGTGCTCGCCGAACCGCAACCACCGGAACACCTGGAATTCTCGAACGGCATCTGGCATTACGTTCGCGCCGTCGCGTATGCGAATCTGGATGATCTCGACGCGGCACGCGCGGAAAGAGAAAAGCTCGTCCCGTTACGTGATGCGAGCGATGTGCATTTCCTCGACAGCATTTCTTACCCGGCCACCAGTCTCCTCAAAATCGCCGACGAACTGGTACTCGGGGAAATCGCGATGGCAGAAGGGAACGCCGACGCAGCAATCGACCACTTCAAGATCGCCGTCGACACACAAGATGAATTGCCGTACACCGAACCGCCATTCTGGTATTACCCCAGCCGGCATTCACTGGGCAAGGCGCTTTTGGCCGCCGGCAAAGCGAGCGAGGCTGAAGCCGTCTATCGCAGAGACCTGGAAGACTATCCGCGAAACGGCTGGGCCATGTTCGGGCTTATCCAGAGCCTCAAGGTGCAGGGAAAAGATCCGTCGGACGTGATGGATAATTTCGCGCTGATCTGGTCGAAAGCGGACGTCACTCTAACGTCGTCAACGTTCTAGGTAATGATTGAAGAAGTTTAGCGTTCGTTGCCATGCCAGTTTTGCCGCTGCTTCGTTGTAGCGCGCCTGGCTGGTGTCGTTGTGGAAGCCATGTCCGGTACCCGGATACATATGCAGGCTGTAGGCGACCTCGTGCTCGTCCAGCGCCGCGCGAAAATCCGGAATCGATGCATTGACGCGCGCATCGTCGCCCGCGTAGTTCATCATGAGCGGCACCCGCACCTGCGCTACCTGCTCGGCGCTTAGCGCGCGGCCATAGAACAGCACTGACGCATCGGACGCCGGCTCAGCGACCGCACACTGCAGCGCCACGCCTCCGCCGTAGCAAAACCCGACCGCACCGGCCTTGCCGCTACAGTCGTTCCTGGATTTGAGATAAGCGATGCCTTTAATGACATCGGCAGTGATGGTTGCCGTATCTGATGAGCGAAACTTGTCTCTGGCCGCTCCTGATCTCCGGCGCGCCACCGACGTAACTCAAACCATCCGGCGCGACTGCCAGGTATCCGGCCAGGGCGGCACGACGGGCGACATCCTCGATATGTGAATTCAAGCCACGATTTTCGTGAATGACCAAAATGCCCGGGAGGGCAGCTGCTGAATTCGAAGGTTTGGAGAAATATGCTTTGACCGGGCCGACGGTGCCGGGGTACTCGACGTAACCCGAGTCAAGTCGCTCGTCAGCAGGGTTCACCTGCTGACCCCAGGCATAGTTTGTCTCGATCAACGGCAATATTGCGGCGGCCGCAGCAGCACTACCTGCGATCTCCGCCATGCGTTTCAGGAAAGACCGCCGCGGCATGTCACCATGAATGTAGTCGTTATAGAGGTTGATAATGTTGGGATTCATGCTCTTGCGACTCCTTATTTTTACTAGTTCGACAGGGACTTGAGCTTCTCCTGAATTTCGTCGCGGGCACTTAAGGCCAACATGATGATCAGGTCACCCGGTCGCGCCCAATCGAGGGCGGCATCGAGCGATTCAGTTTCTTCCATGTGATGCTCTATCTGCTCTTCCCTGGCGCCACTTTTGATCAGAGCGTCGCGAATGATAGCGAATACTTCGCCCTCTTCGCGGCCGCGGGCATAAGCTTCGAGTTCCGAGACGACTACAGCATCCAGGCCGATTGACCATGCGCTTTCGGCAAGCTCGCGAATGGAAGCATCCGTGCGATCTCCCGCCTGAGAGAAGGCGAGCAACCTGCGCTCGGCCGGTAATGCGCGCGCCATGTCGAATAGCGCTTCCATGGCATGTGGGTTGTGTGCGAAATCCACGAGCACTTTAAAGTCCGAGATGGAGTAAACGTTACAGCGGCCCGGGTTCTCATCCTGCGACATCGACATCAGGCCGTCGCGAATGTCTTGCATCGATATGCCGAGACGATCGCATAACGCGGCTGCCGCTAAAGAATTTGCGATGTTGTGGCTCGCAGCCCCGCCCAGCGCGATCGGAATCTCCGAACTCTTACAGATAATGTCCTTCGCGTTTTCGTCTACTCGCAACAATGCGTCATCGTCGAGCACGAACGCCAGACCGCCGTCGCTGATGTGTTTTTCGACAACGGGATTATCTGCATTGAGGCTGAACCAGACAATCGTTCCAGGGAACTCCGTGGACTTGCCGACAAGTAGCTCATCGTCCGCGTTCAGGATGAGTGATCCGGATGTCTCCACCGCGCGACTGACGATCCATTTGACGTCCAGCAACTCTGCGAGATTCTGCGAGCCAAAATCACCGAGATGGTCTTCCGCGATATTGATAATCAGCGCGGCATCCGCGCTTGTAACGCCCAGGCCACGGCGTAACAGCCCACCTCTCGCGGTTTCCAGAATACCGAAATCAACGTCCTTTTGTCGCAAGACGATTCTGGCACCACCCGGGCCCGACCAGTCGTCACGATCGATGATACGGTCATTGACTGCAATCCAGTCCGTTGAGCTTAGCCCGACATTTTTTCCAGCGGCCCGGGCGATGTGCGAGGCGAGCCGTACTGTTGTTGTCTTGCCATTTGTGCCCGTGATCAGACCGATCGGAATATCATGCACAGCCTTCCAGTCGATATCGCCGGGATCCGGCAATTCTCCCACCGGCCAGGTCATCGACCCGCTACCGAGTCCTACCGATACCTCATCATCGTCCCACAGAAATGTTTTGCCATGTTCCGAGGCAGCCACTTCGAGCTTCATCAACGCCGGATTGGCTTCCTCCGCGATTTCGTTTTTGAAACGCTCAACTGACTCGTCGAAGTTGGGAGCTTGTGCGCCGTTGAATTCGCTATCGCAGCAGGCCCATGCCCATTCGTTGATTTCGGATGCCGCGTAAAGCGCGTCAATCGGTGCCGAAAATGCGAGGCTCACACCCTCTGACAGTGGCCAACTGGTAGTGGTTTCTTGTTCCCATTCGATAGCTGCAAGCATCTGGCGGATCTTGTTCTCCCAGAACGGGATCAGCGCGCGGGCTTCATCCTCGGAGCAACGAACGTCAAGGATCGTGCCGGGCTTGTTCCATAACAAGCTCGGACCGGTCAGTCTGCGCGCGTCAATGTATTCCATCGACCTTAGTCGCCTGCTTCCCTCGCAATACGAACGCCGCGCTCGTCACTGATGATCTCGAGGTCGTCGTGGAAGTTGAAATCCTCGATATCCGGCAATTCGATGCTCACCGATGAGCGCTTGGGTGCGTCCTCCACCTTTGCGCCGGAATTGAAGTAGATGATTTGCTTCCAGGTACGCTTGATGGCGTCCGCCAGTACGAGAATCAAATCACCCGCCTCGGCGATTTCGAGTGCGCGGGTCGTCGCCTCCTGTTCGTCGGGCACGACCTCGATCCGATCAGCGGCAATGCCCTCTTCGAGCAGTTTGTTCTTCATCATGACAGCGACTTCGTCTTCACCCCGCCCGCGGCGATTGTCGTCGCAACGGCAGATGAAGTGATCGAAGTGGCTGGCGGCGATCTCTGCGATCTCGCGAATGTCTTCGTCGCGTCGGTCTCCTGGTGCCGACAGCACGATGATGCGCTTGCCTTCCGGCTCGAAGCGATCGACGAGACTGCACATCGCCCTGACTGCCGCGGGATTGTGTGCATAGTCCAGAATGACCTTGAACGGATGCTCGTCATAAATGTTCATGCGGCCCGGTGTCTGGAAGAAGGTCGCATCGAATGTCCTGAGCCCGTGACGAATATCTTCGAGCCCGATATCCATGTTGTAGGCGAGTGCGGCTGCAAACATCGCGTTTTGCACATTGTGAATCGCACGGCCTTCGATCGTCGCCGGAATCAGATGCGTCCACAGCAAGGGAATATGACTCTCACTGTCGTAGATCGTGATCATGTGGCCGTTCATGCCTTCCTCGAGTACGAACGCCTGACCACCGGCACGAATATGTTGTTTCACCAGCGGATGTCCCGGGTTCATCGTGACGTAGCACAAGGTCTCCGCATCGGTGTAGTCTGCCATTTGCAGGCAAAGCGGATCGTCGGCATTGAGGATCGCTGCGTCTTCGGCGATCTCGATCGGTACTCGTTTGATCTCGGCCAGTTGCTCGAGCGTATCGATGCCTTTCAGTCCCAGGTGGTCGGCTGCGACGTTCAGGCAACAGGCAACGTTACAGGCTTGGAAGCCCAGCCCGCCACGCAGCATGCCGCCCCTGGCCGTTTCCATGACAGCCGCGTCGACGGACGGATCCCGAAGAATCATCTTCGCCGACACGGGGCCGGTCATATCTCCGGGCACGCTTAACTGACCGTCTATATAAACACCGTCTGTCGAGGTCAGGCCGACTGTGAATCCGCACATCTTTAGTATGTGTGCGAGCATGCGCGAGGTCGTCGTCTTGCCGTTGGTGCCGGTTACGGCGGCGATCGGGATACGACTGAGCGAGTCCGGCGGAAACAGCATATCCAGCACAGGTCCCGCAACATCTCTCGGCGTTCCCTCGCTCGGCGCTACGTGCATACGGAAACCAGGGCCCGCGTTGACTTCGCAGATGCCGCCGCCGGCCTCACGATACGACTCGGTGATGTCCTTGGTAATAAAATCAACGCCGCCGATGTCGAGGCCAATCGCCTTGATCGTGCGAACGGCCATCTCGCGATTGTCGGGATGAATAGTATCCGTGACATCGATCGCCGTACCCCCGGTCGACAGGTTCGCCGTCGATCTGAGATACACGGTCTCGCCTTCAGCAGGCACGGTACTGCGGTCGTAGCCCAGCTTCGTCAGTAAGCGATCCGCCTGATGATCCAGCTCCAGTCGTGTCAGCACTTTTTCGTGACCGACGCCGCGGCGCGGATCCTCGTTGACGATATCGACCAGCTGTTCGATCGTGCGCTTGCCGTCACCCACGATGTGGCCGGGTACCCGTTTCGATGCGGCAACGAGCTCGCCGTTGACGACAAGAATGCGATGATCGTGGCCTTCGAGATAACTCTCGACGATGACGTTGCGGCCATGTTCTCTCGCTTTGTCGAAAGCGACTTCAATTTCTTCGGGCGTCTTGAGATTGATCGAGACACCGCGACCATGATTGCCGGCGAGCGGCTTCAGCGCGGCCGGAAAACCGATTCGCTCGGCGGCACGTTTTGCGTCGCGCGAGCTACGCACGAGGCGCTGTTTCGGCACCGGCAGCCCCAGGTCTCGAAGAATACTGTTGGTTTCTTCCTTGTCAGAGGCAAGTTCAACGGCGATGTTGCTGGTTTCGCTGGTTGTTGTTGCCTGGATACGGCGCTGATACTTGCCATGTCCGAACTGCACGAGGCTTTGCCGGTTCAGGCGAATCCATGGAATGCCGCGTTCTTCCGCTGCTTGAACCAGCGACCCGGTGCTCGGACCGAACGCACGACTCTGTGCATAGCGGATGAATTTGTCCCGTTCTTCGGCGAACTCCCAATCGTCGCCCGGCGCGTCCTCGGATTTTGCCTCAGCCGGCAGCAGGCTGCGAATCAGGTCGAGAGATAACAGGCTCGCTTCGCGGCCGACTGCGTCATCGTGGTACTGGAAAACCATGTTGTAGTGGCCCGGCTGGTCATCCAGCGAGCGCGTGCGTCCGAAGGTCACGGGATAGCCGGCGATGTTCTGCAGCTCGATGGCGACATGCTCCATGACATGACCGAGCCAGGTACCTTCGTCTTCATTCAAACGGCGCACGAAACCGCCGGGTTCCTTATATGAGCAGCCGTGCTCGTGCAGCCCGGGCAGGGCATCGAGAAGCGGTTCAACGAAGTCCTTGCCCAGCCGGCCCGTCGGCCATTCCTCGAGGACGCCGAGATCCAGCACATGCCGGATTACCGGGAAGTGCGCATAAATATTAGGCCCGACATAGACGTTGGTGCTGACGATTTTCATGGGCCGGGTTCCCTTATTTTTCTTCTGGCTCTGCTATTGCCTGCCGGGTAGCAATATCGAAGCGGCCTCCGGCTATCAGTATATGTAGTTTTACGTCGATCAGGCTAACCGGATCGCCCCGTTTTGCCCTGTCCATCGAAGAATAGCTCAGATTCGTTGGATCGATAATGGTTATACCACCGCTGCCGACGACCTCCAGACAGTCTCCGGGCTTGATGAACGCCGCGGTGTCCTCGTCCAGGCCGATACCGACGGCAAACGGGTTGTAAGCCAGCGCCGTCAGGAGACGACCAAGCCGGTCCCGTTCGCGGAAATGCTGGTCGATGATAAAACTGTTGGTCAGCCCCAGGCCCGGTGCCATGGTGACCATGTCCGGGCTCGGCGTGCTGCCTTCGTCACCGCCTGCAATCATGTGCTCGGGCATGAACGCGGCACCGGCCGAGGTTCCCGCGACATGCATGCCGTCCGCATTGCGTCGGCGGATCATCTGTGCGACCGGCGTCCCGCCCAAGGTCGTCGACAGTCTCAGTTGATTGCCGCCGGTCATGAAGACGCCCTGTGAGCCCTCGATGTAATCGAGGAACTCCTGCGACTGACAGTCTGCGCGCGTCAGAATCTGCAATACCCGGGCATGTTTGATGCCGAGTTTGCGGAACAGCTTCTCGTAATTTCGCCCGGTGTCTTCCAGCTCGGAGGCCGTTGGTATGATCGTAATCCGGGCCGACCGGCCACCACAGATATCCACGAAGCGATCGAGGATCTCCGGATTGTGGAATTTTTCCTCGGCACCACCTATCGGAACGATGTAGCCGCGCTTTTTCGGGTCGCTGTGATTTGACGGATTCATTCGGCTGCACCTCCGCCTGGCTCTTCGAATTGGCCAAATATCTGCTGTGCGTGGTCTTTGACATGCCAGATCCCGGCAATCATGACGTCGCGGATGTCATCCTTGTCGTCGAGCACGATGAAATCGGCGGCCTTGCCCGCATCGATTCGGCCCCTGTCGTGCAGGCGCAAGATTCTTGCAACGTTGGATGTAAATGCGGGCAGCACCTGCTCAAGTGGCCCACCTCCAGCGAGCAGCTTCTTAAGCGTTAACGGCAGACTCGCCGCCTGGCCGATGTCCATTTCCGTGATTTCACCTTCTTCATTGAATACCGGCAGGCAGCCACCGCCGTCAGAACTGATGGTTATTCGGTCGGCGGGCGCCCCGGACTCCAGATATCTCAATAGAGCGACGTCCGCCGGCCAGGCGTCTTCGTCGTCCGATACCGGATATGCCGTGATATCTACCGTGCTGCCTTCGCGGGCAAGCGCCAGTGCTTCGTCGAAAAGCGCCTTCTGCCGATTGATATGGGTTGGGTTGAAAACGCGCGCGGGCAACTCGCTTAATGAGAGTGCCTGACGCACCAGGTCGAGGCCGCGCTCGCCGTCGCCCAGGTGCAGGTGAACGATTCCGGCCTTTCCGGAGATCATGCCGGCAACGTGGGCGTCACTTGCGATTCGCAACAGCTCATCGCGCGTTGGCTGACTCGAACGATGATCACTTAGCGCCAGCTCGCCGATGCCGATGACGGGATCCAGATAAACGATGTCGTCGCGGACACTGCCGGTCAGCGTCACTGGGGGTACGTGATAGCCACCGGTATGGCACCAGGCACCGAGGCCTTCTTCTCTGAGCGCCCTGGTCTGCGCAAGCAATCCCCGCGTATCGCGGGTCGTATCGTCAGTGCCCAGTACGCCGACGACGCTTGTCACGCCGGCGCTCGTGAAGGTGCTTAACGGCAGTGGCGGCACCCGGCTACTGAATCCCGACTCGCCACCGCCACCGGTAACATGGGCATGTCCGTCGATGAATCCCGGAATCAGGCGCCTTCCACCGATATCCGTGATGGTTGCATGCGGCACTGAGACGGCTTCCAGGTCCTGACTGACAGAGAGAATACGCCCTCCGCCGATGGCCAGATGGCAAACGCCTAGATCTTCCGGTGCGAAAACACGGGCATTGGAAAGTACTTCGAGCAAGGATTTGTCCGGGGGCAAAAAAGGGGCGATATATTACACTAGCATCTCCTTTTAATCAGGAGCGAAATCCAGTGGGCATCAAATCGCCGCTCGGTGAAAAGTCCACTTACCCGGCGACCTACTCGCCCGGTCTGCTGCACCCTATTGCAAGGGCAGAGAACCGGCAGATTCTCGGCATTTCGGGGGCATGGCCCTTTCACGGAGAAGATATCTGGAACGCTTACGAGCTGACCTGGCTGGACGGCAAGGGCAAACCCTGCGTTGCGACCGCCGAACTGCGCGTGCCGGCAAACTCGCCCAACATCATCGAATCGAAGTCGATGAAGCTCTATCTGACTTCGCACGCCATGGCGGACTATGCAGACCTGCAAGAGATAGGAGCTGTCATTGCCGATGACCTGAGCCAGGCTGCCGG
>PVMS01061441.1_pt1 | contig 10780 bp, 6 predicted proteins | sample 1853461 | NCBI WGS metagenome assembly PVMS01 (sample SAMN08582032, study PRJNA380276) | Marine sediment metagenome, whole genome shotgun sequencing project. | isolation source: ocean sediment barecode stripped | collected 2017
AACCAAGCACATCGGAATTTGAGAAACCGCCCACAAAGACGATCATCTGTACTTCTTCCAGGGTCTCCCTACCCGCTATCAGGTCGGTCATATGTACATCCTTCACATCGCAACCGGCCAAGTAGAGGGCATGTCCCATCTCACGGTCGCCATTGACACCTTTCTCCCTGATAATGGCTGCCCTGATTCCGCTGTCAGTGCGTCTCTTTGGATCAATGCCAAGACTTTTAAAGGTGCCTTTGAAATCACCCAGATTGAGATTTAGTTGATTATTCTTGTAATTATAAAATCGTTCCTCAGCCAGTTTTTCGCCCGCCTGTTTCCGGTCGAGCAGGTAGGAGGTGCGGAACCAGAGGTCGCGATAATAATCAATATCCAGGTTGAAGTTCTCCTCTTTGGTGCGCAAGGCCATAATACGATCTTCTGCAGGACGTCCTATGAGATGGTGCAGGACACCTTCCTTCTCAAGGAGGGCTGTTACAACATGTGGATTATTGACCTGAATCACAACTGCGGGTTTCTCACTGAACAGCACCTGAACGCTTTCTCCGGGAATACCGGTGATATCTACCTCAAGGCCACCCTCGGTGTTGGAGTAACACATCTCCATGAGGGTGGTAATAAGTCCACCTGCCGACACATCGTGACCGGCCTTAACGTGGCCCTCTTCTATGAGGTTCTGAAGCAGGTTGAATACTTTAACAAAGTACTGAGGATCTGTCACCGTTGGCGTTGCCCTTCCCAGCTTGTTTTTAAATTGTGCAAATGAGCTGCCTCCCAGTTTGAAATCATCCTTTGCCAGATCTATATAGATGAGCCTGCTTTCCGGATTGGGACGAAGGACCGGTTCCACGATCTTCCGGATATCGCTTACCTCACCAGCTGCAGAGATAATCACAGTGCCAGGGGCATAAACCACCTGCTTATCGTATTTCTGGGTCATGGACAGGGAGTCCTTGCCGGTGGGGATATTGATGCCCAGAGCTATGGCAAAGTCACTGGCAGCTTTAGCCGCATGGTACAGCCTGGCATCTTCCCCTTCGTTTTTACATGGCCACATCCAGTTGGCCGAGAGGGAGATGCTTTTAATACGGTCTGGCATGGGGGCCCAGACTATATTGGTCAGCGCCTCTGCAATGGAGAGTACTGATCCTGCCTTCTCATCCACCATGGCTGCCACCGGGGCATGTCCGATCGAGATGGCATAGCCTGAGCGGCCCTGGTAGTCCAGTGCCACAGCTCCCAGATTGTTCAGAGGTAGCTGAAGTTCGCCGGCACACTGTTGTTTGGCAATCTTTCCTGTTACAGAACGGTCCACTTTGTTGGTAAGCCAGTCCTTGCAGGCCACTGCCTCCAGCTGCATCACTCCCCCCAGATCACGAGCCAGCTCGCTGACCTTGTATGGGATCCTTTTATAGCGGGTGTTAAGTGTATGATCGTTCATCACGGTTTGCGGTGGTTTTCCAAACATATCCACCAGTTCCAGGTCCATGGGCTTCTCTCCGGTCTTTTCGCTTTCAAATACAAAACGATGGTCGTTGGTGATTTCCCCGATGATGTAGATGGGGGCCCGTTCGCGATTGGCGATACGAACCGGTTGGTCCACATCTTCGGCTTTCATGATGAGGCCCATGCGTTCCTGCGATTCGTTGCCGATAATCTCCTTTGCCGATAGAGTGGGATCACCCACCGGCAGTTTATCCAGGTTGATCTTTCCACCGGTCTCCTCTACCAGTTCGGACAGGCAGTTGAGGTGTCCACCTGCTCCATGGTCATGGATGCTCACAATGGTATTCTTTCCTGACTCAGCCAGGGCACGGATGGCATTGTAGGCCCTTTTCTGCATTTCAGGATTGGCACGCTGAACCGCGTTCAGTTCTATGGCGTTCTCAAACTCCCCGGTGTCTACGGATGAGACGGCACCTCCACCCATCCCAATTCTGTAATTGTCACCACCCAGCAACACAAGCAGATCACCCTTTTCCGGGGTGTCTTTCTGTGCATCCCTGCTGTTTCCAAAACCGATACCTCCGGCAAGCATGATCACCTTATCGAAGCCAAACTTTTTACCATGCTCTTCATGCTCAAATGTGAGGAGGCTACCGCAGATCAGTGGCTGCCCGAATTTGTTCCCAAAATCGCTGGCACCGTTGGAGGCCTTGATCAGGATCTCCTCCGGGGTTTGATAAAGCCAGGGACGTTCGAGCATGACTCCCTCCAGACTTCGTCCCTTTTCCAACCTGGGGTAGGAGGTCATATAGACAGCAGTTCCTGCCATGGGTATGGCCGCCTTACCACCTGCGATCCGGTCGCGGATCTCCCCCCCGGTACCGGTGGCTGCCCCGTTGAAGGGCTCTACTGTGGTTGGGAAGTTATGGGTCTCCGCCTTCAGGGAGAGAACCGATTCAATATCTGTTACCCTGAAATAGTCCGACTTGTCCTGGGAAGCGGGGGCAAATTGCTCAATGGCCGGTCCCGCTGCAAAGGAGCAGTTGTCCTTATAGGCTGAAACAATATGGTTGGGATTGGTGGCAGTGGTCTTCTTAATCAGCTGGAAAAGTGATGACTCTTTCTCCTCTCCATCGATTATAAAGGTGCCGTTGAATATCTTGTGACGGCAGTGTTCTGAGTTGACCTGCGAGAAACCAAAGACCTCGCTGTCGGTCAACTTCCTTCCTATCCGTTTGCTTACCCCCTCCAAATACTCAATTTCATCGGGATTCAGGGCCAGGCCCTCCTTTGCATTGTAAGCGGCAATATCGCTAATCTCCATGACAGGTACGGGCGAACGGTTTATGGTGAATAGTTGCTGATCAAGCCCCTCATAGAGGACCTGCAGCATGGGATCAAAGGAGGCCTCTTTGCCCTTGACAGCGTAGAACTCCTCTATTCTTTTAAGTCCATCGACTCCCATATTCTGAGTGATCTCCACGGCATTGGTACTCCAGGGCGTGATCATTTCTTTCCGTGGTCCCACAAACCATCCTTCCACCTTTTCTTCGGTGAGACAGGTGGCCTTGCCAAACAACCACTCCAGCTTCCCGGTGGTTTGCGGATCGAGTTCGGTACTTACCTCAAGTGCAATGATTTTGTTGTCTGGGACCTGAAAAAAATAGATCATGAAATATGGTGTTTGATGGCTTGCTCAAAAAGATATGCACAAAGATAATTGCTTTCTTCAATTAAGACCCCGCAGCAGAAGGGAATGCATGAAGAGTTTTTTAACATTGGAAGGAATTGAATATATTTAACAAACTAAAATAGCCCTGAGCATGATCCAGAAGAATTTCATCAAAATGTACGAGGAGAGTTTTGCAAAGAATTTTGATATGCCCGCCCTGTCAGACTACACCAGTGATGTGAGTTATACTTACGGCGAAATGGCCCGGCAGATTGCCCGGCTGCATCTGCTTTATGAAGCAGCGGGGGTAAAGAAGGGAGATAAAGTTGCAGTGTTTGGCAAAAACTCATCCAACTGGTGTGTGGGATTCATGAGTGTGATTACTTATGGGGCAGTTTCGGTTCCGGTACTTTCCGATTTTAAGACGGCAGATGCCCATACCATTATAAATCATTCCGATGCGGTGATGTTACTGGTGGACAGCCAGACCATGAAGGACCTGTCGGAAGAAGAAATGAAGAATGTAAAGAGTATACTGGCACTGGACGATTTTGGTATTCTTTCAAGCAAACCGAAACCTGCACTGAAGAAGACCTTCGAAAAATTGGATGAAATATTCTATGAGAAATTCACCGAGGGTTTTGGTCCTGAGCAGATCAAATATGCAGAAGTGGATAACAGCGATGTGGTGGAGATTAATTATACTTCAGGTACCACAGGATTCAGTAAAGGAGTAGTGCTTTCGGCCAACAGTCTGGCAGGGAATGTCGATTTTGCCATGCGTTCCATTGAACTGAATTCCGGGGAGAAGATGCTGGCGCTGCTGCCACTGGCCCACTGTTACGGCTGTGCCTTCGATTATCTGTTTCCCATGGCAGTAGGAGTGCATGTGACCATCCTGGGTAAACTGCCTGCCACACCGGTGATCATAAAAGCATTCGCCGAGGTAAGGCCCCATCTGATCCTCTTTGTGCCCATCTTCTTTGAAAAGATATATAAGAAAAAGCTGCTGCCTGTTTTACAGAAGAGCATTGTGAAGGTTCTGACCAAGATTCCCGGAGTGAAAGGACTGATCTATGGAAAGATGCGTAAATCACTGACCGAGACCTTTGGGGGTCGGTTCAGGGAGGCTGTACTGGGCGGAGCTGCACTGGGTGCCGAAGTGGAAGATTTCCTCACCCGGATCAAATTTCCATTTACGATTGGCTACGGAATGACCGAATGCGGTCCGCTTATGTCCTATGAAGGATTTGCCACTACCAGAAAGGGATCGAGTGGAAAGATCCTGGACATTATGGAGCTGAAGATAGATTCTGAAGAGCCCTTCGAGGTTCCCGGAGAAATACTGGTTAAAGGGGAGAACCTGATGGAAGGATACTACAAAAATGAGGAGGCCACCAAAGCCACCATCGATGAAGAGGGCTGGCTCCATACAGGTGATCTTGGCATCACCGATAAGGATGGATTTATCTATATCAAAGGCAGGAGCAAGAGTATGCTGCTGGGGCCTTCGGGACAAAACATCTATCCCGAAGAGATTGAATCCAGGTTATGTAACCTGCCCTATATTAGTGAGGCGGTGGTGCTAATGAACAGTAGTCACAAGCTGGAGGCTCTTGTCTATCTGGATCTGGACCAGGCCAAAGCCGACAAGGTGGAAGCTGAACTGGAGTCCAAAATGGAGGAGAACAGGAAAGAGTATAACGACCATGCAGCTGCCTTTGAAACCCTCTTAAAGATCCATATCCACGAGGTGGAGTTCGAGAAGACCCCCAAGAGGAGCATTAAACGCTTCCTCTACAAACTGGAGGAGTAGAAACAATTCACTTAGAGCGAGTTGCCTTTATAGACCTTTGACATGGACTGTGGCACAAGGTAACCGGAATACCTGAGTTTATCACCCCAGGTGGTGGAACTTACGTCAGCATCGGCCCGTCCATCAGTGTAGGCTGTAATCCGTACATCGTAACTTCCCACAGGTGTTCGAAGGAAATAGGATATGTTGTAGGTCCCGTTTTTTTCATTCCGGGTGTATTTGTATTCAGTAATGGATCCCTCCACAGTGACCCCACCTACGCCATTACGTCCAATAAAGGTATTGGATCCTACCTGGATTACTCCGGTAATGGAATCTGAAGCGATGAAATTGATGTTGGAGGATACATTTATAGAACTTCCACGTTTGTCTCTTAAGGTATTAGCCTCCAGAACGAACATGTGGTAATGCACCATCAGGCCTACAATTTCTGCTTTTTGAGCAGCTTCTTCGGCTTTTTGCTCTTTTTTCAGCTCTTTATCCAGCTTTTTTTGCTCCTTTTTACTGAGCTCCTGGGTGAATGCAGGCAGCGACAGCAACGCAGCAAACACAATGATTATAACGATTTTCATATCTTATATTTATTTCAATATCTTTCTATTATTAACAGCAGGTTCGATTGTTTGTTTGGACAAGTCAAGCTAAAATTAATAAAATCAATGAAACAAAAGATCTCGGTTTGTCTGATATTTGTTGTGTTCTTTCCGCTGATGGCAAGCGCGCAGGACACAATAGTGCCCGAGTATAAAAATATTGTGAAAATCAATACCGCAGCACTACTTTTTAAGAATGTTTCTCTTCTGTATGAAAGAAAACTGAACAATCATTGGACAGTGCTGGCAGGTGCAGGTTACAGGTGGGAAGGCACGGTCCCAAGAGCTTTTGGGTTGGGCAAAGTGATTGTTAGCACTGATGCGAGTAGAATCAATGGCTTCTCCCTTACGCCCGAAGTCAGGTATTATTTCAATTTGTGTGAATGCGGAGGTTCTCCTTCCGGTTTTTATGCAGGATTCTATACACGATATACCGAGTTTTTCGGTAATCTGACCTTCCATTTCTGGAATGGAAGCGAATTTAAAGATTCATCGGTGGATGCTAATTTACGCGAACTGGGAGCAGGGTTACAGCTCGGATATCAGTTTATTTTTAAGCAACGTTTCACAGTAGATTTCATGTTTGCCGGTCCGCGCCTATCTACCTACAAACTTAAGACGACCATTGATCCCAACGATCTGGAGGACTTAGCGACCATCATCGAGGATGAGATCAATGAGAAGCTGGACTGGTTAGGCATGGATCCCATATCCATTGATCCATCTACAGAATTTGAAGCCAATTTCGGATTCAGAAATTTCCGTTATGCGATCGGTTTTGGGATCCTGTTCTGATGTTCTGGAGTTGTTTACCAGGGGCGATCCCTGTTTCTTGATTTATCTCTACCTGGCTTCCAGTTGCTTCTTGTAGAGGGTCTCATTTTCCTGGTCAAACAGCACAAAAGTGATCTGGATTTCTCCTTTATGTTTGGCCAGGAATTCCTGTACAGTTGAAATGGCAATTTCAGCTGCCAGGGCTTTGGGAAAACCATATACACCGGTAGAAATATTGGGAAAGGCTATGGATGTATGCCGGTTTTTTAATGCCAGTTTCAGGCTATTGGTATAACACTGTCCCAGAAGTTCCTCCTCCCTGTTTTTTCCTCCTCTCCAAACCGGTCCCACCGTATGGATCACGTAGGAGGCAGGTAGCTGAAAACCGGCTGTAATTTTGGCTTCACCAGTTTCGCATCCCTTCAGGAGGCGGCAGGCCTCCAATAACTCCGGACCTGCTGCACGATGAATTGCACCATCCACACCACCTCCACCCAGGAGGCTACTGTTGGCAGCATTCACAATGGCATCAAGCTTTAATTTTGTGATGTCCCCCCTTAAGAGGGTAATCGCTGAATCCATAGCTACTACATTCCTCTGATCGAGGCACCAAGCTCCTTCTCATAGGTGCCGGCTATGCGTTGCATGGCTTTATCGATCTGTTTGTCGGTAAGGGTCTTATCTTCATCCAGAAGGGTGAAGGTCAGAGCGTAGGATTTTTTCCCTTTCTCGATTTTATCTCCTTCATATACATCGAAGAGTGTGACCTTTTTCAGCAGTTTCTTTTCTGCTTTGAAAGCCAGGGTCCTGAGCGCTTCAAAAGTTACAGTCCTGTCAAGCATCAGGGAGAAGTCGCGGGTCACAACCTGGAACCTTGAGAGTGGTTTGAAACGAATCCTGTGCCCGGCAAGTGCTTTCAGGACCAGGTCCCAGTTGAATTCGGCTGCAAATACCTGCTGCTTGATATCGAAGCGTTTTACTATAAGCTGAGCAAGCCTTCCAAACTCTACCAGCGGGGTCCCTTTGTACAGGTAGACCAGTGCTTCATCATAATTGGAATTGTCTGAGCCTTTAGAATCCAGATCCATGGGATCAATTCCAAGCTTGATCAGGACCATCTCCACATAGGACTTTAGTTGATGAAAAGAAGCTTCTTCGCTTTTTTGGATCCAATTGCCCTGTTGAACATTTCCACTCAGGTAGATGCCCATATGGAAGACTTCCCTGTATTTCTCCAGGGGATCGTCTCCTTTTTTCTCACTTTCCAAAAAATAGCAAGATCCAAACTCATATAACTTCAGTTCATTCTGTTTCCGGTTGATATTATAGGCAATGGCCTCCAATCCCCCGAATAAGAGATTCTGACGCATCAGGGACAGGTCCTGGCTCAGTGGATTGAATAGTCGAACTGCATTTGGGTTCGTGGTTTCTTCCGTATCATAATGGGATGCCGGGGTCAGGGAATTTGATTTCATCTCGAAGAAGCCATTGGCAGACAAGAGATCCGATGTCATGTTGACTACCTGCTCCTTATCAGGTTTGCTGGTAGCGGAGAGGGTTGAGCGTAATCCATTGGTGATTTCCACCCGGTTGAAACCATAAATCCGGAGAATCTCTTCGATCACATCAGCCTCCCGCTGAACATCCACCCTGTATGGGGGGACACGGAGTACCATTCCCTGTTCATGCTCCTCTTCGACCCGGATCTCAAGCGATTCCAGAATTGAACGAATGGTGCCGGGATCTATGTGATTGCCGATCAGGCGGTCCACATTTGCATAAGAGATCTCGACACGGAAATCTTCAACTGGTTCAGGGTAGACATCTACCAGGTCGGATGATATGCTCCCTCCCGCAATATCTTTAATGAGCATAGCGGCACGTTTCAGTGCCCAGACAGTCATGTTGGGATCTGATCCCCGCTCAAACCTGAAAGATGCATCGGTATTGAGCTGGTGATGCCTGGCTGTCTTGCGGATGTAGACCGGGTCGAAACAGGCCGATTCCAGGAAGATGGAGGTGGTCTCTTCGGTCACACCCGACTTGATGCCCCCAAAGACACCTGCTATACACATACTCTCTTCTCCATTGGAAATAACAAGATCGCTCTCCCGCAGTTTGCGCTCCTGTTCATCCAGGGTAACAAAGGAAGTGCCCTCAGGCATGGTCCTTACAATTACTTTATTCCCGGTGATTTGAGACGCATCAAAAGCATGCAGTGGCTGTCCCGTTTCGTTCAATACAAAATTTGTGATATCCACCACATTATTTATGGGGGTCTGGCCAATGGCCTTCAGGCGGTTTAGTAACCATGTGGGACTTTCTGTAACTTTTAAGCCCTGAAGGGTAAGACCTGAATATCGTTTGCATCCCGCCTTCTCATCAATTTCAACCGGGATAAACAGCTTGTTGTTATCGCTTTTGAATGCTTTCACCGAGGGCTTAATAAGCTCAACTTTTCCGGATTGTTTCAGGAATGCAGCCAGGTCCCTGGCTACTCCTATGTGAGAGGCTCCATCAATACGATTGGGAGTCAGTCCGATCTCAAAAACATGATCATTTTCTACCTGAAAGTATTCCGAAGCGGGGGTTCCGGGTAAGGCTTCCGGGTCCAGAACCATGATTCCATCATGAGAGTTGCCCAGGCCAAGTTCATCTTCGGCACAGATCATACCCATGGACAATGCTCCGCGAATTTTTGCCTTTTTGATGGTAAATCCCTTGTCATCGGGCCATAGGGTGGTGCCTACGGTGGCTACCGGAACCTTCTGACCTGCCGCCACATTGGGAGCTCCGCACACAATCTGTACTGGCTTGCCCGCACCAAGATTCACTGTGCATACCGTAAGCTTATCCGCATCGGGGTGTAAGTCACAGCTGAGGACCTCTCCAATTATCACTCCTTCCAGTCCGCCCTTCACCGACTGCACCTCTTCCATTCCTTCTACCTCCAGTCCGGTGTTGGTAAGTATTTCGCTGACCTCTTGTGGACTCAGGTCGGTGTCAATATATTGTTTAAGCCAGTTATAGGAAATCTTCATTGCTGCTTCATTACGAATAAGCTGCAAAAGTAGTGCTTTTAGCGCAGAGTAAAAAGTGAAAAAAGCAGGGTTTGAACTTCCGGATAGGTCAGGTGGGCAGGCAGCTCTGTGCTCAGTTTAATCTCCGCAATTTCATGGTCCGGAAGTGGCTCCAGCTCTTTTACATCAGCAAAGTAAAGCCTTCCGGAAGCACTCTTCTCCCCATCGTTAACAGAGTAGTCTGAAATTACAGTCAGGGATGAATTCACCACACCCGCCTCTTCATATAGTTCCCTGACAGCAGCTCTGTCTGGTTCCTCACCTGGCTCGATATGTCCCGCAGGCATTTCCCAGCTCTGTCTTTCCCGGTGTCTTACAAAGATCCATTGCCCCTGATACCGGGCTCCAATCACCACATAGGTCAGCTCTGAATCGTTCAGTGAACCGGGAGGCAGCACATGGGTGACAGGTGTCATTGAAGATTCGGCTGAAACGAGGACGAAACCCAGCGAAATTCAATAATTTTGCCTGCCCTGAATGCTTTTATGCTGTAGGTAGTAGTGGATTGATCCTTATTGAAGTATTCCCATAGTTCATAGACAGTCTCCTCATTGATGAGCTTGATATGGTCCACCTGAAGGAGGATGTCTCCTCCCAGCAGGATATCCTCTTCTTCAAAGGTGACCTTTCTGAATCCTCCCCGTATTCCTAATCTTCCGGCCGGACTATCCCTTACCACGTGCTGGACGAGCCACCCTGACTCCTGTGGAACATTAAGGATACGAGCCATTTCGTTGGAAAGCATCATGGCTTCTAATCCAAAATACCTGCTTCCTCTTGCTGTTAGAAGCGACTTGGCCACATTGGATGTGGCAGCAAAACCGATTCCTTCAAATCCGCCAGAACGGGTCAGGATGGAGCTTACAATTCCAATTACCTCCCCCTTATAATTAAACATGGGTCCTCCCGAGTTTCCGGTATTAATGGCGGCATCGGTCTGGAAAAATTCCAGGGATTTGCCATCGTTGGATAGATTGCTCTCCGAATGTCTTCCACTGATTACTCCTCGCGACAGCGAATAGGGAAGACCCATGGGGGCACCCACCACGAAAACTGCATCACCTATTCTTACTTCGTCAGAATTGCCAATTTGGGCTATCTGAGGATTGGCCGGGGGCCTTTTCAGGGTGATCAGTGCCACATCTGCTATGCGTGACATCCGGGTTGTGGTAGCCTCAACTGTTTCGCCATCAAAGAACTGAACCATGATCTGGTCCGCTTTAGCCACCACATGGGATGCAGTAAGAATAATATTGTCTCTGATGAGTACGCCGGAACCAAGCCCCTGGTTAGCGGTAAAGGTGCGGGGATCTCCTGACCCGGTGTTCACGCTCTCATTCACGTAGATAGTAACCACCGATTGTTTATTTTGCTCAAAAAGATCAGCCAGATTCTG
>PVMS01072224.1_pt1 | contig 10780 bp, 8 predicted proteins | sample 1853461 | NCBI WGS metagenome assembly PVMS01 (sample SAMN08582032, study PRJNA380276) | Marine sediment metagenome, whole genome shotgun sequencing project. | isolation source: ocean sediment barecode stripped | collected 2017
GCTACGGGCTTGAAAGTCGAGCCTCTTGACATGCCCGGCGATGACTGATCAGCCGGGAAGAGTAGTGCTCGAACCTTCGCAGAAAAGCCCAGATCTTCTGCAGGGCCGGGGGTTGATTGGCCTGTTTGTCCGGCATAAAGTGGCGGCAAATATGCTGATGTCGATGATGATTCTCTCCGGCATCGTCGCGCTTAAATTGCTCAATATCCAGTTTTTCCCAAGCGCAGATCCTACTCTGATAACCGTGACCACGGTCTGGGGAGGGGCTAGCACGGAAGACATAGAATCGGCGCTTACCACGCCGCTGGAACAGCGCCTGCGAAATATTGAAGATATAAAGCAAATCACCTCTACGTCCGTCTCCGGCTTGTCAGCTATTACGCTGGAACTGGATACCGGGGCCGATTTATTATTGTCAATGGACCGGATCCAGCGGGAGGTGGACGGGTTTTCCAGTATGCCGCAGGATGCCGAAGATACGGTGGTTAAATCCGGCGGGCATTTTGAAACCGTGGCGCGCCTGCTATTGACGGGTGACGTTGCCCTGGACGAATTACGTTCGCTGGCGTATCGGTTTGAGGAAGAACTGCTGGCTCGCGGCATTGATCGCGTCGAATTCAAAGGCCTGCCATCGGAGGACATCCTGATTACGCTTGAGCCAGAGCAGCTCAGGGAATTAGGCTTAAGTCTCAATCAGCTTGCTGATCGAATTGCGAAAATTAGCCAGGATCAACCCGCCGGGCTAGTCGGTAAAGACGACGGTACGCGCGAGTTACGTAGCCTGGGTAAACGCCGTGATCCGGCCGCATTTGCAGATATCCCTATTATCAGTCATTACCAGGGGCAGCTGAATCTGGGCGCCGTCGCTCAGATCACCCGCGGTAGTCGTCAGCGCGAAGCTTACGTAACCGTTCAGGGCAAACCCGCCATCGTATTGACCTTGAAGCGCGCTGAAAACGGAAATTCACTGGATGCGGCGCGTTTGATGCAAGAATGGAAAGCGGATACATTGTCAACCCTGCCGCCTAACATCAAGGTGCAGGTTTTCAACGAACGCTGGACGCTGATCAAAGGGCGAATCGATTTAATGATCAGAAACGGGGGAGGGGGCCTGGCCCTGGTTCTTATCATTCTGTTTTTGTTCCTGTCAGGGCGAGTAGCATTCTGGGTGGCGGTCGGTATTCCAGTGTCATTTATGGCCACACTGGCAGTGATGTACCTGGCGGGCAGCAGCATCAACATGATCAGCCTGTTTGCTCTGATAATGGCGCTGGGAATTATCGTGGATGATGCGATTGTCGTTGCGGAAGATGCGCAAGCCCATTTTGAGATGGGGGAGGAGGGGGTAGAGGCCGCCGAAGGTGGTGCGAGAAGAATGCTGGCACCCGTGATGGCCTCGTCATTAACCACCATTGCCGCGTTTTTACCGCTGATGCTGGTTGGTGGTTTTATGGGCCGCTTGTTTTTTGCGATCCCACTGGTCATTATATCGGTGATTGTCGCCTCGTTGATTGAGAGTTTTCTGGTGCTGCCGGGGCATTTAAGGCACGCCTTTAAGGGTGCGCGTAAAAAACGCCGCGCGCGTATACGGCGCAATCTGGACCGGGGTTTTGAGTTTTTCAGAGATCGCTTATTTCGCCCCCTGGTTCGTGCTGCAATCAGCTATCGATGGGCAACCATTGCATTGTCCGCTTCATTACTATTACTGGCGGTTGGATTATTTATGGGGGGGCATTTGAAATGGACATTTTTCCCGTCTCCCGAATCGACGCGCGTGAACGCAAATGTTCGATTTGTGGCAGGTACTTCGGATACCGTCACCAATGCGTTTTTGGTGGGGCTGGAACAGAGTCTGATCGAAACGATCAATGAGTTGGGCGATGGGGTGGTGGAAACATGGTATGTGAATCACCGCTCTCTGGGTGGTCGCCTAAGCCGTACCCGTGGAGACCGCGTGGGTGGTATTTATGTTGAGCTCACGGCACCGGATTCCAGGGAGATCTCCAGTGCGGATTTTGTACAACACTGGCGTAATAAAATCGACTTTCCTTCCGGTGTTGAAAGCTTCACGCTGGCGGGTCGGCGTACCGGCGGCTCGTCGACTGACCTCGAAATTCGCCTGGTAGGCCAGGAACCCGCCCAAATGAAACAGGCAGCGCTTGCGCTGGCTGAAAGTCTGCGCGGGGTGCCGGGTGTCAGCTCGGTGGATGATGATCTCGCCTTTGGCCGCGAGCAGCTAATATTTTCCCTGCAGGCGGCGGGGCAGGCCGAAGGCCTAACCTTGTCTGATATCGCACAGCAATTGCGCGCGGCTTATGAAGGGGTTCTGGTGCAGCGTTTTCAGGATGGGCGTGATGAAGTAGAAGTTCGCGTATCCTTGCCGGAATCTTATCGCAATGCATTGTCGAGCCTGGATTCACTGTCAATACGCACACCGAATGGTGATTTTTTACCGATGTCTGCGGTGGCCAAATGGGAGACGCGACAAGGGTTTGAGACGCTGCACCACGCCGATGGATTGCTGGCGATTTCAGTGACAGCCAATGTGGATGAAAGCATTAACAACGCACAATCGATCAGCGATCAGCTTAAATCGGAAACCTTGCCACTATTGACTGCAGAGTATGGTGTTGTGGCCTCGCTGGAGGGCAAGGCTAAGCGCCAGCGTGATACTCTAGCTGATCTAAAACTGGGGCTGAAAATTGGCCTGGTGTTAATCTACCTGGTATTGGCCTGGGTGTTCGCATCATACGGCTGGCCGATCCTGGTTATGATGATTATTCCGTTTGGTATCACGGGTGCGATACTCGGCCACTGGTTAATGGGTTTGAATTTCACTTTGTTGTCCCTGTTCGGCCTATTCGGCCTGTCGGGAATTGTGGTGAATGATTCGATCATTCTGGTGACGTTTTATCGAAAGCTGCGCGAACAGGGGGTTGCGATTGACCTTGCGTTGGAGGAGGCCGCTTGCCAGCGATTACGGGCAGTCTTGCTGACGTCGATGACTACCGTTGCGGGACTGACACCTTTATTATTTGAAACCTCCCGCCAGGCTCAGTTCCTGATCCCCATGGCGTTGTCGATTGCATCAGGTCTGGCGTTTGCAACTTTACTGATACTGTTCTTGTTGCCGTCACTGTTATCGGTGTACGAGAACCTGCTGGCGTGGATTGCGAAAAAGTAGTCCTGTGGCCGGAAATTCATCCCCGGTTCCGGGCAAACCGGTGCTTGCAGCATATGTCAGTTTATGTCAACAACGGTTTTAAATACTGCCCGGTATATGATGCCGCTACTTCCGCGACTTGTTCTGGAGTCCCGCTGGCAATAATTTCTCCTCCCCCGTCACCGCCTTCCGGCCCCAGGTCGATTATCCAGTCGGCGGTTTTAATCACATCCAGATTATGCTCGATAACGACAATAGTATTGCCATGGTCGCGCAAGCGGTGAATCACCTTGAGCAGCTGCTTGATATCGTGAAAATGCAGGCCGGTGGTGGGTTCATCCAATAAATATAAAGTGCGCCCGGTATCGCGCTTTGAAAGTTCACGCGAGAGTTTGATGCGCTGCGCTTCACCACCCGACAGTGTAATTGCACTCTGTCCGAGCGTAATGTAGCCCAGACCGACATCCAGCAGAGTGTCGAGTTTGCGTTTGATCACCGGAATCGCGCTGAAAAAATCAGCGGCTTCTTCGATGGTCATGTTAAGCACGTCGTGGATATTTTGCCCCTTGAACTTGATATTCAGCGTTTCGCGGTTGTAGCGGCTTCCCTTACAGGTGTCGCAGGCGACGTAAACATCCGGTAGAAAATGCATTTCAACCCGGATCATGCCATCCCCCTGGCAGGCCTCGCACCGCCCGCCCTTTACGTTAAACGAAAAACGCCCGGCCTTGTAACCCCGGGTTCTGGCTTCCTGTGTTCGCGTAAAGATATCGCGGATATGTGTGAACAGCCCCGTATACGTCGCGGGGTTCGAACGGGGGGTACGACCAATCGGGCTTTGATTTATAGCAATGATTTTATCCAGATTTTCAAGCCCGTCTACGCCGGTAAAAGGTGCAGCTGGATCGTGAATCAGCCCTAGCGCTTCGGCCACCGCCGGTTGCAGAGTGGCATTGATCAGGGTTGACTTACCCGAACCGGAAACCCCCGTGATGCAGCTGAGCAGTCCCACCGGCAGTTTAAGGTCTACCTGCTTCAGGTTATTACCCGAAGCGCCTGTGACCGATATCCAGCGGTTTTTATCCGGTATTTTGCGCGCAGCAGGTACTTCAATAGATAATTTTCCGGACAAATACTGGCCGGTAATAGACTGACTGTTATTTCTGATTTGCGCTGGTGTGCCCTGCGCAATGATCCGCCCGCCATGCTTGCCCGCACCCGGGCCAATATCCAGCACAAAATCGGCGGCATTGATGGTTTCTTCATCGTGTTCAACCACGATCACGGTATTGCCGATGTCTCGCAAATGGTTCAAGGTTTCAAGCAGGCGGCCGTTATCGCGCTGGTGTAAACCAATCGAAGGTTCATCGAGTATATACATTACGCCGACCAGCCCTGAGCCAATTTGAGATGCCAGGCGAATGCGTTGCGCTTCTCCACCGGACAGGGTGTCCGCGGTACGATCCAGGGTCAGATAGTTTAGCCCGACGTTGATCAAAAACCCCAGGCGTGCATTAATTTCCAGGATGATTTTTTCGGCGATCTCCGCGCGGCGCCCTTTAAGTTTGAGCGTGGCAAAAAACTCACGACTCTGCGTAACGGGCATGCGTGTAATGTGGTGGATCGGCTGGTTGGCCACAAATACGTGGCGCGGGCCGTCGCCTAATCGGCTGCCCTGGCAGGTATCACAGCGTTTAACGCTGAAATACCGCGCGAGATATTCGCGTACAGAGGAAGACTCTGTTTCCATGTAGCGACGCTGACGATTGTTGATCACACCTTCAAAAGGGCGCGAGCGTTTTCGTTTATAGCCCCGTCGGTTAAACACGAATTGAACACGGGTTTTGCCCGTACCGAATAAAATTAGCTTCTGCTGTTCTTCGCTGAGATCCTTGTATGGCGTTTCGATATCGAATTCAAATGCGTTTGCCACCGCTTCGAGCATAGCGAAGTAGTAGCCGCTACGCCGGCCCCAACCGGGTATAGCGCCTTCGGCCAGGCTGAGCAGCGGGTCGATGACAGCTTTTTCCGGGTCCATGTATTGCCGAGCCCCCAGGCCATCACAGTCTGAGCAGGCGCCATGCGGGTTATTGAAGGAAAACATGCGCGGTTCGAGCTCGGGCAGGCTGTAACCGCAATGCGGGCAGGAAAATTTGGCTGAAAACAATAATTCGCGTTCACCCGAGAAGGTTTCATCGACAATGCTGACTTGCGCCAGACCATCACTTAAGGTGAGTGCAGTTTCAAAGGATTCGGCCAGGCGTTGCTGGTTGCCTTCTTTGCATACCAGGCGATCGACCACCACATCAATGTTGTGTTTAATGTTTTTCTGTAGCGGTTCGATACTCTCCAGTTCAAATACGTCGCCATCAATTCGCGCGCGAATGTACCCCTGGGCATGCATCTCCGCCAGCAATTGTTGATGCTCACCTTTGCGCCCTCGAATCACGGGTGACATGAGCATCAGGCGCGTTCCTTCCGGTAGGGACATCACCTGGTCAACCATCTGACTGACGGTTTGTGCGTCGAGCGTGATACCGTGTACCGGGCAGCGTGGTTCACCGATTCGCGCATAGAGCAGGCGCAAATAATCATAGATTTCTGTCACGGTGCCGACGGTTGAGCGTGGATTGTGCGAGCTGGATTTCTGTTGGATACTGATCGCCGGTGACAGGCCTTCGATCAGATCCAGATCGGGCTTGCTCATCATTGATAAGAATTGACGGGCGTAGGTCGAAAGGGACTCCACATAGCGGCGCTGACCTTCGGCATAGATGGTGTCAAATGCCAGCGAGGATTTGCCCGAACCGGACAAACCGGTGATAACAATCAATTGATCGCGTGGTAAATCGACGTCGATATTAGCCAGATTGTGCGTGCGCACGCCGCGTAATTTTATTGTGTCCACTAATCAACAATCCTGATACGAAACTAAAAACAAACCTGATACTATACGCGCGCGCCAACTTTGCGTTAAACCTTTTTTAGAAATTATTTATGAGCCGACGCCGACGCCCTTCAAATCCCATGACTGAGCTAGAGAGGCGAGCGGTATTTTCTCTTGCGGGGATCTTTGGTTTACGCATATTCGGCTTGTTTTTGATCTTGCCGGTATTCTCTTTATACGCCACAGAGCTGGAATATGCGACCCCCTTTTTGATTGGCGTGACCCTTGGGGCCTATGGCCTGACGCAGGCTATTTTACAAATTCCGTTTGGCGTGCTCTCCGATCGCTGGGATCGTAAAAAAGCAATCATTCTGGGTTTGCTAATTTTCGCGCTAGGCAGCGTTATTGCAGGCTTGTCGGATTCGATATACGGCGTGTTGACGGGTCGATTGGTGCAGGGTGCGGGGGCGATTTCCGCCGCCGTCATTGCGCTGCTGGCCGATTTGACGCGTGAGGAACAGCGCACCAAGGCAATGGCGGTGATTGGTGTCGGGATTGGCTTTGTTTTTATGGCGTCCATGATACTGGGGCCGGTGTTTGAATCGTGGGTTGGGGTCGACGGAATATTTCTATTGACCGCGGTGGCATCCCTGCTGGCGATTCCAGTGCTGCTCAAAATAACGCCGGAGCCCAGGCGTTTAGGTAACACAGGCGGGGTTTCCTCAATTAAAACTCAGCTGGTACAGGTCATTAAAAACCCGCAACTGCTACAGCTTGATTTCGGAATACTGGTGCTGCATTTAATCCTTACGTCGATTTTTGTAGTAATTCCATTTGTACTGCTTGAACTCGGTGGTATGCAAAAACAGGAACACTGGAAAATCTATAGCACCGTCATGGTGCTGGGCGTGATCGGCATGTTACCATTTATGGCGGTCAGCCATCAGCGCAAAAAAGTTAGAGGCGCCTTGCAGCTTGCGGTTGCGATTCTGTGCATTGCGTTATTGGTGATGTTATTAAGCGTGAGTGACAACTGGTGGGGGGCTGTTGGCAGGGCTGGTATTGTTTTTCGTGAGCTTTAATACGCTTGAAGCCACGCTGCCATCGCTGATATCACGCGTGGCACCCATCACCAGCAAAGGCACGGCGACAGGGGTGTACAACAGCTCTCAGTTTCTCGGGGTCTTTATTGGCGGGGCGGCGAGCGGTGGATTAAGCGGTTTGTATGGTTATGAGGCCGTGTTTATGTTTTGTCTGGGGTTTGCGCTGCTGTGGTTATTACTCAGTTTCGTCGCTCCTGCATTGAAACTATTTGATAGCAAGCTGGTATACCTGACGCCAGGCGATGCAGCTGGCCTGGAATCGCAGATGGCTAAACTTGGCGAGGTATCCGGTGTGGTCGAAGTTAATCTGATCGAAGATGAAGGTGTGGCTTATGTGAAAATTGACCCGGATGCAGTAGATTCTGAAATGCTGGATGCCGTGATAAAGTAGTTCCAAATTGTGTCAATTCTTACAATGTTTAATTCAAATAATGGTACGATTACCCGCTCAATAAAAGTTCGATAAGAGGTTAAAAAATGGCAAGAGGAGTTAACAAGGTAATACTGGTAGGCAACTTGGGCAAAGACCCGGAAATACGTTATACGCCCAGCGGGAGCGCGGTGGCGAATGTCACAATCGCCACCAGTGACCAATGGAAGGACAAACAGACCGGTGAACAACAGGAACGAACCGAATGGCACCGCGTAGTATTTTTTAATCGCCTGGCGGAAGTCGTCGGCGAGTATGTTAAAAAGGGTCAGCAGATCTACGTAGAAGGCCGTATTCAAACGCGTAAATGGCAGGATCAATCCGGGCAGGACCGATGGACAACCGAAATCGTTGCAAACGAAATGCAAATGCTCGGTGGACGCGGCGGCGGCGGATCTGATCAGGGCATGGATCAGTCAGCGCCACCACAACAACGACCCGCTCCACAGCAGCAAGCTCAAGGTGGTGGGCAGCAGAACTCGCCGGAAAATGCACCCGCGAAGGGCGGCGCATTCGATGATTTTGACGACGATATACCATTCTAGAGGCTACTTAAGACTGCTATTGTAAAGAATAACCTGATGCACTTCCGCATGGTCGGGGACGAACTATTGTTCGAAACAACAATATTTTAACCATGCAAGCTCTCGAAAAATTCCCTGACGAATTGAAGCATAAAATAAACTGCCTGTTCGCAGATATTGACGATACCATTACCACCGAAGGTAAGCTCAGTGCGCAGGCCTATGCAGCGATGGAACGCTGGCAAAAAGCCGGAAACCTGATGATTCCCATCACGGGAAGGCCTGCCGGCTGGTGTGACCATATTGCCCGAATGTGGCCCGTTGATGCCGTAGTCGGCGAAAACGGAGCGTTTTATTTTTACCACGATTCGCAAGAAAGTCGCTTAAAACAGCGCTTCCTGGTCGATGCCGAGACGCGTGAAAAAAATCGTCACAAAACGCATGCCATTCGTGATCAGATCCTCACGCAGGTCCCCGGCTCGGGGGTTGCATCGGATCAAAACTACCGTGAAGCAGATCTGGCCATCGATTTTTGCGAGGACGTCAAGCCGCTTGATCGACATGCGGTTGATCAAATCGTCGATATTATGCAGGCAGGGGGAATGACCGCCAAAATCAGCTCAATTCACGTAAATGGGTGGTTCGGTGATTACGACAAGCTCAGCATGACTAAATTATTGTTGAAAGAACGCTTTCAGGTAGATCTCGATGTCAATAAAGAGCAATACGTTTTTATCGGTGATTCGCCTAACGATTCACCGATGTTCGGGTATTTCCCCGCCTCTGTGGGGGTACGAAATATTGAGGAATTTATAGACCGGATCGAGTTTAAACCTGCATACATTACACGCCTGCAAGCAGGGGCGGGGTTTGCAGAACTGGTAGACTTTTTGCTCGAATAACTGCTATTGCGCCGAAATTTTCCCCAGTTCATTCAATATCGCCACCAACAAATCCCGGCTTTCGCCTCGCATTTTCTTGCTCAAGACGTCAAGGTCTCGTTCGCCATTCACCAGATTTCGCATCGCGCCCGCAATTTCCGCCATTGCGCCGCCCGTCTGTGACATCTGCTCTGCCATTACAGACAGGGCATTCAGCGCGCCTGCGTCGCCTAGAGACGAGGCATGAATAATTGAAGCCAGACCGGGCGCCGCATCAGCTGCCTTGGGCTTAGCGTTGATGTCGGGCAGGGTATTCGGGTTTTGTATGCCATCGAGCACCGAGGTGATGATAATGACGTCTTCATCATCAAGGCCTTTTAACAGGGTTGCGCTACGCTCGCCATTGAGCAACCGCTGCGCCACCAGCGCGAGCTGTTCCCAGCCCTCGTCCTGCAACACCTTGATTTGCGGGTCAAATGCGAGTCGTTCTTGTTCGTTTTGACAGGCTTTAACCATGGCGTGTATGAACGGCGCATGCATTTGGCGAACCTGGTCGCGTTTTTCAATCATAACTTGAAATTTGTTGGCTGAGTGGCATATTTGATAGCGAATCATTTTAACCCATAATAAGAGAAACTATAGATGTTCAATAGAATTTTTCTATTCCTCGCCACCAACATGGCGATCATTTTTGTGCTGAATATCTCCATGCGCCTGCTGGGCTTTGATACCTACATGGCGGCCACGGGGCAGGATACTGCCGGCTTGCTGGTGTTTGCGGCCATTATCGGTATGTCGGGTTCCTTTATTTCACTCGCCATGTCGAAAAGCATGGCAAAACGTTCTACGGGTGCACAGGTGATTGAACAGCCAGCCAATGAAAGCCAGCGTTGGTTGCTTGAAACGGTTGAAAAACAGGCAAAACAGGCCGGGATTGGCATGCCTGATGTGGCCATCTACGATTCACCGGACGTCAATGCCTTTGCTACGGGCATGAACAAAAACAATGCGCTGGTTGCGGTCAGCACGGGCTTGTTAAAGAATATGTCGCGCAACGAAGCAGAAGCTGTATTGGCGCATGAAGTGACGCACGTTGCCAATGGTGACATGGTTACGCTGGCGTTGATTCAGGGTGTAGTGAATACCTTTGTGGTGTTTTTTGCTCGAATTGTCGGTCGAATGGTCGATTCAGCCTTGTCTGGTGGGCGCGACGGTGGGCGAGTGGGCATAGGCTACTGGATAACTACCATAGTGGCCGAGATTGTGTTGGGGATACTGGCTTCGACCATCGTTTTCTGGTTCAGTAGACGTCGCGAGTTCAAAGCCGATTTTGGCGGCGGCCAACTCGCCGGGAATGCAAATATGATCGCCGCACTGGAGCGGCTTCAATCCATGCAGGCCCCCGCGGATTTGCCCGAACAAATGGCCGCATTCGGCATATCGCATGGCCCGGGTAAATTTGGTAAGTTGTTTGCCTCGCACCCGCCCATGGAAGAACGTATCGCGGCGTTGAAAGCACAGACTTAGAAAAAGGAATTGATTCAGTACCAGTTCTAGTCTACCCTTCGCGTCCCTTTTTATAGGGCCTGTCGAACAAAGGCACGAAGCAGGGTGGATAAGGGAAGCGCATCCACCAAATGCCGTTTTATTCGCAGGCGGTAATATGCGGAGAGGTGCCAGAGTGGTCGAATGGGCTTGCCTGGAAAGTAAGTGTGTCTTCACGGGCACCGGGGGTTCGAATCCCCCCCTCTCCGCCATTACATATAGGGCCATGCGATATGCCCTATATGTA